>Ga0163199_1001257_pt1 | contig 15801 bp, 17 predicted proteins | sample PL_2010_150m_FD_113537 | JGI IMG/M metagenome (GOLD analysis project Ga0163199, IMG submission 113537) | Freshwater microbial communities from Powell Lake, British Columbia, Canada to study Microbial Dark Matter (Phase II) - PL_2010_150m | ecosystem: Environmental > Aquatic > Freshwater > Lake ... | reverse complement strand
GTTAGGGTGAGGGAGAAATTTAAACGATTAACTTTTGCAGACGAAGATGATTCTCTGTTTTGTTTTTTTACCTCACCCCTAACCCCTCTCCTGATGACAAAAAGCAAGTGCGTCATCTGGAGAGGGGAATCCTGTGGGCAAGACACCCTTCTCCTTTTAGGAGAAGGGACGGGGATGAGGTAGAAATCTAAACGAATAACTTTAGCAAAACTTTAAAAACAAAGAGCCCCTCATGGAGTCCCCTTACTTTTGTGGAAGATTGACGCGAATGAGTTTGCCCGCTAAAAGTTCGTTATCTTTTATTGCTTGATGGATGCGTTGGGCGTGACCTTCAACATCGGGGTCTTGAGAACAAACGATAATACCTGCGTGGTTAGGTGTCTTGTTGTGCTCGCGCACAAAGCCGCGCCGATTGATAGTGAGCAAGGCGCGATTGATTTTTGTGGCGTAAGATAACACTGCTTCGTCGTCAATGGCTTGATTCGCTTGTCCAGCTTCGAGTGAAGTGAGAACATCATGCTCCAGTGTGCGTAAAAGTTCAACGACTTTGAGCGGAAAATTTTCGTTGGAATAAAGCGCCGCCATTACGCCCCCTCATTCTCCTTAATGCTTAAATCTATTTCATCTTTATGTGTATCGGCATAGATCCATGCGTTCACCAAATCTGCGGCGCGAAGCGTGGGGAAGTTCTCTAAAATTTTTGATTCGTTCCAACCTAATCGCCGATAATTTTCTAAAGTCCACACGGGGATACGGGTGCGTACAATACATGCCGCGCCGCCCGCTACTTTGGGATTCTTCTCAATACCTACCGAAGCATCAGCGATCTCGAGCGCCAACATTTGCACAACTTGTGCTTTTTCGGCGCGAGTAAGAGAGGATAACTGTGGCTCAAGCTCTTTGAGAGTCATATCTGCACCAACTCCTTCTACTGACGAAGATTATAGCATCACGCTTTAAGAATCTCTGCGCTCTCCGCGCACTCTGCGGTTAAATCTCTTTAATCCATTCCCCAAACCTCTCATCCTCAAAGCTCCCCGTCATCCGCGCAAAATGTTTATCGGCGTAGCCGCGAAAATCGAAGTCGAGAGTCGAGATGCCTTGCTGCACCATGCCCCACATCGCTTCGCGGAAGTCGGACATGACCTTCATTAGTTTGAGTCGCGCCAGTTTTTTTGTCGTCGCTTCGCCGAAATAAAGCGTGAGCAACACTCGATCTTGCTCGTCGTTCAGTTGATGATTGACAGCAAAGTTGGCGAGATCGAAGAATACATCGCCCATGCCGGCGTATTCCCAATCGATAATTCGCAAACGACCATCGTCTAAAAAGTTTTCGTTGAGCAGATCGTTGTGGCACAGTTGGGGCGTGAACGGTTCTTTGTTGAAGGCGGTTTCCACTTCGCGCATTTTTGATAAAAGGTAATTGAAGTTGGCTGGGAAGGTGCTAACGCCGTGCGCCTTTGCAGTTTGTTCATAATCTTCAACGATACGAAAGGGCGAGAAGGTTTTCGGAATTGTAGGCAACGCGTGAATTTGTTTGAGCGCGCCCACGACTCGTTTTAAATTTTGCGGTTGTGTAATTTCAGTAACGGGTAGGGCGCGACCACTGATGAAGCGGGTGACCAAATAACCTTCTGGCTCAATGAAGTAGATCACTTCGGGCGCGATGCCGAGAGAGGCGGCTGCTGCGGTGGCATCACGCTCCACGTTGCGATCAATGCCAAGATGTTCCGTGTTCGCCCCGCCGAGTCGCAAAACGTAAGACTCGCCCTCTACCTCAACGCGATAATTTTTATTCGTGATGCCGCCCGAAAGAGCTGTGGTAGATATTTTTTTGTTACGCCATTGAGGAACACGGGAGAGAGCGTCGGAGAGAGAAAGCATGGGTGGGATTATAAGCGGAGTTGAGCGAAAATCTTGAAGGGGGGTGAAGGGGATGATCGTCGCATCATCCCCTTCACCTGTTCATCCCCTTCATTGAATTTACGAATGTCCTAAAACAGTATGCGGCACATACAATTCCTCTAACCGCTTCCACTCTTCATCGCTCAACTTCACATCCACAGCACCAATCGCCTCTTCCAAATGATTCATCTTCGTCGCCCCGATGATGGGTGCGGTGATGCCGGGTTGGTTTAATATCCACGCCAAGGCGATCTGCGACGGCGTCACCCCGCGAGTCTTGGCGAGTTCTGTCACCCGATCCGCTACTTGGTAATCTGACTCTTGATAATACATGCTGTGCGCGAACGGATCATTTTTCTCGCGCGTCGTCGCTTCCTTTGAACCGCGTTGGCGATTGCCGCTTAAGAATCCGCGCGCCAACGGGCTCCACGGAATTAATCCCACACCCGTATCACGGCAGAAGGGGATCATCTCGCGTTCTTCCTCACGATAAATTAGGTTGTAGTGACCTTGCATCGAGACGAAGCGCGTCCAACCATGCAGGTCGGCGACGTATTGCATCTTCACAAACTGCCAGGCATACATAGACGATGCGCCGATGTATCGCGCTTTGCCCGCCTTCACCACATCGTGCAAGGCTTCCATCGTTTCTTCAATCGGCGTGTTCGGGTCAAAGCGGTGAATTTGATACAGGTCAACATAGTCCATACCGAGTCGTTTCAGCGAGACATCAATCTCGCTCATGATATGTTTGCGCGATAGACCGCTTTGATTTTCTTTAGGCTGGGCAATAGACGGAAAGAAAACTTTCGTCGCCACCACCACTTCATCGCGCTTGGCATATTCGCGCAACGTGCGCCCGGTGATCTCTTCGCTCACGCCGAGCGAATACACATTTGCCGTGTCAAAAAAATTGATGCCCGCTTCAATTGCCCGCTTCACAAAAGGTTTCGCTTGTTCTTCGTTCAGCACCCAAGGTCGCCAATTGATTGGGTCGCCATACGACATCATCCCCAAACAAATACGCGAAACTTTTAAACCTGTTTTGCCGAGATTGATGTATTCCATAGTTTGAATCCTTTCGTGCGCGGAGTATACTCTGTTTGAAGTTTTTTACCGCAGAGTTTGCCGAGCAGAGCAGAGATCGCGGAGATCAATTTAAATAAAAGACTCTACGCTCTCCGCGTTATCTCCGCGTCCTTTGCGGTTAAGGATTTTAGCATTGCGAAAAATTATTCACGTCGATCTCGACGCCTTCTTCTGCGCCGTTGAAGAACTGCGCGACCCATCACTGCGCGGCAAGCCTTTCGCCGTTGGCGGCAAACCCGATGAGCGCGGCGTGGTCGCTTCGTGTTCGTATGCCGCACGCCGTCTCGGTGTTCGCTCTGCCATGCCCATGTCGCGCGCGGTTCGTTTGTGTCCACAACTCATCATCGTCCCCGCGCGTCATCGCGCTTACTCCGAAGTCTCCGAGCAAGTGATGCAGCGTCTACACAACCTCACGCCGCTCGTCGAACAAATTTCTATTGACGAAGCGTTTCTCGATGTGAGCGATCTTCCCGACGATCCCGAACTCATTGCGCGCCGTTTGCAAAAACAAATTCGTGAGGAACTTAATCTCTCCTGTTCGCTCGGCGTTGCCACCAACAAACTCGTCGCCAAAATTGCAACGGATGTGGGCAAAGCGTCGGCGCGATCAAACGATTCGCCTAACGCGATTCAAATTGTGGAAGAGAAACGCGAAGCGCACTTTTTATCGCCGTTGCCCGTGATAGCCTTATGGGGTGTTGGACCGAAAACTGCCGCGCAGCTCGAATCCAAGGGGATGCGGACAATTGGCGACATCGCCCGCCAACCTGAGGGTGACTTGGTTCGGTGGTTTGGTAAACATGGTTCTGATCTGGCGCGTCACTCCAAAGGGATTGATGATCGTCCCATTGTTACCTCTTACGAAACCAAATCCATCTCGCAAGAGACCACCTTTATGCGCGATGTGCGCGATGCAACGACTCTCAAGCGCACCCTCCGCGCCCAAGCCGATGACGTGGCACGCAGTTTGCGCCGAGAGAAAATTGGCGGCGTCACCGTTAAACTAAAAATACGTTGGAGTGATTTCACGACTCTCACTCGCCAAAAAACTTTAACCCAACCCACCGATCAAGCGAACATCATCTACGAACTTGCCGAGCAACTCTTAACCAATGTGTGGAAAGGTCAAGCCGTGCGACTCATCGGCGTGGGCGTAAGCGGCTTGGGCGAGATGTATAAGCAGTTGAGTTTGCTCGACGACCACGAGCGCGAACGCAAACTGCAAGAGACGTTGGATAAGTTAGATGCGAAGTTCGGGAAGGATGTGGTGAAGCGGGGGAGTGAAATGAAAGACGAATGAAAAATGACAAATGACGAATGAACAAATGGCAAGCATCCCGAGCGGAGCGCAGTGTTCTTCTGCGCGCAGTCGAGGGGTGCGACGAATCGGATACTACTTTTTTTCTGTCATTATCGTTTCAACAAACTGACGCGGGCTAAGAATTTTAATTTTGTCGTATTGAGCTAAGGCAAGAAGATGGAGATCGCCTGAAATGATGTAATCTGCTTTGCCGTCAATAGCGCAGGCAATAACAAAATCGTCGTCGGGATCATCCTTGATGATCTGTTGTGATGGTTTGCCTTCGACGATAGTGGAATGTGTGCGAAGATAATCAATCACGCGCTCGGCGTGTTCGGCAACTTTAGGGTATTTGCGGACGATATGCGGACGCGCAATGACCTCACTCAATTCTTGTAAAAGAGAGTTTGAGATGATCGTTTCGAGTTCGCCCTTTTGGGTTGCGTCTAGAATTTGGGCAGAAGGACCTTGCGAGACAATAAGCCCGCTGACTAACACATTCGTGTCGAGAACGACTTTATGCCCCATGTCGCGCTGCCCGAACTTCTTTAGTGGCTTGTAAAATGTCTGCCATCACTTCATCTTCATTCGCATTTGGATAAGCGGCACGAATGGATTTGAGTGCCTCGGCAAAGCGTTTAGCAATGGCGGCACGATCTATCTCTGCGTCGAGTAGCCGCCACAAGATCATTTTTTCATTGGTGGGCAAACGGCGTAGAGAGATTGAAAGTTGTTCAAGAGACAAGTCTACACTGATCATATTACCTCCAGTTGGCGCAACCTGTTGATATAGGCTTCTTTGTTTTTCCAAACGATGTAATCTTCCCATGCGGGATGACCTGCGACTTTTTTCTCTTCAATCGCTTTATAGAGGGCTTCCTTTAAGAAGATGTCGTATCGTTCACGAATGGAAGCGATCTCATTTTCCGCAAGGCGAATTTCTTTTTCGACTAAAGCCAGAAGCCCCTTGCGAATCAATTCGGTTTCGGGCATGGAGAGCAAGCCGCTAAGTTCGAGAGTTAATGTTTGGGCAGTCATGGTTCACCTCTTTCCTGAAATTATATCTCTTGTTGCTATGGCTTCGGTGTCGCTGTAGTTGTAGGTTTGCCTGCTAACACATCGCGCACTGCATAGTAAGCAGGCTTGGGTTGAAAGTCTTTGTCAAACATTAAAGGGTCGGCGTTGGGCAAATTGACACATCCTGGCGAAGTGCAAGTTATCCATGAAGTTGAGTCTGATACTCCCCACGTCGTAAAACTCTTACATACTTTGGATTCCAAACAAGATTCCAACATGTCTCTATAGATGCTGGCTTCGTATTCCCACTTGTCTTTTTGAGAGCCGCCTATCGCTTGAAGGTTGACATCAAATTCTGTGATGTAAATACTGACTCCCAAATCGGCAAACATCTTCATCGTTTTAATTACATCTTCTTTGCGTGGTCGAATTTGGCTGTTCCATGGCAAAAGAATATGCATTTGCATACCAACCACATCTATTGGTACACCTTTATCCTTTAACGTCTTCACAGTGAAATACATCTTGTTGATGGTTCTTTGGGTATTCGTATCACGTGGGCTATCGTTGTTGTCTTCGTTGAAGATCAAAATGCCATTTGGATCAGCTTCTCGCGCCCAGCGAAATGATTTCTCAATGTAATCAGGTCCAATCCTATCCGCCCAAAAGTCACAGCCGCCATTGCAAAAAGATCGGTTAGTGGCTTCATTAGCAATGCTCCACTCTGTGACTCGTCCTTTGAAGTGCGTCACTACTGCCTTTATGTATTCCTCAAGAATTTTCAGATACTCGTCCCGCGTGAAATTGTCTTTGAGTAACCAATCTGGAAACGGACAATTTTCATATGCCCCCCAGATGAGATGAGAAGCTCTTACTTTAAGACCCTGTTGAATTGCGAAGTCAACAATTCTGTCAAGTGGTTCAAAATTGTAATTGCCACGCCCTTGCCAAAAATCTTTATAGCAAGAAAATTCCGAAAGTGCAGCCACATTGTAGTCGGTGGTCATAATGTCCCAATAACTTTGTTTTTGCATATTCCAGATTGAAAACTCTGTGCCTATTGTGATTCCATTTTTGTCGGCGAGTTCACGCAGTCGAGGTTTCTTTTCGGCGTTAGATGTAAATTTGCCTATAGGAGGTTTTTGTAGAGAAATAGAATTTAGCGTGAGTGTTGATTTTGGCGATGAACTTGCGCCAAGGTACATCTTCTTGTCAGGGAATAGTCCATTTTGCATTTGTAAACTACTGATTGCAGTGACATCAACGACTTTAACTTCACGTTGATCTTGATCCAAAACAGTGAAGGTTTTGCCTTGAGCATCTTTAAAGATTATTGAAATTTGTTGGTCGGCGTTCAAAGGTAATTTAATGCTTGTCTTGTATCCTTCTGTCGTCCCGTCGCGGAGTCCTAACACTAATGAGCCGCTTGAAATAGCGACATCCATGCGGCGAATTCCTTCCCACCATTTCTTCTCAGGAAAGCTGGGTATTCCATATAGTTTCACTGAGCCAAATGTAGTGTTGCGCACCTGCATTTTTACTGTCAACATGATCGGAGAATCTAATATTATCGGAGATGTTGGTTGCGCTCCTATATCGTAATAGCCATCTGTGTTGTTCTCGACTTTGATTTCTTTGTTATTGAATGAAGTTTGACCGCTTACGAAGTTGTGAAGAATTGAAAGAGGCAACCAAGGCACTTGGCTCTCATTCAATTCAGCTACTTGAGATATGGACGTGTTCAAAAATCGTTTAGCAACAAATCCCGTTTGAGTTTTTCCGTTAACAACGGTTTCTATTTTTATGAAATCAATATATGCGCCTAATGGATAAAGAACAGAACCTGCTTTAAGTTGTGCGACGGAATCGTAACCTTCATTGCCAGGCCCAGAATAAAGAGAGGCATCTTCTTTCAATGTAACAGACGGGCGCGGAGTGGGCGTGCTTGTGGGAACAGGCGTAAGTGTTGGAGTTGGTGCTATGCTTGGCGTAACAGTTGGCGTTGGCGCAGGCGCGCAAGCGTTGAGAAATAAAACAACAAGAAGGATGAAAGTAGTGGCGCGTTTCATAATTCGCCTCCCAGCGACAGATTTTGATAATAATCAGTATAGGGCAATCTTTTTGTCGGCACAACACCGAAAATTTTAGCCGAGACCTTCAAGGTTTTTAAAACCTTGAAGGTCTGACCATCGAGGATTTGATCTATGAATAAAAAAATGATCTTGTTCATGCTGTTATGTTTGCTTATCTCGTCGTGCGCGGGTGGGGCGCAGATGCAAACGGTATCCAGCCCCACACAGGCACTTGCCTCCACAGCAGTGGCGGCGTCACCTGTTCCTTTAACGGCGGCGACTCAAGCGCAACCCAAAGAGCAAGCGGTGATGATCATTCCATTAAGCGGTGATCTCCAAAATAGTAAAGCCGAAATTTCCGGTCTCGCTTGGTATAACGATTATTTAATTCTCTTGCCGCAGTATCCAAACTTTAGAGGTGCGGCGGGCGATGGGCGTCTGTTTGCGATTTCCAAAGCCGACATCATCGCCTTTTTGGATGGCAAGACGAAAACAGTTTCGCAAAAAGAGATTCCGTTTTTTGCTTCGGGCATCACGCAAAAAGTGAAGGGCTATCAGGGCTTTGAAGCGATTGCGTTTAAAGAGGATCGTGTGTATATGACAATTGAAGCCGAGCCGGGCGGCATGATGGCGTATTTGGTCAGCGGCACGATCAAACCTGATTTGAGTGAGATACGACTCGATGCAAGTATTTTGATCGAAATGAAACCGCAAGCCGATGTGAGTAACGCTTCAAATGAGTCGTTGATGTTGATGAATGATCGTCTGCTCTCATTTTACGAAGGCAACGGCGCAAAGTTGAATCCTAAACCTGTCGGTTATGCTTTCGCCTTGCCGACTCTGGAAGTGATGCCGCCGATTCCGTTCCCCAACATCGAATACCGCATCACCGACGCCACGGCGGCGGATGCCGATGGAAAATTTTGGGCGATCAATTATTTCTTTCCGTCCGAGTCGGTGAAATATAAAACGGGCGAAGATGTGCTGGCGAAAAAATTTGGCAAAGGCGCGACCCATGCCAAACAATTTCACGTCGAGCGCTTAGTGGAATTTCAATATGCGGCGGGCGGCATCACGCTGACGAACACCCCGCCGATCCAATTGCAACTGGAGAACGACGCCCGCAATTGGGAGGGCATCGCGCGGCTTGAGGGGCGGGGTTTTTTAATTGCGACGGATGAACATCCCAAAACTATTTTGGGGTTTGTCCCCATGCCCTAATTGGGGGGTTAGGCCTGTCCTGAGCGAAGTCGAAGGATGGTTGGATGGTTAGGTTGTTGGGTGGTTAGCATGTCACGCATCACGCATCACGCAACGCGCAACGCGAAGCGGTCATCCGCCATTTGCTATCCGCTTTTTGCTATTTTGTGCTATGCTTTTTATACTACATCTTCCCAAAGGAGAAGACGACATGAACAAACTTTTTAAAGCAGTTTCATTGTTAGCGGTGCTGTCGCTGGTGTTAGTCGCGTGTGCGACTCCGACGACTGAAGCACCCAAGCCGACGGTAGTGCCAACCAAGGCTCCCCTCAAGGGCGAACTCAGTTTGCTCTGCACACCACAACAAGTTTGGTGTGAAGGCATGAAGAAAGAGTTCGAAGCGAAGTATCCCGGCGTCACCGTGAATTTTGTGCGCCTTTCGGCGGGTGAAGCGTTGACTCGTTTGCGCAACGAGAAAGTTAACCCTCAGTTCGACATCTGGTGGGGCGGACCCATTGATTCGCAAATTGCGGCGAAGAAAGAGGGCTTGCTCGAACCCTACAAGACCGACGGACAAGCGAACATCATCGATCCTAAGTTGATGCTTGATACCGATCCGGTTCCGTCATGGGCAGGCATTTACGTTGGCTCGCTTGGCTTTGCCACCAACACCAAGCAGGCAGCGATCAAACCGCCGACCTCGTTAGACGATTTGATCAAACCCGAACTCAAGGGACAGATCGCCATTGCCCATCCCGCATCGTCCGGCACGTCGTACACTTTCATGTGTACGGTGCTGCAAGTAAAGGGTGAGCAAGCCGGTTGGGAGTATATGAAGAAATTCGCTCAGAACGTTTTGATCTGGACGAAGAGTGGCGCGGCTCCTGTTGATAACGTTGGCAAAGGTGAAGCCGCGATTGGTGTGGTCTTCTCGCATGACATTGTTGCCGGTATTGAGAAAGGCTATCCGCTTCAACTGTCATTCCCCACTGACGGCACCGGCTATGAGATCGGTGGTATGGCAATCATCAAGGGCGCCAAGAACCCCGAGCTTGCTAAAGCCTGGTACGACTGGGCGCTTGAAGCCAAGACTCAGGAACTCGGCAAGAAGTACACCGCGTATCAGGGCTTGACGATCAAAGGCGCAACGCCGCCCAAGCCGGAATTGTTGCAAGTCAAATTGATCAACTACAACTTTGACTATTGCGGCAATAACAAGACCGCCTTCGTGGATAAGTTCTCCAACGAAATCGCGGCGGCATCGCTCGCCAAATAAACTATCTCGTGTTGTGCGGGGCGGGTCAATCCCGCCCCGCTACGTTTAATCTATCTATGCTCACACCCACTCGCTCATCTCCGCTCGACTCGCTTCGTCATCGTTATCACGAATTTAAATTAATCGCGCGCGATCCGGTGCTTCTCGTTAGCTTGCTTATTACGGGTGCTTTTATTCTTGCGTTTATTGTCTGGCCTTTGGCGCGGGTGATCTATCAAGCTTTCTTCGTTGGCGCCGGGCATCCCAACGAAGGCGCGTTCAGTTTAGAATATTTCTTGAACTATCTGAATCCCAAATACACCGAGCAGTATTGGTATATTTTTTGGTGGACGATGCAAATGGGTATTGGCGCCGCCATCGGCAGCACCGTCGTCGGTTTTCTTTTTGCGTATACGATGGTGCGCTGCCAAATGCCGTTTAGAAGCGCAGTCCACGCCCTCACCCTCGTTCCAACTATTTCGCCGCCGTTTGCCATCGCCCTTGCCACCATTCTTTTGTTCGGGCGCTCCGGACTCATTACGAAAGAACTCTTACACATTCAATACAAACCGGGTGAGACGGGCGTGTATGGTTTGGGCGGACTCATCTTCGTCCAGATCATCACCTTTTTTCCGGTTGCTTATTTAATTATTCGCGGCTTGCTAGAACGCATTGACCCCTCTATGGAAGAAGCCGCGCTGGCGCTGGGCGCGAGCAAGTGGCATATTTTCTTGACGATCACTTTGCCGCTATTGACTCCCGGCATCGCCGGTTCGTTCCTGTTGATGTTCGTCGAATCGCTTGCCGATTTAGGCAACCCCATTTTCATCGGGGGCAACATCACCGTTCTCTCAACGCAAATCTGGATCGCCGTCAACGGCGAATTCAATCAGCAGAAAGGCGCGGCGCTCTCGCTGATTTTATTGTTGCCGACGTTGACGGTTTTTCTTTTGCAGCGCTATTGGGTCTCGCGCAAATCGTATATCGCCGTGACGGGTAAACCCACCGGCGGCGGCACGGGGTTTGTTAAAGAGCCACTGATACGTTGGACATTTATCTCGCTGACCTTTTTAGTTTTGGCGTTGATCCTTTTACTTTACGGCGCGATTTTTATGGGCTCGATCACCAAACTGTGGGGCATTGATTATTCATTTGATTTCACGCACTATGCCAGCGCATTGGATCGGGGACTGAAAGCGATTCTCGACACAACCTTTCTCTCCGCCCTTGCCACGCCCATTGCCGGATTGGCAGGCATGGTCATCGCCTATCTCGTCGTGCGTAAAGCCTTTAGCGGCAAAGAAGCTTTAGACTTTGCCTCGAACCTCGGCGGCGCGGTGCCTGGCACCATTCTGGGCATCGGCTACATCATCGCTTTTATTCAAGCGCCGCTGATCGTGGTGTTCATCATCTACCTCGCGCTCGCCTATTATCTGGCGAGTCAGTTGACGAAAAGATTCTGGACGCGCACGTTGATCGTATTTATTGCGACGCTGATAGGCACTGGCTTTAACTTTTTGGCGACCAACGAAAAAGGGCGGCAGTCATTGCTATCCAATCCACTCGTCGCGCCGTTCAGCACTGTGCCGATCATTGAGTTACAAATGTGGCTAAACATACTTGCCGCAGTCATGATCGTCGTCGCCTTACTCTCTCTCATTTTTGCTCAAGCAGGATCGCGCAGAATAATTTTCATCACGTTGATTTTGATGGGGGCATACTTGCTCACCCGTCTGGTCATCACCGATTGGACGGCGCCGCTCGTGGTGTGGGGCAAACAACTCGGTGGAATTTATTTGCCCAAGATATTCGCCAGTCTCGCCGGGTGGGTCAATCTCTTCTTCCAACCGCCTTTGGCAATTCTCGGATTCACTTACATTGCAATTAGCGCATTCATGATGGAACGCTTGCCGCCGTTTGTTAGAATCATCGCCGGCACAGCGTTGCTCGCCGCCTTTGCCGCTCTCACTTTTTATGGTGAAGCGCTGGCGCTTGTCGGATCACCCTACATCATCCTCGCCGCGTATGCCGTTCGCTCACTTCCAGCCTCCGTGCGTGCGGGTGTCGCCTCTCTGCAACAGATTGACCCCTCCATTGAAGAAGCCTCCACTAACTTGGGCGCAGACGCGCAGCTTACCTTCCGCCAAGTGACACTGCCGTTGATACTTCCGGCATTTGTCGCTGGATTGATTTTTAGTTTTGCGCGGCACATGACGTCGCTTTCGGCGATCATCTTCCTCTCCTCTGCGAAGTGGCCTATCTTGACCGCGCTGATCATGAGCGAAGTGGAACAAGGCGGCACGAGTCTGGCGGCGGCATACTCGATGATCTTGATCTTCATCGTGTTAGCGGCGATTGCGTTGATGTATGCTTGGGCAGGGCGTGCCTTCCGAACTACAGGCATCGAGACTTCATTAGGAGCTGGATAAAATGTATCTGACACTCGACCACATCACTAAAATATTTCCGCCGCGCGGCAAGCAAGACCAAGTTGCCGCCGCCGTGAATGATATCTCGCTGAATATCGAAAAAGGAGAACTCGTCACGTTGCTCGGTCCCTCGGGCTGCGGCAAGACGACCACGCTGCGGCTCGTCGCCGGTTTTGAATTTCCTACGTCGGGGCATATCACGCTTGACGGCGCGCATCTCGAAGATGTGCCGCCCAATCGCCGCAATATGGCAATGGTGTTTCAGAGTTACGCCATCTTTCCGCATCTCAATGTATTCGAGAATATCGCTTACGGGTTAAAGATCAAAAAGCTTACCAATACTGAAATCAAACGACGCATTGACGAAGTGGTGAGCCTGACCCATCTCAGCGGACTCGAAGACCGCGCCCCGAATCAACTCTCCGGCGGACAGCAACAGCGTGTAGCGCTCGCCCGCTCGCTCGTCGTCGAGCCCAAAGTTTTGTTGTTCGATGAACCGCTCTCGAATTTGGACGCCAAGCTGCGCGCGCAAATGCGTTTTGAGATTCGCCGTCTGCAGCAGCATCTTGGCATCACCAGTGTCTATGTGACTCACGATCAAGCCGAAGCGATGGCGCTCTCCGATCGCATCGTGGTGATGAATCAAGGGCGCATTGAGCAAGTCGGCACGCCCGAAGAAGTGTATAAGCGTCCCACGTCGAAGTTCGTCGCCGACTTCATCGGTCGCGCCAACTTCGTAGATGCTAAGGTTAATGAGATTAAAAATGTTGAGGCAGTGGTGACTTTGTTCGGAAAAAATATCACCATCCCTTGCAGCCCGAAAGTGCAGGCAAGTACGCAAGCGCACGCAATGGTGCGCCCCGAATCGATCAAACTTTCCACGGCGGTTGACGGCGTCAGTGGCGAAGTGAAGACGGCGGCGTATTTAGGATCGTTAGTGGAATACGAAGTCGAAGTGAACGGGACGATCTTGTTAGTTGTAGACTACGAGCCGAAGCGCGTCTTTGCCGCCGGGGAGCGAGTCGGCGTCACGGCAGAACCATCGCATACGTATTTGTTGCCGTTGGAGAAATAAATTTTTAGTTCGCCCGCAGTTCAACTGCGGGCGAAGCCGAGTATATGACGAACCTTCCTCCCAACCAACGCATGTTTCATGGCGGCATTCGCGCCGTAGCGTTAGCCGATCAACTTGCCGCGCGATTCAACGAGCGCAACCGCCGAGTCAAAATTGAACAACACGATGCCAGTGCGGTGGTGCAGATCGGAAGTCAACATGGCACGCCGATCACGGCGCACATCGCCGATATAGAGGGCGGGGTGATGGTGACGCTGGGGCGTGAACGTGATTGGTTAGAGACGAGTGGCGATGTAAGCGAGTTAGTTTTTAAACAAGCGGCTGGCGGCAACCCCTTAGCATTGTTCTCGCTCGTGCCAGACGTTCTCAAAGAAATGCAAAAAGAAAATCTCGCGCCGCAAATTTGGGATGCGATTAACGATCTGTGCGCCCTGAGTCGATCCCTCGCTGGTGAGAAGAACGCGCCGAAGAATCCTAAAGTGTGCCCGTTCTGCAATACCGTGAACGATCCCGAATTAGAAAAATGCACATCGTGCGGCGGCGCGCTGCCCGCCGATCTGCCGCGCGTGTGTCCCAAGTGCGGGCGCGCTCACACCTCGGATGCGCTGTTTTGTCAGGCGTGTGGAACAAGGTTGGTGACAGGATGAGGTGAGACGATGAGACACATAATTTTTTTGATGATCGTCGCCGTGCTGATTGCCTCGTGCAGCGATCTGCGAACACCCACGCAATCCGTTTTATTCGTCCGTGTGACGACTCCCACGCCCAGCCAAACAAAACCTACGGTGACGCCGCCTCTTGCCCCATCACCGATAACCCCGCCCAAAGCGATGCTACCCGAGACACAAATTAAAACATTCACCTCACCTGATGGACTATGGGTCGCCGAGTCGCATCATCGAATGACCGACTCCGATCAAGATGATCAAGTTCGTTTTGTGATTCGTAAAACCGATAAATCGGTGGAGTGGGTGGCGATGGATCGCCAAGAACCAAAAGGCTTAGGTCAAGAACTTCCTATCGTGCATAAATGGTCGAACACCATGCAGTATTTATATTTTGGCAATGCCGCTACGTCGGATGGTTGCGCTTTATTTGATTACGCGCCCGATCTGTATCGGCTCGACTTGCGTAATGGAAGTGTGATCGAAATCCTGTCGCCGATTGCTATCAACCTATCACTCTCGCCCGATGAGAAGCTGCTGGCTTATTTCAACCGCAACGGCAATTTAGTTTTGCGCGATCTGTTCACTCGCTTTGAGAGTCATATCAATCTCCCGTATGAAAATCTGTTAGCCTGGGACATTCTGTGGTCACCCAACAACAAAGAGTTAACTTTTAAACAAGCGTTAAATGCCAAGAGTCTATGCGAACCCGAATCCGTGTCGCGTTTCAAACTAGATGTGGCGACTTTGCAATTGGTGACAATCCAAAATTAACCATGTATGACTCTCATCACGATTTGCTCGAGGCGTTGCGCGCAACGCCTGATGTGTTTAAAAGACTGTTGAAAGGGTTAACTCAAGAGCAAGCGATCTCACTTCGCGGCGGCGATGAGAATTGGTCAATCGTTGAAGTGATGTGCCATCTGCGAGATGCCGAAGAGCGGGCGCTTGAGCGGATGCGCTTGATGCGCGATCAGCCTGAGCCGGCTCTTGTTGGATATGATCAAGAAGCGTGGGCGCGAGAACGGAATTATGCCGCCGCCGATTTACGCAATACCTTTGATTCGTTTTTGCGCTTTCGCGCCACGCACGTTGCCGAGCTCACGGCGTTGCCGCCCCAGGCGTGGGATCGAGTCGGCATCCACGCCGAACAAGGACGCATTACGATAGCGACTCACACCTTGCATATCGTCTCGCATGATTTTATCCACGCGGCACAGATCGCGCGGCAGATGAAATAGTTTTTTTGTTGCGGCAACAGTTGAACTGTTGCCGCAACGATTTTTGAATATGGACATCTTTCAACTTCCCGATCTGATCAAGCAACGCCAAGACTCTAACAAACTCTATCTCGAATTTATTCGTCATCCATCGCTGAGCATGGGCTTATACGAATTGCCTGTGGGTGGAATTGATCTACAGAAGCCGCACACAGAAGATGAGGTGTATTACGTTGTGAAGGGGCGCGGGATGATTCGGGTTGGGGAAGAAGATCGCGCCGTGAGTGGCGGCGTCACCGTGTTTGTGGGGGCGGGTGTGGTTCATCGCTTTCACTCGATCACTGAAGCCCTCACCATTTTAGTTTTCTTCGCACCGGCTGAATATTCAAACAAAAAATAAAAAAATAACGAGCCTTCGAAATGAAGGCTCGTTTGTTTTAGAGAGGCGACGGGCGGATTTGAACCGCCGAATGGAGCTTTTGCAGAGCTCTGCCTTACCACTTGGCTACGTCGCCATGATCAACAATGGCAGATAGCATTTCTACTATCTGCCATCTCGTGAGCGGGCTAAGGG
>Ga0163199_1001256_pt1 | contig 15806 bp, 12 predicted proteins | sample PL_2010_150m_FD_113537 | JGI IMG/M metagenome (GOLD analysis project Ga0163199, IMG submission 113537) | Freshwater microbial communities from Powell Lake, British Columbia, Canada to study Microbial Dark Matter (Phase II) - PL_2010_150m | ecosystem: Environmental > Aquatic > Freshwater > Lake ... | reverse complement strand
TGCTTATCGCATCGACCGGCTGCTCACGCAGTTGCGCCTGGCCGGCAAGCTCGACGAGGCAGCGGGATTTCTGGTCGGCAGTTTCAGCGATGCCGGCAATCCGGGGGAGGTCATCGGCGAACTACTCTCCCCTTTCGGCCTGCCCATCCTGGCGGGCTGGCCGGCAGGTCACTGCAAACCCAACTACCCGTTGCCGATCAACGTGGACGTGATCCTCGACGCGGACAAGCGGCGCCTGACCGTCGCTTAAGCCGTGACAGCGGGTTCGAGCAGGGTCACCGTTTGCTTCTCGGTATCGAGTCGCGCCCTCAACCCCATCGGCAGCGTGAGCTGGTGAGCGATATGTCCGAAGGAGTAGCCATACACTGCCGGAATGATTGAGCCGGCCAGATGATCGTCGATAGTCTCGTCGAGGCTCAAGGACGGTTCGGCGTCGGGCGGTCCGCATTTCTCGAAGACGCCCAGCATCACCGCCGCCGATTGCCGAAAGCCTTGGCTCAATTCCAGTTGCCTCAGCATTCGGTCGATGCGGTAAGGGGCTTCGCCGATCTCCTCGAGAAACACGATTGCTGCGCTGAAATCCCCAGCGTATGGCGTCCCCACGAGCGCGCTGAGGAGGCTGAGATTTCCTCCCACCAGCATTCCCTCGGCAGCGCCGGAGCGCAAGGTGCGCAACGAAAAATTCGGCGAGGTCTCCGCCTTCAGGCGGTTTTCCTCCGCCATCCGCATGGCGTATTCCGGTTCGGGCGACATCAATATGGCCCTCAGGTGTCCGACCGAGTACTCGGAAAAACTGGAGGACGCCACCGGACCGTGGAAAGTCACCAGGCCGGCGCAGCGCAGAATTGCCAGGTGCAGCGCCGTGATGTCCGAATAGCCCACGAACACCTTCGGATTGCGGCGAATCAGCTCGTAGTCGATCGATGCCAGAAGCCCGATTGCGCCGGACCCGCCGTGGGCGGCCCAGATCCCTTTGATCTCGGGATCAGCAAACATCCCGTGAAAATCCTCGAGTCTCTGCTGGACCGTTCCCGCGAAATTTCCCCGCAGGGCGCGAATGTTCTTGCCGAGCTTCACCTTGAGTTCCAGCGACTGCAGGTTACCGACGCACTTGTCGATCTTCTCCTGGTCGACATGGCCGCTCGGGGTAATCAGTCCGACGGTGTCGCCCGGCCTGAGCCGCGGAGGCTTGACCAGCCGCGGCTTGAATAGAGAGAGTCCGCTGGCTTCGCCGGACAGGGACGAAGCGCCGATGCCGAGGGCTACCAACTTGGCGAATTGGCGCCTGTCGAGCAGCATCATGTCACGATCCGAGGTGATTCGAGGGGTGCGAAGAGATCCTGCCAGCCGGGTATCGGCTGGCAGGCGCGACAAGATCTATTTGAAGCTGTATTTCATCAGGATGTTGAAGGCGCGTCCCCGTGGATCCGCGACACGAGGATCCCACCCGGCGCCCGCAGCAAAGTCAACGTTGTGAGCGGTGAACGGCGGGTCGGTATTGAACAGGTTCTTGATACCGGCCGTGACCGAGGTGTTCTTGAACCCCGTATAGGTCGCGGCGACGTTGTACACGATATAGCTCTTCACGTCCGGATCGAATCCCGCTGGCACCACGCCCAAGGGAACCTCATCCTTGTATCCCGCGGTGTAGCTTTGCGACAGCGTACCGCTCCAGACCCCCTGGGTGTAGGTAAAGCCGAGTTGGTGCTTCCAGCGGACGAATAGATCCCGCGAGTTCCACTTTCCGACCGTCTCGGTATATGGCTGGGTCGTGAAGATCCTGGAGCGGAAGCTATCCATATAGGTGCCGTCCAGGGTAGCCAGCCATTTGCCTGCGCCGAGCCGGCCATTCAGGTTCAGGCTGACATCGACGCCTTTGGTGACGTCGCCCGCAGCATTCACGAAACCTGCGCGGATGTATCCGCCGGGACCGTCGAGGCGGCCGTCGCTGCCGCGCACCAGATAGCCCGGGAACGACAGGTAGTTGGCGAGGACCTGCTGGGGCGTCAACTCGTAGATGCGATCAGTACGCTCGATCTGCCAGATATCAATGGTGCCGGTGATCCAGTCTGCCGGCGCCAGCGCCGTGCCGATGGTCCATTGCTTGGATTTCTCGGGAGTCAATGTCGCATTGCCACCCTGGCGGGCATTTGGCCGGATCGCGCACACCGACAGGTCGCCCGGCCGTTGCGCGCACAGGATTGGGTCGGAAACATTGCCCGGAACCGGCGCGTCGCCTTGCGCGCCATACAGCTGGAAGAAACTCGGCGCACGGAAGCCGGTGTTGTAGGACCCCCGGAACACCGCCTGCTTGACCGGGTTCCAGCGCAACGCCACCTTCGGGTTGGTGGTGCCCCCGAACAGGCTGTATTCGTCGTGGCGTACCGCCACCTGTGCCTCGAGCGTCTTGGCGATCGGCACCGCCAATTCGGCATAGACCGCCTTGATGTCGCGGCTGACTTTTGGAAACTCGGCGTCGAACGGGGCCTGGTAGATCGCAGGTCCCGACCTGGAGCCGTCGCTGAACTCGTAAGTTTCCTTGCGGATGTCGAAGCCGATGGCTGCTCCCAGCGGGCCGGCCGGGAGTTGCGTCAGTTCGCCGGAAATCGAGCCGTCAAATTGGGTCAAACCCGTCTTGCCGCCGAAGAGCTTCGATCCTGTCGCGCTGGCCGCCTGGAGCAGGGCCATGCCCGCGGCAGTCTGTGATTGCCCGGGCAGCAACCAGGGGTTGATCTGCCCGGAACCGAGAGCGCTGATCAAACCCGCCTGGTAATAGTACCCACCATTGTGGATAGAGTCGGCATTGCTGCCGGCCGAGGACAAGCCGAGCTTGTAGTCCCACTTGCCGATCACCCCGTCCAAGCCGGCAAGAATGCGATAGTGGTTGGTGGTGGTCTCGATCTGGCGGTTGCCGCAATCGGTGCAGCGCCAGCGATAGGCGATCGGCTTGGTGGCGTCGAAAGTCGGGACGTACGCCGAAAGGTTCTGGTAGTAAGGGCCGCCGACCGGATAGGCCGCGCCGAGCATCGACCCCGTCGTAGTGATCTGGAGTTGCTCGAATTCCTTGCTGGTCTTGTCGCGCGACGCCACGACTTCAAGAAACGCGGAATGATTGGCGTTCAACTGCTTGGTTCCGCGCGTCACGAAATTGGTGCGCTCGATCGGCTGGATCAGAATCTCACGGCCACCATAGTCATACGCGCAGGCATACTTGAATCCCGGGTTGCCCCAAAGGACGGACTGGTATTGCGACGTGCCGGGAACCGAATCGCACTTGCCCTGGAAGCTCAGCAGGTTGGCGCGATTGAAGGTCTGCGCTCCGTCCGTGGGCGTCTTGAAGGAGGCGCCGATGGCGGTGTTGGCAAGGCCCGTCTGGGTGGCGAAGGTCGTGCCGGCCGTATCCGGCGACAATCCCCGGCTTGGCTGGAAGCCGTTGGAGAAAGAGCGCTCGGATCCGGCCAGTTTCTCCTGCTTGTCAATGGTCAGGCTGGCCATGATATTGAATCCGTCCTTGGCCAGGTCGCCCTTTCCACCAACGATCGAGCCGCGCCAGATGTCGCCACCGCCGTCTGAAGTCTTGTCGACAAAGGCGGTCACCTCGGCGCCGGAAAAATCCTTGCGCAGGATGAAGTTGATGACGCCGCCGATGGCGTCTGTTCCATAGATCGCCGATGCGCCATCCTTCAACACCTCGACCCGCTGGATCGCCCCGAGGGGGATGGCATTCAAATCGACGGCATTGCCTTTGGCGCCATGCAGCGCCACGCGCCGTCCATTCAACAGGACCAGCGTACTGGAGGCACCGAGTCCGCGCAGGTTGGCGCTGGCATTGCCGTTGTTGTTGCGGTCAGTGGTGCCAAGCTGGATACCGACATTCGAAGACAGGTTGTCGGCGCCGGTGCCATTGGCAGTAAGTCTCGACACTAGTTGTTCGGCACTGACGATTCCGGCCCGATCAATGTCCTCACGGGTAATGACCTGCATCGGGAGCGCGCCTTCCGACTGGATGCGCTTGATGCTGCTGCCCGTTACGACGACGCGCTCGGATGCGGCGTCCTGGGCAATCGCCGGACTGGCAATTCCGATCAGCGCCAGCAACTGCGCAATCTTCTTCAACTTCATTGTGGGTTCTCCCTTGAACGATTATTAAGGTCATTTGACAGGCACAGCTCGGCGGATTGTAGCCGGTTTTGGCGCTGATCTGCTTCGGTGGTCCCCGAATAAATTGTATTCGGAATATCATGCCGTTCTTCGGCGAGGTCGCCGGTTGCAAGCCAAAAATTGCATGGCACTCACGTTCATCTGGAGCGGGTTCTTCCTGGTCGGCTTTCTGGCCGCGCTGGCGCAATGGCTGTTCCTGGGCGACGTCGAGGTGTTCAAGCGCATCGTCGATGGCACCTTCGAGGCGGCAAGGGTGGCGGTAATGGAAATCGCATTGCCGCTGGCCGGCGTGATGACTTTCTGGCTGGGGATCATGAACGTCGGCGAGAAGGCCGGCGCGGTGACGTGGCTGGCGAGGGCCATTTCGCCCTTCTTCTCGAGGATTTTTCCCGAGGTGCCCAGGGACCACCCGGCCACCGGGCACATGGTCATGAATTTTTCCGCCAACCTCCTCGGCCTGGACAATGCCGCAACCCCATTCGGGCTCAAGGCCATGGAGAGTCTGCAAACGCTCAATCCAAGCCAGGATGAGGCGAGCAATGCACAGATCATGTTTCTGGTGCTGCACACTTCGGGCCTTACGCTGATCCCGCTTTCGATCATGGCACAGCGCGCGGTGCTGGGGGCCGCGGACCCCTCGGACATCTTCATTCCCTGCCTGATCGCGACCTACGTGGCGACCGTGGTCGGCATGGTGGCGGTCGCCGTCAAGCAACGCATCAACCTGTTCGACGGCGTCGTGATCGGATGGCTCGGCGGCATCACGGCCTGCATCGCCGGCATCGTCTGGTACTTCAGCCAGCATATGACGCGGCCGGAGATCGAACTGGTGTCGAAACTCGCCAGCAATCTGATCCTGTTCTCGATCATCGCAGTCTTCCTGCTCGGCGCCTTGCGCAAAGGCGTCGACGTTTATGATGTATTCATCGAGGGGGCCAAGGACGGCGTCCAGATTTCCTTGAAGATCATTCCCTACATCGTCGGCATGCTGGTCGCAATCAGCGTGCTGCGCAACTCCGGAATACTCGGATTTGTGGTCGGTGGCTTCACCTGGGTATTCAACCAATTCGGGCTCAACACGGACTTTACGCCGGCATTGCCGACGGCACTGATGAAACCGGTCAGCGGCAGCGGTTCCAGGGCGATGATGATCGACGCGATGAAAACCTACGGCGTCGATTCGTTCGTCGGCCGGCTGGCCTGCGTATTCCAGGGTTCGGCGGACACCACCTTCTACATCGTGGCTTTGTATTTCGGCTCGGTCGGCATCAAGAGAACGCGCTATTCGATCCCCTACGGGTTGTTTGCCGATCTCGCCGGGATCATCGCCGCCATTCTGGTCGCATACCTGTTCTTCCATTGAGCGAACTTCAGACCGTGATTTTCTGTTTCATCCGCGCCCTGATCCCCCTCCTGGTCCTGACTGTCTGGCCCTCTGCCAGCCGCGCCCAGTTGCCCGAACCGGTGGCCAGGATGTTGCGAACCGCCAACATTCCGCAGGAGGCGCTGGGCACCGTGGTGATGCGCCTTCCAGGCGGCGTAGCCGTGCTTTCACATGGCGAGGAGCACAGTTTGCAACCCGGTTCCACCATAAAGCTGCTGACCACTCTGGTCGCCCTCGACACGCTCGGACCGGCCTATCGTGGCCGCACCGAACTGCGCACCGACGGCAGGATCGAGGATGGCACCTTGCACGGTGATCTGGTTCTGCGCGGCGGCGGCGACGCCGACCTGCGCTGGGAGGCGCTTCAGGAAATGTTGCAGACGCTGCGCAATCGCGGCGTCGAGGCCATCCGTGGAGACTTGCTGCTGGATCGGCAGCTTTTCAATCCGCCACGCCCTGATCTCGGCATCGCACCCTTCGACGAGGCACCGGAGTTTGAGTACAACCTGGTGCCGGACGCATTGCTGCTTAACGGCAACCTGCTGCGCTTTGACCTGGAGTCGGACGAACGCCGTCTCAGGGTAAGCATGTCCCCGTCGTTGGAAGGCGTGTCGGTGGAAAGCGACATGACCCTGGATGATCTGGATTGCAGGAATTGGGACAGGGACTGGCTGCCACCCGAGTATTTCAAGGCTGGCGACGGCTCGATACGCATCCTGCTGCACGGCAAGTTTCCAAGGAACTGCGCCAAGTCGCCCTCAATCAACGTACTCGATCGAGTGGATTTTGCCGACCGGTTGTTCCGGATTCTGTGGAAAAGGTTGGGCGGGACATTTGTCGGGAACACCCGCGATGCGGTCATGCCGCCCGGCACGCGGGTGCTGGCAGAACATCTGTCACGCCCACTGCCGGTGGTAGTACGCGACATCAACAAGTTCTCGGACAATGCGCTGGCGCGGCTGCTCTACCTGACCTTGGGTGCGATGGCTGTCGGCACCGCGAACGGAGACGTAGCGACTGCCGTGCTCTCTGAGCGGGTCGTCCGTTCCTGGATGCGGGAACACGGTATCTCCGATAAGGGCCTGGTACTCGACAACGGCTCCGGACTGTCACGCCTTGAACGAATTAGCGCGTCGCAGCTCGCCGCGGTGCTCTTGAGTGCCAGCCGGAATGTCCTGGCCCCCGAGTATCTCTCCAGCCTGCCGCTCGCGGCGGTGGACGGATCGATGCGGCTCCGGCTCAAGGACAGCCCCGCCGCAGGGCGCGCCCGAATCAAGACCGGTACGCTGAACGGCGTCTTCGGCGTGGCGGGCTACGTCCCCGACGCTGCGGGCCGGATGAATATCGTAGTGGGACTCCTCAACCATGAAACCACCGGCAATGCCACCGGCCGCGCAATCCTGGATGCGCTGATCGATTGGGTGGCACGCTCCGGCGCCACGCCGTCGGCGCACTGAAATCACAGAATGCGGATGTACCGTTGCCGTACCCGATTGCGGTCACCGCAATCAAAATGCCACCATTCGCTATTGATGCCGACCCAGCCGCCGTAACCCATCGCTGATCTCAACAGTTGGCGGTTGGCGATGTGCTGATCAGACAAGTCGCCGCGTGCCAGCATCGACGTCTCCAGTGCGGGGTGGGATCGCTCGCTGAGATCGTCAAAGTGCGTGCCCATGTCCAGTTCCCGATCCATGCCGTCCATCAGCGTGATGTCGACTGCCATCCCGAACGAATGAATCGAGCCGCGCTCGGGCGGCGCAAGATAGCCCAGGAGATCGGTACCCTGCAGGGCGCTCCAGAGCTGTTCCTGGACACGTTGCGGGCGCATTGCATCGAGCACAAGCAGGGCCAAATCCGGACGTTCGGCGGCGAGCCATGCGACGGATCTCTCAAGGGCCACGGCGGCGTCCCGGTGCAACCAGGCGCAGTCGAGCGGCGTATATAGGTCGTGGCCGACGAAATTGTCGCTGCTGGCGTAGCGCAGATCGAAGCGGATGCCCGTAACACCCGCGAGTGGCCGGTAATCCGGGTGGCCCGGGACCTGCTCGCACGCCAGTGCATTCATCATCGTCGGCGGTGGATCAGAATGCCGGGTTGGAACGAGCGAGGTAGAACCATTCCCGTCCTGCCCTGGCGTTCGCATCCGGAAACAGGATGACGCCGTCCCCCACGGCGATGACGGGAGTACCGTCGTGCCGCGTACCGATCAGGTCGCCCTTCGAGAGGCGGTCGAAGCTGGACCACGTCCGGCTAAAGGCATCGTCCTCGTGGCGCTTGTCGGTAACTTCATGGATGCTCAATGCCTCCATCCTGTCGGCGGGTTCGGGGGCCAGCGCCGGCGTCATGCGCAGATGGGACAGCGTACGCAGAATGGCCTGGTAGGCAACTTCGGGGGCCGCCGGGTCGTCATGCTGGCCGCATTCCAGGGTGAGGGCATAGCCGCCGACCGAGCGCATGTATTCGGTGGTGCCGACGCCATAGCGGGTGTCCTCGGTCTGCGCATCGGGTGTGCGCCCGGCCGCAACGGCTTCGCGTATTCGGCGCTCGACGCCCAGAGCGTAAGTGTTCAGCCAGCCATCGACGCAGCGCTTGACGCCCAGGCGCCGCGCCAGCGTCCTTTCCTGGGCGGCCTGGGCAAAGGGCTGGATGTCGCCGGAATTGTCCAATGGTCCCACCAGCACGAATGGCTCGCTGCGCGCCCGAAACGAGTGCAGATCGAGCAGGACGTCGTGCCGGGCAAGTAGCGGACACAACCAGTTGGCGACATGGTCCTCGAAATCCTCGGGATGCGCCTTGGGGGCCAGATTGCGATTCAGGTTGCGCTCGCCCTCCCGCTCCCCGCGCGCGTAGGCCAGAGGGTTTGCGACCGGAACGAAGGTGACGCTGCCGCTGACGATCTTCAGCCTTTGCCGCTCCAGGTCTTCCAGCACCCGACCGATTCCGCGGGTACCGCAAGTTTCGTTGCCATGTACTGCCCCCAGGACAATCAGCCGGGGACCCGCAGTCGGTGCCGTGAGGTTGACGGACTTGAAATGGAGGTCCGGCCGGGGCTCAAGATCACGCATGCCACCACCCGAGCGATTCCGCATCCGGGCTCAAAACGACCTTCCTGAACACGGGGACCTGCATCGAATTCAATACATCGAGGATTGCCGCGGTTTCGGGGTCCGGGATTCCGTCGAATCGGGCGGGACGATATTTCATCTGGAACACCGAAATTACATTTCGGGTCTCGTCGTCGAGCACGGCGTTCTGCGGAACAGCATAGCCATACTCGGCGAGCTTTTTCTGGAACCAGGCGATCTCGGGTACCTGACGCTCGAACTCGACTTGCCTCGATGCCACCTGGCCCGCATCTGGCCATGGGATCAGACCCGCGTCGGCCAACTGTTTCCATGGAAATTTCGGTCCCGGATCCACCTTGCGTTGCGGCGCGATATCGCTGTGGGCGAGAATTCGGTCCGGTCTGATTTCATGCTGATTGACGATCTGCTTCACCAACTCGATGACGGCGGAGATCTGGGCCTTTGGAAAATCGAACCAGACGCGGCCCGCCGGCGTGTCCTGGTATCCCGGGTTGACGATCTCAATGCCAATGGAACTGGCGTTCAAACGGGTCGATCCTTTCCAATAGGACTCCCCGGCGTGATAGGCACGGCGCGTCTCATCGACCAGGCGGTAGATGGTGGCGCTCGAATCGTCAATCAGATAATGGCTGCTCACCGGGCCTTCCGTCAGCGTCTTCAGCGACACCGGGAAATCCCCCGCGGTGTAATGCAGGATCAGGAATTGCACCCGGCTGTCCTGGCTGATAGATGTGTAGCGGGTGTCGATACGCGGACCGGTGGCACAGCCGGAGATCACGGCGACGGCAAGAGCAAGCAGCAGGGGTTTCATCGGCGTTTCCCTGAGATGAGGTGACCGCAGCATTTTACATGGCCCGGATCATGGGCCCGCGAGCAGTGAGGTTGCTTTCCGTGCTACTCTAATATTCGTCGCATTTGCCCCGTTTCGCGCCCTTCGGCGCCTCCCCACGACTGTTCATCCCATGAATCCAGCAACTGTCCGCGAGCCCCAATCCATCACCATCCAGGGAGGCGCACCGCTGTTCGGCACGGTGTCCGTCGCCGGCGCCAAGAATGCGCTTTCAAAGCAGCTGGTCGCGTCGCTGCTGACGACTGAGCCCTGCCATTTCACGAACGTCCCGAACATTACGGAGATCCACGCGACCCTGGCGATGCTGGAAAGCATCGGTACGATCGTCAGCTGGACCGGACCGGAAAGACTCACAGTCCATACTCCGGGCCTCAAGTCTTCGCAGGTCTCGGAGCGTTATTCCGGATTCAACCGCATCCCCGTCCTGATGTTGGGACCCCTGCTCCATCGCGAGAAGAAGGTCTGGGTTCCGATGCTCGGCGGCTGCAAGATCGGCGGCCGGCCGGTGGATTTTCATGTCGGGGCGCTGGAGCAGATGGGCGCCAAGATCACCAACGACGACGCCGGTTACATGGCGGCCGCAAACGAATTGAAGGGCGCCGTGATACGCCTTCCCTACCCCAGCGTAGGCGCCACGGAGAACATCCTGATGGCGGCGACGCTGGCAAAGGGCACTACGGTCATCGAGAACGCCGCGGTCGAACCGGAGATCATCGACACCATTTCCTTCCTCGTGAAAATGGGGGCCTCGATCCTGGCGGACGTCGACCGGCGCATCATCGTCCGCGGTGTCAGCACTCTCCACGGCGCATCCCATGAAACCATCGGTGATCGCATCGAGGCGGCCAGCTATGCGGTCGCCGCAGTCGCCACCAACGGGCGAGTCACGGTCCAGGGCGTGCATATCCAGCATATGCTCTCCTTTCTGCACCATCTCAGGCAGATGGGTGGCGACTTCGTGGCAGAGTCGGAAGGGATCACGTTCTTCCGAAAATCCGAACATCTGTCGGCGGTACACATCGAAACCGATGTCCATCCCGGATTCATGACGGACTGGCAGCAGCCGATGGTGGTGGCCCTAACCCAGGCACAGGGAACATCGGTAATTCACGAGACCGTTTATGAGAATCGTTTTGGATACACCGACATGCTGGTTGAAATGGGTGCCCGGATCTCCCTGAATACCGGTTGTCTGGGCCACAAGGGCTGTCGCTTCATGGATCGCGATCATCCGCATAGCGCCATCATCACCGGCCCGACCCCCCTGAATCCGGGTCAAATCGTGATTCCTGACCTGCGCGCAGGTTTCGCATATGTGATCGCCGGGCTGCTCGCCGCCGGGAAGACCACCATCGGCGGCTACAAATACCTCGCCAGAGGCTACGCCAATGTGCCGGAGAAACTTGCCAGCCTCGGCGTTGCCTTGTCCCTCGACTGACCGCGGTCAAAGTCGGAAGATCGACGCCCCACCCGCTCCCGCTTGAACGCTTCATGTGTAAAGAATATACAATGCCGGAACGTCGGGTGGGTTGGATGTCCGCCGCGCACGGCCATTTAGCGTCCAGCGACAGACAGCAACTCTTGTCCTTTTGAGGAAATCGAATATGTCCATGAAATTCCAGTTTGTCTGGTCTCTCGCCGTCGCCTTGATGGTTGTCGCAACCCCTTCCGCCGCGGAGAAGAAGCGCATTGACAGGGAGGCGGATCTGCCCCGTTTCACGTATCCCGTGGACGGCAAACTCGACGCCATCGTCCGTGACGACAAGGCGTTTGCCGTTCTATCGAACTCGATTCGCCGCGACACGGAATCGGTGCTGGCGGAATTCGACATTTCCGACAAGAGCGCGCAACGCGGACGTCTCGGCGTAGTGATGATGCTGGACTTCCTGAACGGCCAGTACGATGCAGCGCTGCAGACCGCCGAGCACATCCGCGCCCTGGAAGACAAGCCCGCCGACAAACTGCTCTCAGGCCTGCGCTTGCGGGCCATGGTGGCTGCCGCCAAGACCCACGGCCCGGTTAACTCGCCCAGCTACCTGGCCGAGGTCGGCAAACGCATTCGCGCGGAACTCGATGTCCTGCCATATGAAACCATCGCGAACGACATCAAACAGTACAAGGCGGGCGCCGAACTGCTGGGCGAGGGACGGATGTTCGGGTACTTGCAGCAGGTGCTGCAACCGACCGTAGACAAAGCGGGCAGCCTGAGCTCCGACCTTGCACCGGCGATCATCAATGTGCGCTACTCCCTCAAGACCAACCTGCCACTCAAGCAAACGTTGATCGCAACCTACGCGGGTTACCTCGATGCGCACAAAGTCGAAAAAGCCGACATCTGGGTGGCGCGGGACGTGACTCTGCCCAAGGACGGCGTCTTCAAATCGGTGAATATCGCAGTCTGGGACGGCGGCCTCGACAGCAACGTATTCAAGTCCCAAGTCGTCAGGGATGCCAAGGGCCAACCGGCTTACATTGCCTTTGACCTGCATTCGCGTCGAACGACGGGCGAATTGTTTCCCATTCCCCCGGAACTGAAGGACAAACTCCCGGAGATGAAGGCGCAGACCAAGGGCTTTTCCGATCTTCGATCAAACATCGACAGCCCGGAGGCGAGCGCCGTCAAGGCCTTCATATCCGGATTGACGCCGGAAGCATACAAAGCGGCCATCGAACAGATCGGCCTCGCAGGGAACTATCAGCACGGCACCCACGTCGCCGGCATTGCCGTCGCAGGCAATCCCTGGGCCAGACTTATCAACGGTCGGCTCTCATATGGCTACAAGGTGCGTCCCGATCCCTGCCCCACCCTGGAACTGGCGAAGCGCGGCGCGGCCGCCCACCAGGCCTACGTCGACTTCTTCAAGCAGCACAAGGTGCGGGTCGTCAATATGAGTTGGGGTGGTTCGGTCAAGAGCGTCGAAAGCGAACTGGAACTGTGCGGCATCGGCAAGACCCCCGATGAACGAAAGACTCTCGCGCGGACTTATTTCGACCTCGAGAAGCATGCCCTGGAGAAGGCCTTCAAGAGCGCGCCGGATATTCTCTTCATCACTGCGGCGGGAAACAGCAATTCGGACTCCAGCTTCGGCGAGTTCATCCCTTCCAGCATCGTCACGCCGAACCTCCTGACGACCGGCGCCGTCGACAAGGCGGGCGACGAGGCATCCTTCACCAGCTATGGTCCGACCGTCAAGGTCCATGCCAACGGTTATCAGGTGGAAAGCTACCTCCCGGGCGGAGATCGCGTTGCATTATCCGGGACCTCCATGGCGTCGCCGCAGGTCGCCAACCTGGCAGCCAAGATCCTTGCCGTCAAGCCCTCGTTGAAGCCGGCCGAAGTCATCAAGATTATTGTGGAGACCGCAGAACCGAGTATGGATGGCCGCCGCCGGCTGATTCATCCCGCAAAGGCGCTGGAACGGGCGCGCGGCTGACCGCGGGATGGCCGGCACCAATGCCGGTGCAGGGCCATACAGCGGCTCGCTTCGGGTGGATTCGCCGAGGTACCTGGTGCCTGGAGCGGGAATCGAACCCGCATGGCCGGTTATGGCCGAGGGATTTTAAGTCCCTTGTGTCTACCAATTTCACCATCCAGGCAGTAATCGGCCGTGCGATTCTACCTGAGCCGCAAGGCGGCTCATCACGGCCTCGGTAGGGCGAAACGTGGTCGGAATGACGCGCGCGACGGTTCGGCGGCCTCAGTGGTAGCCCTCGGCGACAGCGATCATCTTGTCGGTGCGCAACTTCCGGGCTTCCTCCAATGAGAGCCCGACCAGGGCTTCCGGGGGCAACATCACGTCCCAATGCTGCTGGAACAGATCGATCTGCTCCCCTGTGTCCATTTGGGCACGATAGATCTTGTTTTGATAGGACGGCGCGTTTGGCAGGGCAATGAGCTCCACCGACTGGATAATCATCTTCATCTCCGGACTTGGGACTGGTTGAACGACTTTGACAAAATATTGATCCTCATGCGGCGAGTTCATTCCGCCGAATAGCTAGGGAAATCCCCTCGTAGTCCATTTGATCACGTTTGGGTTTCGGCCCGGCAGGTTCATGTGGCATTTCGTGCCGGGCGCAGCATCACGATGTTGCCTACGACCGACAGGACTACGCCGGTCGTGGTGAGCCAGCCCCAAGCGAACTTTTCGAAGAAGTAGGAAATGACCAAGGCGACGATCGGCACCATCACACCGATATAGGCGGACTTGGCTGCCCCGATCCGCTCCAGCAGTGTTAGGTAACAGCCGAAGGTCATAATCGAGCCGAACAGGGCGAGATAGACCAGGGAAACCGCGTAAGCGCCGGTGAACAGGAAGGTGAAGGATCGCCCGTGGGCCATCCCGATCAGCAGGGCCAGTGCCCCACCGTAGAACATTCCCCAAGCCATGCTGCTCCAGGTTCCGTGGCCCAGCTTCTGGTTTCGCGTGGCGACCATGCTGCCGGCGGAGGAGGCAAGGACCGAGAGCACAGTCAAAGCGGCGCCCAACGCCGCGTTCCGACTCACCGACAGCTTTCCGAACTCCGGCCAGAAAACGCAAACGATGCCGGCCACACCCAAAAAGGCGGCGATCGCGATCCGCGCGGTCATCTTGGTCCCGAAGAACATCCGGGATGCGAACATGTTTATCATCGGGCTGGCAGAATATCCGACCGCCACCATGCCCGACACGATAAATGTTTCAGCATAATAAACAAGAAGATAGCTGACGCAGAACATCGACGCCCCGAGCATCAAGAAGTCCACATGCTGTTTCGCCCCGAAGGCAAGGGGGAGCCTGCGCCAGCGGCAATACACGAACAAGACCGCCGATGCCAGCAGGAAGCGATATCCCACAGACATTTCCGGGGCAACACTGCCGAGCTGAAAAGTGATCGCGATCCAGGTCGATCCCCATATCAGGACGCAGACCGAGAAGAGTTGCAGAGTCGACAGAGACATTGATGAACTTGCACCAGACCGTCTTGCGAAATCAACTGGTGGATCAAGAATCACCACCCACTGCCCATGCTTCGATTCGGCTTAGCGCCAAATCGGGGAACGGCGAAGCGATCCCGTTTGCGGCATTCGACATTCTACCTTCGCCACTCGCTGCCGGGGCTTTGATCGGGCAGTTCGCAGGCTACGGTCGGAGATATTCTGCTAAGCTCATTGCTCAGCCAAGCGAGAACATCCCCATGCGCGTGTCCCGCACCGAAGCGAGCAGATTCCTGATTTGCCTGTTGACCTGCCTGCTCGGCGCTTGCAGCGTCGTCAATGTCGCATATAACAATGCCAATACCGTCGCACATTGGTATTTCGACGACTATTTCGACTTCAGTTCCAACCAGCGGGCGCTGTTCGATCAGGGGCTACAACGACTCCATGTGTGGCACCGCAAGGAGGAACTCCCAAAGTATGCGGCCCTGTGTTTCGAGCTTGCTCGCCGGGTTGAGGCCGGATTGAAGGGCGCCGACCTCGATTGGATGGAAAGTGCGGTGAGGGAGCGGTTCAATGTTCTCGTCATTCGTTCTGTCGGCGATTTGGCTCCGGCGTTTGCCGGGATGGAGCCGGCTCAATTGACCAACATGGACAAGAAATTTGCGAAGTCAAATGCGAAATTCATCCGGGAGCATTTATCCGGTACGCCGGAGCAGCGAGATAGCAAGCGCATCAGCGAATCGCTTACAAAGATCGAGGATTGGGTCGGAGATCTCAGGGCCGACCAGGAAGCCAGCGTTACGGCAATGATCAAGCTCATGCCGCAGATGGACGAACAACGTCAGGCGCACCGCCTCGTCCGTCAAAAAGCGCTGCGCGAAATTTTCGCGGGGAAGCTTGACAGGGACAAGCTCGAAGCCGCCTTGAATCACTGGATAATCAATTGGGAAAGCGGCCGAACGGCCGACCATGAGCGCGTCTGGGGACAATGGGCGGAACAGAACCGGAATCTGGTCATGAAACTGATCGGCACTCTGACGCCGCAGCAACGAACACACGTGATCAACAAGCTGCGCCGCTTTGCGGATGACTTCACGCGGCTGAACGAGCAGGAAGGATGATGATTCTGCGGTGAAATCGGCCGGCAGGCACAAGGAGGTTATTGGAGGCGGGGGTCGGAATCGAACCGGCGTAGACGGCTTTGCAGGCCGCTGCATAACCACTTTGCTACCCCGCCGTACCGCAGGAACACCGGCTTTGAGACAAAAAAGGAAAGCTCGCGCTTTCCCTGAATGTTATGGAGCGGCAGAAGAGTCTCGAACTCTCGACCTCAACCTTGGCAAGGTTGCGCTCTACCAACTGAGCTACTGCCGCAAGACAGCCGCAGATTATAGCCAGATC
>Ga0163199_1001255_pt1 | contig 15822 bp, 19 predicted proteins | sample PL_2010_150m_FD_113537 | JGI IMG/M metagenome (GOLD analysis project Ga0163199, IMG submission 113537) | Freshwater microbial communities from Powell Lake, British Columbia, Canada to study Microbial Dark Matter (Phase II) - PL_2010_150m | ecosystem: Environmental > Aquatic > Freshwater > Lake ... | reverse complement strand
ACATAATTTATCATTACAGAAAATTCTTAGAGGTAAACAGTGTAATTCACCCAAGACACGGTCCGATACATGCAAGAAGACCAGACACAATCATGACAAGAATGGTTCGTGGAATGTTACCAAAAAAGAAACCATCAGGATTATTAGCTCATAAAAGATTGCGAACATACATTGGTTCACCAAGAGAACTAGGTGCATTTAAAAAAATTCAATTCGAAGAAGCAAAAATTACAAAATCTCCTGCGAACTATACAACAATTGGCGACATTTCAAAAATAATAGGATGGACAGAATGACCACACCAAAAACAGAAATTTATTTTGCAACTAGAAAAACATCTAGCGCACATGTTTACATTACAAAAGGACAAGGAAAAATTAGAATTAACAACATTCCAATTGAAATGATTCCACAAGAGACTGCTCGTGAAGTCATGTTAGCTCCATTGGAGATTACCGGAGATTTAAGAGAAAAAATAGATATTTCAGTTAGAGTTAGAGGTGGTGGATTTATGGGACAAGCCAGTGCAGCAGCTACTGGCATTTCAAGGGCACTGATAGGTTGGACAAAATCTAAAAAAGATCCAAAAGATCATCCATTCCCAAAATCAACAAGAGAAGACCTAAGACTAAGAATCACAGAATTTGACAAATATTTGATTAGCGGTGATGCCAGAAGAAAAGAACCAAAGAAATTTAGCGGACCTGGCGCAAGAAGAAGAAAGCAAAAATCATACCGTTAGGCTGTGAAGGCTGTAATTTTAGCTGGTGGCAAAGGAACTAGAGGCAAGCCGTATACTGAATATTTTCCAAAGGCAATGACACCGATTAGCGATGTGCCATTAATTGATTACATCGTAAGATATCTGAATTCATTTAGTTTCATCAAAGAAATTATCATAGTTTCAGATTACAATGGACTTGGGGGTCAGATTAAAAATTATTACAGTAGCTCAAAGAATGTAAAAAAGATCACATTTGTGCAAGACTCTCAGAGTGGTACAGGTGGAGATCTACTACACCTTGAAAACAAACTAAAAGATGACTCAGAATTTGTTTTATGGTTTGTGGATAATCTTTGTGCAATTGATTTGGAAAAGATGAGGAAAACATTCAAAGAAAAAAACAGTATGGCATGTATTGCAACTAGAACAAAAAGAAAAGAAGAGACGGGATTTGCAGTAGTAGAAGACGGAATAATCAAAGAGTTTAGAGAAAAACCAGTTATGAAATTACAGCTATCAGAATGTCTCGGAGTTTATATTTTAGGAAAAGAGATTATCAAAAAAATAAAAGCAAAAGCAAAACAAAAAGAGATCAACTTATCATTTGATATTTTGCAGCAACTATCGCAAGAAGGAAAGATTAGCGCCTATGATATAGGAGATAAAGATTGGATAGATGTAGAATCTCCAATGATTTTAGAAAGAAATGACGCTACAGTAAAAAAGATCATAAAACAGATGGGACTGTAGACTGTTTTTCAAAGTCTGATATTTCTTTTTCATATAGAAAAGTTTGTGCAATATCATCTAGTCCTTCTAAAAGAATTTTTTTCTTGTGCAAATCAATATCAAATGGAATAGTTTCAGAAGTTGTTTTGATAGTTTGATTTTGTAGATCAACTTCTACCTCGTTTGTTTCTCTCTGTAGTTTCTCCACAGTATTGTTATCTAAGATAATTGGTAAGATTCCATTTTTGAAACAGTTGCTGTAAAAGATATCGGCAAAAGAAGTAGAGATAATTACTGAAAATCCATAGTCTTGCAATGCCCATACGGCATGCTCCCTGCTTGAACCACAGCCGAAATTATCTCCTGCAACTAGAATCTTTGAATTTTTGTATTTTGGGTCATTTAGAATAAAATCAGGCTTGAGTTGTTCGTGATCATCGTATCTCCAGTTAAAGAAGAGAAATTTTCCAAATCCTGATTTTTGAACTAATTTTAGGAATTGCTTTGGGACGATTTGATCAGTATCTACATTTACCTTATCAAGTGGTGTGATTATTGTTTTGATTTTTTTAAATGACTGCATTTTAATTCAAATCCATGTCCCTTACATCAACAAAGTGGCCAGCAATTGCAGCAGCTGCTGCCATAACAGGACTAACCAAATGAGTTCTTCCTCCAGCACCTTGTCTTCCTTCAAAATTTCTATTTGAAGTGCTTGCACATCGCTCTCCAGGAGATAAGATATCTGGATTCATTCCAAGACACATACTACAACCTGCATCTCTCCATTCAAAATTTGCATCTGTGAAGATTTTATCAAGACCCAATTCTTCTGCTTGTCTTTTTACCATTTGAGAACCAGGAACTACCATAGCTTTGACATGTGAAGATATTTTTTTACCTTTAACAACTTTGGATGCTTCAATTAGATCATCTAGTCTTGCATTTGTGCAAGAGCCAATAAACACTCTATCTATTTTGATTTCAGTCATTTGGGTTCCAGGTTTTAGAGCCATGTATTCAAGTGCTTTTTCTGCACCCTTCTTTTGGTTTTGATCACCATGTGAAAACTCTTCAGGAGATGGAACAGATTCAGTAACATCGCAAGTCATACCAGGATTAGTTCCCCAACTTACCTGCGGTGCAATATTGTCAATTTGTAAAGTGTATCTTTTTTCAAATTTTGCATCAGTATCAGTTTTTAGATTCTCTCTCCAGTAATCAACTAGAGACTCGTAATTTTTTGGAGTATATTTTCTACCCCGAAGATACTCAAATGTTTTCTCATCAGGTGCAATTAATCCTGCACGTGCACCTGCCTCAATTGACATGTTACATATTGTCATTCTTTGCTCCATTGAAAGATCACATATTCCATCACCAGTATATTCAATGACAGTACCATTGCCACCAGATGTACCGATATTTTTGATGATAGATAGTATGATGTCTTTTGCAGTAACTGCATGCGGATTTTTTCTTTTTCCTTCTACTCGGATTTCAAATGGCTTTGGTTTTTCAAGCCAAAGAGTTTGCGATGCCAAGACATGCTCCACTTCACTTGTTCCAATTCCAAATGCCAAGGCTCCAAATGCACCATGTGTGGAGGTATGACTATCACCGCATACAATAGTAGTTCCAGGTAATGTAATTCCCAGTTGAGGCCCAATTACGTGGACAATTCCTTGGTTAGGGCTGTTAATGTCAAATAATTTAATTCCAAAATCCTTGCAGTTTTTCTCTAGTGTCTGTATTTGGACAGCAGATGTTTGATCCAATATAGGAAGTGACCTGTTATTTGTTGGAACGTTATGATCCATTGTTGCAATAGTAAGATCAGGTCTTCTCACTGTTCTTTTATTCATACGAAGACCATCAAATGCTTGAGGAGATGTTACCTCATGGACAAGATGTCTGTCAATATAGATAAGAGAAGGACTGTTTTCTTTTTCTACAACAATGTGAGTGTCCCAAATTTTTTCAAAAAGTGTTTTTCCCATTTTAATCCTAATCGGGTTTGTATTTGAATAAACCGCCAGCTTCTATTATTTTTCCAATGATTTCTGAGAATGGTTTCATTTTGTATGATTTATTTTTTGTGAGATTATTGATTTGATTTGCCTTGATATCAATATCAATCTGATCACCTTCAGAAATATCAGAGTATGCATCCTGATCAATTTCTATTGGAAGTAAAAATGCGCCATCAACTGCATTTCTATAAAATATTCTTGCAAATGATAAAGCAAGTACAGCCTTTATTCCAGAATGAGATAGTGCAATTGGTGCATGCTCACGAGATGAACCGCAACCAAAATTTCGTCCAGACAAAATAAAATCACCTTCTTTTACTTTGGAGTGAAAATCAGGGTCTAATCCCTCCATGGCATGTGTTGCAAGTTCGGCATAGTCATGTACTTTGAGATACTGACCAGGAATTATTACATCAGTGTCAATGTTGTCTCTTGCGTATTTTATGACGTTGCCTTTCATTTCAAGTCCCTCGGATCAGTAATTTTTCCAGTAACTGCAGATGCTGCTGCCACTAGTGGTGATGAAAGATACGTTTGGGATTCAACATGACCCATTCTTCCTGGGAAATTTCTATTTGTAGTGCTAATGCAGATTTCATCTTTTGCCAATACTCCCATATGAGCTCCACAACATGCGCCACATGTTGGCGGACCAACTGTAGCACCCGCATCTAAGAATATTGTGAGCAATCCATTTTCCATTGCACGTTTGTAAATAGAAATAGAAGCAGGTAAAATTTCAGTTCTAATCTTTACTTTTCTTCCCTTGAGAATTTTAGCGGCAGCTACCAAATCTTCGTACTTGGCACCAGTACAAGAGCCAATGTATGATTTATCCAACTCTACTGACGGTGCTTCTCGCACTATAGAGATATTTTCTGGAGAAAACGGTTTGGCTACAAGTGGTTCCATCTCAGAGCCTTCATACTCGTATATCTTTTCATATTGTGCATCATCGTCTCCATGAACTAGTGAAATGTTTGTAGCGCCTCTACTAGTAAGATAATCAACTACTTTTTGATCAGGTTCAACTATTCCGTTCTTAGCTCCGGCCTCAGTTGTCATGTTACACATTGTCAATCTGCTCTCAACTGACATTTCAGTAATTCCAGATCCTCCAAACTGCATTGTCTTGTATGCACCTCCTTCAGTTGTAATATCGCCAATAATTTTTAGGATAAAGTCTTTAGCCATTACATGTTCTGGAAGTTTTCCGTTTAGCTTAAAGTACAAAGTTTGTGGGACCTTAAACCAAATCTTTCCATTAAGTAAAACATATGCCACATCAGTGTGACCCAATCCACAAGCAAATGATCCTAGCGCACCAGTTGTATTGGTATGTGAATCTCCACCGACGTAAACTTCACCTGGTAAGACCAATGCCTCTTCATGTGATAGTGTATGGCAGATTCCATATTGTCCCATTCCATACTTGAAGTGTTTTTCAATTCCATATTGCTTTGTAAAATTAGATAGCTTTACAATATTTTCAGCAGATACCTTGTCAGCTGATGGAACAAAGTGATCTTCTGCAACCCAAACTTTGGTTGGATCCCATAGTTTATCGACATTAATGCCCTGTTTTTTTAATTTATCAAATACTTTGATTACTCCAGGACCGGATACATCGTGAACCATAACTTTGTCAACATTTGCAAAAATAACATCATCTGGAGAAACTTTCTGCCTACCTGAAGCACGTGCAAGTATCTTTTCAGTTATGTTCATAACCAAAAAAGCAATTACTACAGATTAAAAGCTTTTCAGATGTTTGTATTGGATTGACAATTAATTTGAATCAAACTCTAAAGCCGGCAATGTTAAAGTTATTTACCTGAGTCTCTTGATTGTGCTTTACTCCAAGTAGATCAATTAACTCCTTGAGGTTCTTTGTTTGAAGATATACAGTTGCAGGACCAGAGATTTTTGTAACTAATCCTTCTCCTCCAAGTATGGTATTTTTGAGGCCTCCAAACTTTGTAACCTCATAATTAGAATCAATACTTAGTGCAACAAGATGATAATTATCCAAAATAAATGTCTCACCGGGTAAGATTTGTTTTTTTATTATTCCCCCATATGCGTTGCAAAATACAGTTCCATTTCCAGTTGCTTTTAGCATAAATAATTCACTTCCAAAAATTCCTTTTGTAAATCCCTGCCACTTTGTATCAATATCAACACCTGGAGTTGATGCAATGTAAGAGCCAGACTGGACAATAAATCCCGCATCATTACTAATTGGAATATCTATGATATCTCCAACTGGAGGTCCAGTTAAACCCAAAACACATCCGTCATGTTTTGCAGTAAACTTGTTAACAAAAAACGACTCGTTTCCTAAAAGTGAAACTTTGAGTGTCTTAAAAATTCCAGAGCGAGTCTTTGTATCAATTTGAATATCGCCTTGCATAAAGACCAAAGCACCAGCTTCGGCAGTAATTGATTCATCTTTTTTTAGATTAACTTCCAATATACTCATTGGATTTTTGAGAATCTGAAATTCCATAAAACCACCATATCAAACCAGATAAAAAACCATTATGTTTTTAGGCTAAAATTATCATTTAATGCAAGACGCGTAAACACATTTGTTCTTTTAAGACTTTCCATTAAATTCAAATTTAATCAATGCTTATCTGTAAAATAATTTTACATCAAAATATGAAAACAAAATTCATCGCAGCAATAATTGCGGTACTAGTAGTTTCGATTACAATGAGTACACTTGCAGTTGCACCAAGCGCTGATGCACAAGAAACAACACCATATCCATCAAGGGAGAAAACAATCTCTGTAACTGGAATGGCAAGTGTATCAGTAAAACCAGATCAGCTAAACATTAGCTTTGGTGTGCAAACTCAGGAAAAGACAGCCAGAGAGGCACTTGATTCAAACTCTGCAGATATGGATAAGATAATCTCAGCCATAAAGTCAGTTGGAATTTCTGAATCAGAGATTGGAACAAGTTCATTTAACATCTCACCTATCTATAATTCCTATGAAGACAAGACATCTGGAAGATGGGTACAAGAACTTACAGGATACCAAGTATCAAATATTGTAACAGTAAGTACTGCAAAGCTTGACAGTGCGGCTGCAATTATTGATAGCGCAGTAAATGCAGGTGCAAATAGAGTAGACAGTGTTTACTTTGCATTATCACCTGCAAAACAACAGAGTCTAAAAGATGATTTGCTTGGAAAAGCAATAACAAACGCCAAATCTAAGGCAGAGATGGCTCTAGCTCCACTTGACCATAAAATAATTGGAGTCAAGATGGTATCATTGAATGAATTTTCAATGCCATATCCAACACATGCACCAGTATATGCAATGAGCGAATCTGCAAGAGCACCAACACCAGTATTTTCATCTGATCAAGACGTCACTACAAGTGCCAACGTTGTCTTCATTATTGGAAGCAACTAGGCCTTTATTTTTTTACAACATGATTTAAAATATCAATAGTTTTCGTGGCATTAGTATGTCTGTGGAAAACGAAAAAATCAATCGATCAGCATGGCTCATACTTGGTACACTGAGTTGTTTGGGGTTAATTGCAATGATTGGAGAGACAATGCTACTTCCGGCAATTCCTACATTAATTGTAGATTTTGATATACCATACAATACTTCATCGTGGATTTTATCAACATACATGATTGCAGGGGCAGTTGCAACACCAATTGCAGGAAAGTTATCTGATGTGTATGGAAGAAAAAAGATTTTGTTAATTGTAATGTCAATTTATTCTGCAGGAATTTTGGCGGGTGGATTTGCAGATAGTTTTCCATTTATGCTTGCTGCAAGAGCTGCTCAAGGAATTGGAATTGCCATGTTCCCAATAGCATTTGGAATAATCAGAGAGGTATTACCTGAAAAGAAACTTGCAGTAGGACAATCAATATTTTCTGCAACGTTTCCAGCTGGTGCCACAATAGGACTGTTAATGGGCGCAAACATTGTTCAAAACTATGGATGGCATGCTACATTTTTCACAGTATTTCCTATTGCAGTAATCCTTGGAGTGTTTATACTCAAATTCATTCATGTTGAACCTTTGCCAAACATTTCAGAAAAGAAAATGTCAATTGACATTAAAGGTTCAATATTTCTTGCCATTACAATAATTTCATTTCTAGTAGGCATTTCATATTTACAAAACAATACAGGGCAAGGATATGAATCACTGATATTTTTTGCAACGACTGTGATTTCATTATCGGTGTTTATTGTAATTGAGAAAAGAACAGAGTCACCACTAATTGATTTTAAACTATTGACAAACAAGATGCTGTTATTTGGAATTATGATTTTGCTAATTGTCGGTCTTTGTACGTTTATGGTATACCAGACAATTCCAATCATGATACAAAGCCCACAACCATTAGGATTTGGAGGAACAGAGATTACAACTGCAACAATTCAGATGCCGTTTATGATAATCTTTCTAGTCGGTAGTATAACATCAGGCTTTGCACTAGAAAAAATTGGAAACAAGAGACTTGTTTTGATTGGAACAATTTTAGGATCAATTGGGTTTTTGAGTGTACTATTGTTTCACTCCACTGACTTTATGTTAACAATAACACTTGCAGTGATTGCTGTAGGTTTATCACTTGCTTTTATTGGTGGGTTTAATGTTGTCTTGTTATCTACACCGATCCAGTTTGCAGGAATTGCCCTTGGTATGACTTTGTTGCTTAATTTGATTGGTCAATCAATTGGCCCATCCATTGCAGGAATGTTTCAGCAGATGCATCGTAGTACCATACCAGGTATTTCAGGTAGTTTTCCAACACCTGATGCATACAATTTGATATTTCTTACAGCATTTGCAATATCACTAACATCAGTTGTATTTGCAGTATCATTGAATAGAAAAATCTCTATACAGAACAACTAATTATTTTTGGAGATCTCTTTTTTTGTATCTTCGATTGATTTCCATACTTGTTTACTTTCAGAATAAAGACGGTCTGCCATCTCTGAGTTTTTGTGCTCTCGGGCATTTTCATAGAGTTTGCAAATTTTCTTGTGAGACTCAATTAGAGCATCTAGTTTTTCCTGTAACTCTGGCTTTGCCAAATCTTTTGGATAATCATAATTGCTCATGACTCAATAGAGTGTGTTCAAAGTAGATATGCTTTAGTGATGAATTGTATCAAGTAATCAGATAGTATTATTATAAAATTCAGAGTTAGGCCAGATTTTTTTGACAATGTTGATGATCGTATCTGAAAAACAAACTTAAATTCACATTTTTTTGATGGTTGGCAGTTGAAGATTCAAGAAATCACGCAAACTGCAAGCCAGTTAGGACGTAGAATCAACAATTTAGAGGATTTAGATGAGAATACTCTGCAAGAGATACATCAAGCTATAATCGAATACAGAGAAAATAGGAACAACACACATGTAATTGACTACATGTGGTAAAATCAATTTGGAAAATTGTAATTCAGATTATATAGGATAAGAAAGGATCGCAGGTATGATAAGCCAACCTGTTTGGATTGCAATTGTGGTTGGAGTTTTTTTTGTTGGAATTGGTTTGAGTTATGCTCATTTTGCAAATACATATGATCCAATATCTATGAAATTTCAAAATCAAGAATTGTTTAATCATATGATGACTAATAATCCAAAGATGTCTCAACAATGGATGGATTCAGATATGATGAATCAACAACAAATGATGAATGATCCTCAGATAAGACAACAAATGTTTCAACAAATGATGAATGATCCTGAACATATAGAACAAATGTCTAAAATGATGAAGGAAAATCATGTGTTTATGTCACAAATGATGTCTACTATGATGAGTGATCCTGATTTGAGATTACAGATGGTAGGTCACATGTCAGAAAATCCAGAGGTATTCAAAGAAATGGTAAGCATGATGAGTTCTGCAAACATGACAAATAACATTGGTTCTGGAATGAATCAACAAATGATGCATCCATAACTAAAATGATTTTACATTTGTAAAGTCTACTGTTTTACTATATCAATTTTTTAAACTAATTTAAGAAAGATGAATGTAACACGACAAGTTACAAAAACAAATAGACTTCACGAGATAACCTATTAGAAAATAAGAGTGTCAGTCGGAGCAATCTTCATCGTATATGGATTGCAAAAATTCAATCCAATATAGAGAAATTATATGATAAGTTTTTGATTAGCATCAAGCATATAATTTTTGAAATGCATGGCGGACAATTAGTGTAAGAAACAATCCTACAACATTTACAATCACACTTCCAAAAACTAACGTCGAATAAAATCAGGTCACAACAGTAAAAAAGAAAAGAAATCCACAGTACATCATGTCTCTGACAGTGTCACCGCTAGTTTCAGAAAGAAAAGATAGTGAGTTTGATGTATTTGAGGCATTATTGGAGACATTAGAGAAGAATAATCAGACACTCCAGGAAGGGGACGTAGTAGTGATATCAACAAAATACATCTCCAATTCACAGGGAAGATTAATTGATTTGAGCAGTGTCAAGACATCAAAAGAAGGAGAAGGTATATCCAAGAAATTTCAGATAAAGCCTGAAATCGCAGAAGTGATTTTAAGAGAATCAGATAAAATTTTTGGCGGTATTACAGGATTTGTCATCACGTCAGCTGATAACATCATGGCACCAAATGCAGGAATTGATAAATCAAATGCTAAAAAGGGGAAAATAATTTTATATCCTAAAAATCCATATTTAATAGCAGAGCAAATTAAAAGAAAAGTTTTTTTAAAATTTTTAATTCACATTGGAGTCATTTTAGTTGATAGTAGATTGATGCCATCAAGGATTGGAACATCAGGTGTTGCAGTAGCATGTGCAGGAATTGAACCGATATTGGATATGAGAGCAGAGAAAGATCTTGATGGAAATCCATTGAAGGTAACATTTCAGGCAGTTGTAGATAATCTTGCAACAATTGCAAATCACAAAATGGGTGAAGCTGCAGAATCAAAACCATTTGCAATTATTAGAGATTCTGGCGCAAAACTTACAGATAGAAAAATTAGCCCAAATGAGATGGCAATCTCCCCTGATCAGTGCGTGTATGTAAGGGGTCTAACAAATCCTACAAATAGCTAGAACTTGAATTGGTTCTGCTTTAAATATAGGTTTTTTGAGTTCTGAATTGTGGAGTACCTTACAAAATATCCCAAGACAATTTCATTTCTAGACGGATTAAAACATAGTATTGACTTTGATAATAAGGGAGTAGAGCAGCTTCACATTGTAGTAAAGAAGAGTTTTGATGAGCTTATGAGAATTTTTACAGCGGAGGGATTTACCAAAGTAAAACTAGAACACAAACAACCCAACCAGATTGGAAGTGGTTTGAATCTCAAACTAAAAAAACCATGGGAAATGCATGTACGAATGGTAGATCTCAAAAAAGGATTAATTGGAATACATGCAGAAGTTGAAGTCTCTAGAGATTATCTTCAACATTTGGTATCTCAGAGAACACCTGTAGTATACGAAGTTGAAGAGATTCTAAAAAAATACCAAGTGGATTACAAAATTTGGCACGATAAAATTAAGAAAAACGTTCTTACTATTTTTGATGATTATAAAGTAAAACTTGCAACACCAAGCATCCCGGTTTTTGCTTGGAAACCAATGTTATTTGTCATTGGAACTGTAAGCATATTTTATTTATGGAAGTTTATCAACACAATCTAAAATAGAAAGATTAGATTCCCAAAGTTTCTGCTTTGGATAATTCAAGATAGACCTTATCTCCTACAGACAAGCCCATTTCTTTGTATTCATGCATCTCCAGTTTTAGTTGGGTTACACCGCTTTGCATACCCATTCCACCACCACCCATTCCGGAGAACATTTTGTTGAGATCCTTCATCATATCATTCATGTTGGTGAATCCCATCACTTTAGGAGTACCAAAAGCAGGAGCAGTCTGGGTTCCTTCCTTAAGATCTTTAACAGAAGATAGTGAAACTACCACGTATGGAGCACCATCAGGTGCAGCATCAATGCTTCTTACAACAAATTCTTTTTTCATAATGCCTATTTTCTACTCTATAATTTTAATTTTGAGGAAGAACCAAGTCCATTCAGAGCAGTTTTGAAGATTTAATTACAATTTTCACGATTTTCAGTTAGTGGTTGAGAGTCCGCAAATAACGTTGCAATATTATGGAATATCCCCTTGGGAGATTGAAGTGATTTATGGGTATTTGAATTCCAGATTTTCAATCATTCAAGAAGAAATTGAGGTAAACGATGAGAATTTTGTCAGTTATTTGAATTTGAATATCCCGCTTGATTTTAACGAAGAGTTCTTCAAGTGGTTTGAGTATAGACGCTGGGAGAAGATCAAAGATGTCTTCAAGGAGATGAAAAGACGTAGAGGTGCTGGAAATGCTTTGAAGATAAAAATTAATTTTTCAGGAAATCCCAAAATAGTTTTTGTCGTAGATACTGAAGACAGACAGTGGTATGATAATGCAGTTGAGAAGATTGATTTTGTTTTAGAATTGCTTCCATATCATATGGATCCTGAAAAATTACCATCAGATGTCATAGAGGTAATTTACAAATTTGATCCTGAATCTGCAAGATGGAGACTAAACACCGCTTGTTCTGAAAATAAAAAATATATTTTCAGTGGAAATATCTGGAAAACAACTATTTGAGATCTTTTTGAAGCGGTTCAAGTAAACTGTGTAATTCTTTGTATTTTGATTCTAAAAACTCCAATGCATCGTTAAGTTTTTTTGATTTGCCATATTTGTAACGAATTAATTCACGATGATGCCAAAATGTTTTTCCGTCTTCAACTGAAATGGTTGTAAAATAATCAGCACCTTTCAAATTATCTGGAAGTTTAACATCATGTGGAAAAAGAAGTTCAACGATAAACCATTCATCACCGTCAGGATAATCAGAACCAGTTTCTAGATCAAAAAACACATGTAGTAGATCAGATTGCATCAGACCGTCATCGGTAATTGATGGATGTTTGACGGGTGATTTTTTAAAATCAAGGTTTACTAATTCGGGTTCAAAGAAACCTTTGATTATAGATTTTCTAAATATTTTATTTGCATCGTTTATGTTCAACAGCAAGGTGATCTTCGGATAAACTAGTCTATAACTGATTAGTTTATAGACATTCTTAGACTCTGAGGGAATTAATTATTTCAGAGATATCAGTTATAGGTGAGCCATTTTCTGAAATCTTTTGTTTTGCTGGCGGATTTTCAAGATAATTTGGTATCTTATCAGTCAGCCGTGTAGCATATTCGGATATTATTTCATTTTGATAAAATATGCCAATTGGGATGCTATTTCCCCATTCCAGTGATTTGATCAAAGCCTGAGATAGTTTTTCGTTGACTTCAGCCTCATTTTCATAGTGTACGGTAGGATCAAATTTAGTATCTTCTAGTTTGTATATTCTAGAGTGTCGCTCTATTGATTCTTGAGCCAAATCAACTCCGGCATACCAATCTCTTGTATTGATATCATTGTAAGTTGGACAAGGTTGCAACACATCAAGAAAAGACAATCCTTTGTGACGGACTGCTTTGATAATTAGATCCTTTAGATGTCTAACGTCATAAGAGTAACCACGTGCTACAAATGTAAAACCACTCGCAACTGCTAATCCAATTGGGTTTACATTGTAATTTGTGTTAGGAGATGGAAGTGATTTTGTTTTCTCACCAAGTTTTAATGTTGGAGAAGCTTGTCCTTTAGTTAAACCGTATACGCCGTTATCAAATATTATGTAAGTCATGTCAATATTGCGTCTTCCTGCTGCTACAAAATGCCCAGCACCAATTCCCAATCCATCACCATCACCACCCACTGCAATTACAGTCATGTCGGGATTTGCAAGTTTTCCACCTTGAGCAAAAGTCAAAACTCTACCGTGTAATGTATGCACACCGTATGTATTGATAAAATGAGATGTCTTTCCAGAGCAGCCAATACCAGAGAAGATTGTTGCCTTGTCACGTTCTATTCCCATTTCAGCTAGTGCCATTTGTAATGCATTGACAATTCCAAAATCCCCACAACCTGGACACCAGTCATTATGCACTTCGGTCTTGTAATCAGCTAGTTTAAGCGCCATGAGTTAAGATCTCCCTTTTGCTTGCCTTATTTTGAACTATCTTTTTTAGTGAATCATAAATTTCAGTGCTAGTCATTCCTCTTCCAGTGTATTTCAGTATAGAGTAATCAATGTCTCGCAATACATTTTGTTTAAATATTTTACCTAGTTGTCCAGAGTAATTTGCCTCAATGTCAATGATTGTTTTTGCATCTTTAAGAAGAGACTTTACATGTTCTGCTGGGAAAGGATGAATTAATTTTATTTGAACAAATCCAATATTGATTCCTTCTTTTTTGAGCATTGTAATTGCATCTAAGATTGGTCCCTTTGGGGAGCCCCAAGAAACGACAGTGTAATCATGCACTCCAAATGAAACAAACTGTTCATCAACTGGAATTTCTTTTAGCATCAAATCTAATCTAGACATTCTTTTATCCATCATTTTGATACGAATCTGAGGATCTTCTGAAATGTGACCAAATTCATCGGATTCATCACCAGTATTCCAAAATATACCATTATCCATTCCCAGTCTAGAACGAGGTGAGATTCCATTTTCAGTAAAGGCAAATCTCTTGTATTCGCCTTCTACTTTGTCTAACAATAAACCTCTATCAATTGTAATCTTTTGAGGATCAAATTTTTTGCACGTAACTACAGAACTTGAAAGGAATTTGTCCATCATGTGAATAACAGGGACTTGATAGACATCTGCATAATTAAAACATCTTCCAGTATCGTAGAAACTTTCTTCGATATCACCTGATGCATAAACAATTTTTGGAAAATCACCATGTCCTGCATTTACTGCAAATAACAAGTCATCTTGTCCGTGTCTTGTAGGAAGACCAGTAGATGGTCCGCTTCTTTGATACAAAGTAATTACAATTGGAACTTCGTTGATTCCAGCCCAACCAAGAGCTTCTGTCATTAGTGCAAACCCAGGTCCAGAAGTAGATGTGGAAGAACGTGTACCAGTCAATGATGAACCAATCATCATACCCATTGCAGATATCTCATCTTCACATTGAATTACAATAGTTGAACCAGGTCTGTCGTTTTGAACTTCTAAAAGTTCATTGGATTCAAGATAAACACTTTCATCAGAAGCTGGTGTAATTGGATAATATGATTGAAATCTACATCCGCTGACAATTTTTCCAAGGGATGCTCCAAAATGACCCTGAACAAGAAGGGTGTCAGGCTGTTTTGTAGTTCCAGTTAGAACATGCTTAAAGTTTTCAAACTTTGCTTTTGCATGGTCATATGCAAAAGTTGCTGCTATTTTATTGAGCTCAGCTATCAGTGGTTTTTTTGCAAATATAGAATCAAGTGAGGCAAACAAAGGATCTATTGGCATTTTGATTAATCCTAATGAAAGAGAAACTGCGATGACATTAAACAGTCTCACCATTCCTTTCAATTTTGGATTATTTGTCTTCTCAGAAAGAGTTGACAGTATATCCCTAAAAGAAACTGGATAAAGTATAACACCTTTTTCTTGTGCAATCTCTAAAACTCCTGTAATTGTAAGAGGTTTGTTTTTAGATTCTAATTCTTTTTTCAATCTTTCTTTAAAATAAATATCTAGAGTGTGTACTTCATCAACTGTTAATTTTGCCAAATCAGCATCATAAATTATTCCGCCACCTTTGATAACTTCGTCATAATGTCTGAAAATTGTTTCAGCATCAAAAGATGCTATTAAATTAACATCATTTACATTTGAACGAATTTCTTCATCAGAAACTCGGACTGTGAAATAACTATGATCTCCTTTGATATTAGAATAAAATTCTCTCTTGCCAAAAATTCTATATCCCATATTTGCGCATACTTTGGAAAAAACATTAGCACCAGAATCAACTCCACTTCCTTGTGGACCACCAATTAACCAAGTAAAATCAACAGAACCCATGATAATTTATCTCATTTTTGTGAATATTAATAATTTGTTCAAATTAATTGCACTAACCACCTGTTGCAGAGTCAAATAAAACACATTCACATTTATCTCTCTCACCACAATATGGACAAACACAAACACATTTTTCAATAGAATTTCCACATTCGATACAAATTGCAAATTCCTCTTCTTCGGTGTTTGCCATCTTGTTATCTAGAAAGAAATCGTATAAATGGTTTGAGATAAATTTCATGTATGATGAAAAAAAAGAGGGTTTTTCTTACCAGAACTCTTCATGATTTTGCATTAAATGAGTT
>Ga0163199_1001254_pt1 | contig 15823 bp, 12 predicted proteins | sample PL_2010_150m_FD_113537 | JGI IMG/M metagenome (GOLD analysis project Ga0163199, IMG submission 113537) | Freshwater microbial communities from Powell Lake, British Columbia, Canada to study Microbial Dark Matter (Phase II) - PL_2010_150m | ecosystem: Environmental > Aquatic > Freshwater > Lake ... | reverse complement strand
GTGCCGGTCAGTGCTGAAGCCGTCGCACAAACTGAAGGTGCCAAGGAAGTCGAAATACGTCCCCGTGTGGGCGGCATTCTGCTCAAGCGTCTGTATGAGGAAGGTGCCGCGGTAACAGCAGGCCAGCCCATGTTTCTGATTGATCCGGTACCCTATCAAAATGCTCTGGCGCAGGCAAAAGCGCAACTCGCCGAGCAAAAAGCCCGGATTGAACAAACCCGGCGTGAAGAAAATCGGCTGCAGGGATTATTGGCCACGCAGTCCATTAGTCAGCGTGAGTACGACAATGCCGTCTCGGATAATGCAGTCGCCAATGCTGCCCTGCAACAGGCTGAAGTGCGCGTACGCGACGCCGAGCTTAATCTCTCTTATGCAACCGTAACAGCGCCGGTGGGAGGAGTATCAGGCCGTTTTCAATTTTCCGAAGGTGCACTGGTGTCAGCCAACACCAGCTTACTCACAACGATTGTGCAGCTATCGCCAATCTGGGTGCGCTTCAGCTTTTCCGATAATGAATTGGCGCGGTTCGGCGGGCATCTGACTGAACAGAACGTGCAGCAAGTGACCTTAATATTGCCGGATGGCTCGGAATACCAACAAAAAGGCCAATTGAATTTTGCTGCCAGCCGGATTGACCCATTGCTGGGTACGCAGCAACTGCGCGCAACCTTTGAGAATGCTGATCAGCGCTTGCTACCGGGGCAGTTTGTGCGTGTGCGTGTAACCACAGGCGAGCGCAGCGGCGTTTTTGTCGTGCCGCAAACCGCAGTAATGACGTCTGATCTGGGTCGATTCGTTTATGTGGTCAATGAAAAGAATGCAGCAACCGTCCGGCCAGTGGTAGCCGGCAATTGGCTAGGTACGAATTGGGTGATTCTTGAAGGACTCAACGCGGGCGACAAGGTAATAGTCAACAATATTATCAAACTTCGTCCGGGCACAATCGTGTCGCCACAGACATCGGAGACAGCGCCAATACCAACACCGAAGGTAGCGCCAGTAGAAGTACCGGAGACAACACCGATGAGAGCGCCGGAGGTGGCACCGGCACCAGTACCGGAAACAACAGCGACGAAAGCGCCTGAGGTAGCGCCGATACAAACACCTGCACCTGCACCGGCACTGGCGCAGTCCCAGCCCGCTGCAAGGGCGCAGATTGCCAAAGATTATGCAGCTTATCAGAAGCGCCCAAAACGTAAATTTATCGGCGCCCATACACAGGAGCCGCGCTTCGCCAGCTATGTCAAAGACTGGCGGCTCAAATTAGAGCAGCTCGAAAATCTGAATTATCCCGAGGCCGCCAAACGGGAAAAACTGTACGGAGCCGTGCAACTCACCGTTGGCATCAAGTCTGATGGCAGCCTGGAATCGGTTGAAATCAATCGTTCCTCAGGAAACAAGATCCTGGATGAAGCGGCGATACGCATTGCAAAGCTCGCCGGGCAGAATGGGTTTGCTCCTTTTCCGCCCGAGATCAGCCAGGATATCGACATCCTGCATATCACCCATACCTGGGTGTTTGGCCGCCCGGACGAACTACCGGGTGAATAATCATGTTGGCCGCAAATTGTATCGCCGGCATAAGTGGGAAGCCCCATGACTAGGTTTTTTATTACCCGGCCAATTTTTGCATCGGTCTTGTCCATGATCATCGTTCTGGCGGGTCTGGCCGCCGCGATGCAGTTGCCTATCGCGCAATATCCGCAAATTGCCCCCCCCACTGTGGTAGTGACTGCTACCTTCCCTGGAGCCAGCGCAGAAACTCTCGCAAAAACTGTCGCCGCCCCCATCGAAGAGCAATTGAGCGGCATCGAAGGCCTGCTCTATTTCGACTCCAGCGCGGATTCAAGCGGCACGTTGACTATCACGGCCACGTTTGAAATTGGCACTGAAATCGATCGAGCCACTTTCAATGTGAGCAACCGCCTCAATATCGCGCTGCCACGCTTACCGGATGAAGTTCGCCGTACCGGTATCGTGGTGCAAAAACGTTCAAATGATATTTTGCTGGTGGTGATGCTGACCTCCAAAGACCGGAAATATAACCCGCTTTTTCTGAGCAATTACGTCACACTCAACGTGCTGGACGAATTAAAGCGCACCAAAGGCGTCGGTGAAGCGCGGATTTTTGGTGCGCAGGACTACTCCATGCGCATCTGGCTGCGCCCCGATCGCATGGCGCAACTGGGTGTCACCACCAGCGATATTGCGGCTGCCATCCGGACGCAGAATGCACAATATGCCACCGGCAAGATTGGCCAGGAACCGGCACCGGCTGATCAGCAACTGGTTTATACCGTCACGGCTGAGGGCCGTCTGCTCGAACCCGAGCAATTCGGCAACGTCATCCTGCGCGCCGAAGGCCCGCGTGGGGCGCTGTATCTTAAAGACGTGGCACGGATTGAACTCGGCTCGCAAGACTACAACATCCGCACCGCACTGAATGGCGAGCCGGGTGTCGGCATTCCCATTTATTTGCAGATCGGCGCGAACGCCCTGGACACCGCGCATGCGATCAAAACGAAAATGGAGGAATTGAAACAACGTTTCCCGGAGGGGATCGATTATGAAATTCCCTACGACACCAGTGAGTTCGTCAAGGCTTCGATCTGGGAAGTAGTCAAGACGCTGGGGGAAGCGATGCTTCTGGTGATCCTGGTGGTGTTTGTATTCCTGCAGAGCTGGCGTGCGACGTTAATCCCGATTATCGCAGTGCCTATTTCGCTCATCGGCACTTTTGCCGGTTTGTGGATGCTGGATTTTTCCATCAATACCCTGACACTTTTTGCCATGGTGCTATCCATCGGCATTGTGGTGGATGATGCAATTGTCGTGCTGGAAAACATAGAGCGGTTGATGGCGGAAGAAAAACTCTCTCCGGTCAACGCGGCAATTAAAGCTATGCAGCAGGTGTCGGGGGCAGTTGTTGCCATGACATTGGTGCTGGTTGCGGTATTTCTGCCGGTCGCTTTCCTGGGCGGCATCGCCGGTGAATTATACCGCCAGTTTGCCGTAACAGTGGCCGTAGCCGGGGTCATTTCCGGGATAGTCGCGCTGACCCTGACCCCGGCCTTGTGCGCCATGCTGCTGAAATCCGTCCATGGCAAATCCCGCTTCTTCCAGCCTTTTAACCACGGATTTGAGCGTATCCGGAAGTTTTATGTGGCCATGGTCAGTTTGACGTTGCGTCACACCATTATTGGCGCGATAGTATTCGCAGTGGTCATTGGCGGCGTGGTTTATTTGATTAAAACCATCCCCGGCAGCTTTGTCCCGCCCGAAGATCAGGGCTATGTCATAACCGCAGTTATCATGCCCGATGGCGCAACATTAAGCCGCACTGTTAAAACCACCGACTCAATCCGCGCCGCGATGGCAGAAGATCCCGCAGTGGCTTTCCAATTTGCAGTGAATGGATTTGATCTCTTTGGCGGCGGCAACAAAACCAACGCAGCGACCATGTTCGTGCGCATGACCGATTGGTCTGAACGCACGGCGACCGCGGATGATATCGTCAAGAAGCTGTTTGGCATCGGCATGATGCAGCCGGATGGCCTGGCCATTGCGTTCAATCCACCGGCAATCAGCGGCTTAGGGAATGCTGGCGGTTTCGAAGTCTACGTGCAAAGCCGGGCAGATTCCGATCCGCTGCGCTTGGTCAGCGTAGTCAATGACTTCATCGCTGCATTGAAGCAGGAACCGCGTCTGACCGGCATCAATACCTTTTTCCGCCCGACTGTGCCGCAATTATTTGTCGAAGTGGATGAAGCCAAGGCAATTTCGCAAGGCGTCGCCGTCGCCGATATCTACGCTACCTTGCAAAGCACGATGGGCTCACTCTACATCAATGATTTCAACCGCTCTGGACGCACCTATCGCGTGCAATTGCAGGCCGAAGCGGAATACCGCATGAAACCGGAGGATTTAGGCAGAGTCTATGTGCGCGCTCAATCTGGCGCGATGGTGCCTTTATCCGCCTTGAGCAAAGTGAGCAATATCGTGGGCGCGGAGCAATTGGACCGCTATAATGGCTTGCTGGCGGCAAAGATCTTCGGTGGCGGCGCTAGCGGCGTGAGTTCGGGTGATGCTATTGCAATGGTGGAAAAGATTGCCGCGCAAAACTTGCCGGCAGGCTACCAGATCGCCTGGACTGGTCAGGCTTATCAGGAAAAGCGCACCGGTTCTGCCGCGATTTTCGCCTTCAGTTTCGCCATCATCATGGTGTTTCTGATTCTGGCCGCGCAGTTTGAGACCTGGGTATTGCCGTTAGCCGTCATCATGGCGGTGCCATTCGCGATGGCCGGTGCATTGCTGGCAATCTTGCTGCGCGACATGCCCAATGACATCTACTTCCAGATTGGCTTGATAACGCTAATCGGGTTGGCGGCAAAGAACGCAATCCTGATTGTCGAATTTGCCAGCCAGAAAATGAAACAGGGTATGCCGGTCGCGCAGGCTGCAATCGAAGCAGCGCAACTGCGCTTCCGTCCGATCGTCATGACCTCGATGGCATTTGTTCTGGGTGTGGTGCCGCTGGTGATCGCCACCGGTGCGGGTGCGGCTGCGCGCCGTTCGATGGGCACCGGGGTCTTTGGCGGCATGCTGCTGGCCACGTTCGTCGCCACTATATTCGTCCCGCTGTTCTTCGCCTGGTTCACACGCACGCACGTACAACAGCCGGCTGAAAAGGCAGCGGAGGAAACAGTATGAACCTGCGGCTGCGCATGTTGCTGCTGCTGCCAACTCTGCTGCTGGCTTCCTGCGCCATGGGGCCCAACTATTCCCGCCCCGCCATCGACACGGCTGACAAGTTTCGCATGGCGCAAACGGAAGGCGAATCGATTGCCAACCTCCCATGGTGGGAGCTGCTGCACGACGAACAACTGCAACGGTTGATCAAGCAGGCGCTGGCAGAAAACAGGGATCTCAAACAGGCGGTGGCGAGTGTGGAAGAATTTCAGGCGCGCATATCCATGGCGCGCTCGGATTTCTTCCCCGGAATCAATATAAATGCCAATGCCCCGGCATTCGGCACCCTCGGCGGCTTCGCCGTGCCAGGGTTTCCGACGCCCTTCAGTTATTTCGGGCAAAGCAGCCTGAACTGGGAAATGGATATCTGGGGCCGGGTGCGCCGCTCCAATGAGGCCGCCCGCGCCGATCTGCTGGCACGTGAGGAGAATCGCCGGGCGGTGATTCTCATGCTGGTGAGCGGCGTGGCGCAATCCTATTTTGATCTTCTGCAGCTTGACATGCAGTTGGACATTTCCCGGCGCACCCTGCAATCGTGGGAGGAAAGCGTTGCGCTTGCCCAGCATCGCTTGCGCGCAGGCGTGATCTCCCGGCTCGATGCCGACCAATTCGAGGCGGAGCGTGCCAACGTATCCGCCAGAGTGGCGGAACTGGAACGGCAGATGGTGCAGAAAGAAAATGAACTGAACGTATTGCTGGGAAAGAATCCGGCACCGATTGCACGCGGCCGTCTGCTGACGGAGCAAACGATGCCGCCGGAAGTACCGGCTGGACTTCCTTCCGATCTGCTGCAGCGCCGTCCGGATATCCTGCAGGCGGAACAGACCCTGGCCGCCGCCACCGCCAGAATTGGCATGACCAAGGCCGCACGCTTTCCCAGGATCACGCTCACTGGCCTGCTGGGTGTTGCCAGCCCGAGGCTGGCAAACCTGTTGACCTCCGGTAGCGAATTTGGCGTGGGGGGGGTCGGACTGGCCGGCCCATTACTGAACGCGCAAACCCTGGGCCATGAGCAGCGGGCGGTTGAAGCCCAGGCAAGGAAAGTATTGGCTCAATACGAGCAGACCATCCTGGTGGCGTTCAAGGAAGTTGAAGATGCCCTGGTGGCGGTGCGCACAGCGCAGGATCAACGCAAAGCGCAGCAGGAGCGGGTCGACGCCCTGCGCTCAGCTTTGCAGATAGCCGATCTGCGCTACCAGGCGGGCATTATCAGCCATCTGGAGGTGCTCATTGCCAGACGCAGTCTGTTCACGGCTGAATCCGCACTCATCGCCGCGCATCGCCTGCATCTGGTGTCGGTCGTGCAGCTCTACAAAGCCTTAGGTGGAGGATGGTCGCCGGGATAAATGATCGCGCCACGGGGAAATACGGCAGTACAAAATTTCCTAGCGCATGTAAGGCCTGACACTTTCGCCAAAAAATTCCCGCATCATAAAGTCTTCCAGTCCCGCGTTTTCTTCCATGCGTGCGGATAGGACGACTACGCGGCCGAGGCGGGGTGATTCCAAGTTAAAATTACCCTCGTGATACTGGCGTATCAACTGAATCATCCTGCGAACGATTGCACGCTCCACATCACCATCTGGCCCGGCCTCGACTTCGATTAATTCGAGCCGGGAATTGCCGGGATCCGTGGTCCAGCCACGAAACGTAAACTCGGCAGTCCGGGTTCCCATTCTGACAATTCTAAATATACCGTTCGTGCCTGGGGCCTGGAGGTTGCGCTTGATATTGGCCATTCTGATCTCTTCTTCCGATGGCTGGCGTCCGGGAGCCATCGTTTCAGCGTTTTCACGTTCATCAAAAGTCCCTGCTGCACGGCGGCGTGCTCTGGCCTGGTTGATGTAGGCCATCATATCGGTAGGAGCCTCCAAATTGGGGGCTGAGGGAGAATCTGATGGGGGTTTTTCGATAGCCTTGGGTTGAACCTTGGCCTGAGCACGAGGGATTTGACGGGAGGACGGCAACGACTCCTGTTCCAGCCTTGAATCCGATAATTCCACGAAACGCGCTTCAATTGAAGGCGGCGTTACAATCTCAATCTTGGGAGAAGTCAGAAAAAGTCCGAACCCCCAAATGATGAGCAGCCAGATGGCCGCCGCCAGTGGCATCGGCCACCAGAATCGAATCTCCATCGATCTGGAACTTGCCATGTTCAGCGAATTATTTATGTTTCACCGCAATCAAAAAATGCTGGGCGCCGGCGGTCCGGGCTTGCAACATTGCCTGTACTACGATGCCCTGTGGGGCTTCGTGATCTGCCGACACCACCAGCTTCTGTTGTGAGTCGCGCAGTAACGGTTTGAGCGTAGCAGCCAGAGTCTCCAGGGTAACGGATGTCCGGTTGATAAAGATCTTACTGTCGCTGGTCAGCGTCAGCGTCACCGGCGCATCTGCGCTAAGCTTCTCGGCTTCCCCTTGGTGCAGATTCACCTGCAGGGAATCAAGATTCTGCATCGACAATGAAGCAAGCATGAATGTTGCCAGCAGGAAAAACATCACATCGATCATCGGAATGATTTCAATGCGGCCTTTGCGTACCGCCCTGGATTTACGCAGCTTCATGGGCGCCACCCTGTTGATCCAGACGGATATGATCGATCAGCCGCGTACCCAGACGTTCCATCTCATCCATCGTTTGTGATTGCAGACGAGAGAAGTAATTGAATCCAAACAATGCCACCAACGCGATCAGCAAACCGACCACCGTTGCAATGAGCGCTTCAGCCACTCCCCCTGTCACCGCCGTGGGGTTGACGATGCCTTCGCTGCCGATTATCTGGAAGGCGCGCATCATGCCGATAACCGTTCCGACCAGGCCGAGCAAAGGTGCGGCCGTGACGATGGTTTCCAGCGCCCACAACCTGCGGGCAAGATTCGATTCGATCACTTGGGCTTCATCCGCCGCACGGGATTCAGTCCACCATGAGGGCTGATGTCGGTTGGAAATCAGCACCTCAAAGAAGCGCTTGTAATAGTGGCGCTCATCCAGCCCTGAAAGTATTTTCTCCAGGTCTGCCCATTTGAAGCCATAGTTTTCGACCAGGTTCAGCAAGTCATGCGAAAGCCGGGCAAAACGCCAATAGAGAAATGCTTTTTCAAGCATGATCGCCAGAGCGATTATCGCCAGCAGAGACAATGGCAGAATAATTATCCCGCCGAGTTTTAGTGTGGTCAAAGTTTGATCCAGCTCTTCCATGTTTACCTCCAAATTGGGGATATTCCCCCGGTTGCCAATTGCCAAATTGCTAGTTAAAAAATTTATTGCTGCCGGAAATAAAATTTCCGGCGTGGCTCAAACTGATCAAATTCTACTCCCGTCCCGGATTTAATAAATCTTGGTGAGCAGATTGATGACAGAAACGGAAGTGGGGATCGGACTGACCAGCCCATTGCTGCATGTGCAAACCCTGGGCCATGAACAACGGGGAGGGCGCAGCCCTCTGAGTGAAGGATGGTCGCCGGGATGAGAAGATACTACTCAGGTCTTGAGTACCTGGGGGGGCTTGTCGGTTCGGATAAATCTGGTAGTTGGATTCACTCCGTTCTCATTGACTGCTAACGACACGCTTCTGGCTGTGGCAATAGTCGCAAACCGACACAAATTAACCGTTGATCATCCCGCATTATCTCCCGTTCATGTAACACGGCGGGCTATGAATACATAATGGGGGAATCTATGCTGCGAACCCATGTTAGTCATTGCTCCAAAAGTGCCTATCAAACCAACCAGCCAACCCAATTATTACTCCAGATAGTTCGAATTTTTCTTCAAGAGTAAGTGAAGCCGCTTTGACTTCCCACAGCCCACGTCCATCTGAATCCGTGAGGCCGGAGGTGTCCATTAGTTCTTTGAGCTTAGCCACCCAAACTCTGGCAGTGTCATCAAGTTCTTGCTCATTGAGGTTATGTAAGCCAAGAGAGCATTCGTGAAAAGCGCTGGCAATGCTGGCAGTCTCTCCTTCGGGATGTGGAAGCATTAGCAAAGATCGTGCATTTGAAAATTTTTCTGCCTGATATGAGAATTTCATGTGCCCCTCCTAAATACGCTCAACAATTATTATACAGACGCAAGCGGCTCTATATTGCTTATGACAACCCTGAGATTCACTAGCGATTGTATCCCTTAGTTACGAGGCAAGGCAGCAAAGAAAGAACGACGAAAAATCTTCTTGCGTTGTTTGGTGTGACCCGCGCCAAAGCATAGGCTCCGGGAACGAAAGCTAACCAAGATTCAAAAGCGTGAAGCGTCTACAGGGAAGGTCTCAAACCGACACTTTACGGACATTCAACAACCTTTAGTGCTATGTTTTTAGACAACGCAGGGAAATCTGCCGGAAAGGAGAAAGTCTGTTCTTGATCTTCCTTTCCCAAGAAAATAGTTATTAAAAAGAGGGTAATGTCGCAGCAAGGATTCGTCCGATATCCGAGGTTAAACGATGAGGTGCGATGATCACCCAAAGCAGCAACAGGTGTGGTCTTACCCTCAGTTCTTTGGGTAAATAATCGCAGGTTTCCACGGCCGCGTCTTCGCACAGCTTGTCCCAACTGTATTCAGGAGGGTACTGCCGGGTTTCCTCGATACCCTCAGAACATTCCAGTAGGCCGTATTGCCAACTCTTGGCGGGGACGAAACGCTTGTGGCCGAGGCGATTGAAGTTCGGCCAATTGCTTCGGCATGGGGACTTTAGTCTGGCCCTCGCGACCAGATGCAACAGGAGTTCGGCATTGAAGGAGGAACCTGCGAATGTCTCCTCTTGTAGGTTCGATGACTCTTTACTAGCTTGCAATCCATGACGAATGCGCCCGACCTCCTCGAAGCCGTAATAGGGATCTGGTAGCGCATGATTGCTTCGCTGCTGATTTGCGGTAACCACGATCTCAAGCAAGGCGGCCAGTTCGTAATCCGGGCGGATCGTGGCATCCACCCGACGAAGGAAAAGCAAAAATGCCAGGAAGCAGGGAACGACGCCCTCTCCCCAAAGGTCGAGATGTTCATGCTTTCGCGTCAGCCATTTGGTGATGGCGATGCGCCGCTCCTTATCCTCGGGGGTATCGCCCGGGAAAAACCACAACACGCTAAAGAGACCGCACAGCAATGTGTATCGCCAGCGAAACAGTTCGGGATCGGCTAGCGCATTGCTTTCAACCAGATGAGACCGTGCATGCACCTCGTTCCACAAGGCGACGAGCGAGTCCTTGATTGCGTCTTCGGCCAAGGCGAGTCCTGCCTTAGCCGGTCCGCTCAGTTTCCGTGTGGATCGCTCGCACGATGAAATGGTGCTGACCGTGAACAGACACCAAGCGCTCGCCACGGCGAAATGATTTTCTGCCATAGCGAAATGATGGGTGGCAATGCCCGTGAGTAGGGCGGCACTGGGTGCAGCCCTTTGCAGTTCAGCTTTCTTGAAAGGTTTATCATCCGCCCGTAGGGCCAAAATCTCTTCTAAAATTGCAGCGAGCCGCGGCAAAGGTAATAAATCGCGTCCGTCGTGTAGAAAAACTTCCAGCAACTCCCGAACGTTTGCCATCTCGCTCGGCCACAGGCTGGCACCAAGTCCTTTGGCCCAGTCCAGAAGCTGTCCACGACCGATCAACTCTATCTTGGAGAGATACGAACCTCTGTTAAGGTCGTCCACAGCCCGGTGGACTTCCTCTTCGAAGTAACCATTGGAAACCAAGTACGATCGGTGTGGTACCCTCTTGGAGATGCCCGGGAACACGATCGGCTGAGATATCAACTGAACAAGCTGCTGCTGAATGTCTGACCGGAATTCACTTAATCCCAAGCGTCCGCTCGGCTTCCCTTTCAACTGATAAGCACAAGGAACCCCATCAGGCGCAATGGCGATCACATCCTTGCCATATTCAAGAACGCAATGCCGGGTACTGTGCAGAACACGGTAACCCAGCCCACCCAGCATCTGGACGAAGCTAGCCTGGTAGCTGCGCTCGCTCGCGCTATCCAACCAGTTTTCGAGCAGCTTCTCGATCACGCCATTCCATCCATTTCTTATCGATTACCTCTTGGTAGCGCCTACTGTATTCCGGGTCCTGGTGAAGTTTTTCCATTGTCTCCTGCGCCCGCTGTTTCATGCCGGGTGGTATAACCACGGTCAGTGGGCTGTGGTTCCCATCGACATCGAAATCAAGGTAAATCTTCTCGAACAATTCCAGAAAGGACTCGGGAGTGAGGCCGCCATGGACGACATTACCAACTCGCTCCACAGCTTCGTTGATCTGATCGAACGCATGTTTGCTGATCTGGCCAGCCATTTCACGGGCGACCTCGTCGAGTTTCGCTAGACGGTCCTGAAAGCTCAAGTGCGGTATGTCTTCAACTCGAATCCATGTCTCGGCCGAAGCAACTTTCAATTCAGTCTCGTCGTTCCGACCGTCAGGACGTATGGTCACAACCTGACGACCCTCCTTGATAAAGCAACGCGGTGCCTCATTGATCGCGCCCATATAATCGTTGACACGTTGCTTGAAAGCAGCCTGCAACTTCTTGGTGATCTCTTGCTTTAAAGGGGGAATATCTGGAAGCATATGAGCATATCTAGTCGAATTAGAAAAATGATCCCAAAAGAGCATATCTTATATAAACGTTGCACATCACATCATTATTCATTTTAGACGTCTGGCTCTGGCACACAGCAGCCAATTAGTGATGCTACCCCCGCAAGGAATTGCTCCTGGTACGGCAACATTCTTTCAATTACATCACGCTATAGGTTCAAGCATCGGCGCGGACTGTGGGTAGATGCTGATCCATTGCTGTGTAGTACACTACATCGTTATAACGCCTGGTCAATTTTCAACTGGCACCAACACCGTTGGACTCCACTAATGCTAATCGATTTCAGTAACTTGCTCGTAATATTTGCAGCAGTCTATGTCCTGAATACTATCCCTGCATTCGCCCCACCGACATGGATGTTCCTCGCGGTTGTTGAATTTAATTACCCGCAGCTCAATCTTCTATCGCTGGCATTAGCTGCCGCAATTGCTGCCACATTAGGACGAATAACACTGGCCACACTGTCTCAGTCCATCATTCGCAACAAGATGCTCAACGCACGAATCAAAGAGAATATCGACATTCTCAAAGATGCGTTGGAACACCGAAAAAATAAGACTATGGGAGCGCTGCTTCTATATTCGTTCACCCCCTTGTCGTCAAACGGCCTGTTTATTGCCTACGGACTGACAACTTTGCCAATCTGACTGATTGCCGCGCCATTTTTCACTGGCAGAATGGTGAGCTATGCAGCTTGGATTTTTCTGGGCCAGGAAGCATACAAGAGTCTGGATATCAATGCCGGCCATGTCGGCGAATATCTGGGTGCTTATTTCATCCTGTCGCAGATTGTATTTCTGCTGCTTATTTATCCTTTTACCAAAGTAGATTGGCGTGCAGTGCTGATTGAGAAGAAATTTAGATGGTTGAAGTAAAAGAATAAGTGGATTCTAAGATGTCTGTTTGTGGCACACCGCAACCGATTAGTGATGTTGCTCTCGCAAGGAATTGCTCCTGGTACGGCAACATTCTTTCAATTGCATCACAAGCATCGGTGCGGACTGTGGGCAGATGCTGATCCATTGCCGCCCCGGGACCGACGCCCTCAAGCCGACGATCCTGAAAAACCACTCAAGAATTGTTTGGGTCATTTTCTATTCAGCCTCGATATCATCGAGCTAACAACTACAGCCTCACGGAACACGGTATTGAGCTGGTCGATCCAGCGCCGCTTGCGCGTTTCATCCACGAAGCTCGCCTCAAAGCTGTTGCGCGCCAGCTGGTAGGCGTGGCGAGCGCCGAGAGCCGGCAATGCGGCGAAGAGTTCGGTGAAGTTGGCATTGATGGTGCCCCCGAAGTACGCCGGGTCGTCGCTGTTGATGGTGGCGCACAGGCCTGCATCCAGCAGCGCCGGCAGGTTGTGCTCAGCCAGCGTATTGAAGACGCGTAACTTCACGTTCGACAGCGGGCACACGGTGAGTGGCACGCGCTCGCGCGCGAGGCGTGCGACGAGCGCTGGATCTTCGAGGCAGCGCACACCATGGTCGATGCGCTCGACGTGGAGCACATCCAACGCGCTGCGGATATACGTGGGCGGCCCCTCCTCGCCCGCGTGCGCCACCAGGTGCAGACCCAGCTCGCGGCAGCGAGCGAACACGCGTGCGAACTTCTGCGGCGGGTGGCCACGTTCGCAGCTGTCCAGTCCCACGCCGATGAAGTGCTGCCGGTACGGCAGCGCCTGCTCCAGCGTGGCGAATGCCGCATCCTCGCTCAGGTGGCGCAAGAAGCACAGGATCAGCGATGCGCTGATGCCGAACTTGGCATGCGCGCGGCGCATCGCGTGCCCCAGCCCGACGATCACCGTTTCGAACGGTACGCCTCGATTGGTGTGGGTCTGCGGGTCGAAGAACACTTCGGCATGCACCACGTTCTCGGCCGCAGCCTGCTCGAGATACGCGAATGCGAGGTCGAAGAAATCCTGCTCGGTGCGCAGCACGCTGGCGCCGGCGTAATAGATGTCGAGAAAACTCTGCAAGTCGGTGAACGCGTAGGCGCGGCGTAGCTCCTCCACGCTCAGGTAGGCAAGCGTCATGCCGTTGCGCTGCGCCAGGCGGAAGATCAGTTCCGGCTCCAGCGAGCCCTCGATGTGGATGTGCAACTCGGCCTTGGGCATGCGCTTCAGCAGCGCAGGCATGGCCGAACGGGGGATGGTGTCGAACGCGGCGGCATCCATGGCTGTCAATCAGCGCCCAATTGTTCCCACCTTATTGACTTGCTGAGGGCGATTTTTGCGAGACTTAGAGCGGCGACAAGAATCATTACCTGTTTCTGAGGTGGAAACTACTGGACGCTGTTTCCACCCCTAATCTGGAAAAATTTGCGCACTGTTTGATAAATAGCATACACCCAGCGCGCCTGCCTGTCTGTTTTCGGGGGAAAACACTAATGGCCGGTTCTGGCACAACTGCGTCGTTCACGAAAGATCGGGTTCGAGAGGCGACATTTCGAGAGACTGGAAGGTGTCTAGTAAATCAGGGGCGATTCAATAACCACCAAACGCGCAGTGGATGTAAGATGAATCAGTAAGCTGATTAAAGGCGTATAATTAATAGTTAAATCTGCTCCAATAGCCGCTCTGGATGCAATCCAGATCAGTGAAAAAATAATTCATCTCACCCTGGCCGAAGGCAAATATCATCAGGTCAAGCGCATGGTCGCCGCTGTTGGCAACCGGGTAGAAGGTTTGAACACATACGTATCGACGAAATTGAATCTGCCGAATGATCTGGCTCCTGGTAATGGCTCAGGCCGAGTGATGCTGAATCGAAAAGCTTAACCTCGGCAGAAAAAACATCCGCGCTTTGACGCCGCGGATGATGACAGCATTTACAGGAATCCGACTCAGCTTTGCGGTTTTTTTAACCATCATGGATTCCGCCCGACTTCTGGAGCTTATTGTTGATGAAACGGCTATACCAGTATTTTTTCCGCGGCCTGGTCACAGCACTGCCGCTGGGTTTGACCGTTTATTTTCTCTATCTGTTTCTGACATGGATAGAAGAGATTGCCCTGTGGTGGATTCGCCCTTTCATTGGCAAATTTTATGTGCCAGGTCTGGATCTGGTATTAGGTATAGGCGGCATCATTTTGCTCGGCTTCCTGATTTCTCACCAACACGCACGCAAATTACTGTGGCTGGTGGAATTGCCATTTACCAACTTGCCGGTGATCAAAAGCATTTATTCTTCCCTGAAGAATTTTGCAGACTATTTCACCCCGTACAAAGAAGGCACCTCCCAGCAGGTGGTAACGCTAAAAATACCGGGGAATAACATTGAGATGGTAGGACTAATTACCCGCCAGAGCGTTGATGGATTGCCGGAAGGCTTTATGCAGGGCGACCGCGTAGCTGTCTATCTGCCGATGGGTTACAATATTGGCGGCTACACGGTATTTGTGCCGCGCGACTGGCTGAAACCCGTCAACATGTCGGTAGAGGAAGCGATGACCTCATCGCTCTTCGCTTGGATGGAAAATCATAACAACGCCAAAAGTCAGGCTCCATCCACCAGCAATCTGCCATCCTGAAACAAATCTTATCCGGCAACACACAGGCTAGCCCGAATATTTCACGAAGACGCCCTCCATGGGGCTAACTTTGTTATCGGGAGACAGTTTGGCGCTCTAACTCAGCATAGTGGCTCGCGCATCCGCTCGCTATTTGCACTATAAAATACGGACGGAGGAGGTTTTTGACAGCCGGGACTCGACCTGCCGTGTTCGCGCGAATGGCGGCTTCGGAGCTGAAGCTCGACCGTCTCCTCTTGGCGCAACTGAGGCCTTCAGCGCATGGCTGACAGCGGCCAATGAGTCATGTTACTCCCGCAAGGAATTGCTCCTAGTACGGCAACATTCTTTCAATTGCATCACGCTATCGGTTCCAGCATCGGCGCGGACTGTGGGCAGATGCTGATCCATTGCCGCCCTGGGACTGACGCCCTCAGGTCGGCGATAACCCCGCCCTGACTTGCTGCGGCGGGTTTCTTGTTCCCCCTTTCAGGCTGAACCACTATCTCAGATGCGAACGTCTGCATCTATTGGGTATAATCGGCAGTTGCCTCTCTCGAAAGAGGGGGTATCGAAGCAAAAAATATGGGGTGAGTTTTGTAGCCGAATAACACCAAGCCCGTATCGATGCGGGTTTATGGCTCTATTGTGAATGTCACCCCCCGGCATACGATAGATTTTATTTGATGGATAACATCGGTTTTAGCCGGCGTTTCAGTTGGCCCGTAAACCGGCACGAGAATTCAATTAAGGAGTGTCTGTGAGCATGAGATCCATAGGTGTTGCATTTATCGCGTTCGTCCTGGCCTGGCCGGTTGCTGCCTGGTCGCAGCAGTCAAAGCCGCAGCCAAAACCGCAATCACAGCAACCAGCGCAGCCGCTAATAAGCGGAGATGGCTGGCGTCTGGTCCGCTCGGTACAGCTTGGAACTACAGGCAAATACATCCATATGGTGCTGATCGATGCGAAACGTGATGCCGATAAAGC
>Ga0163199_1001253_pt1 | contig 15825 bp, 10 predicted proteins | sample PL_2010_150m_FD_113537 | JGI IMG/M metagenome (GOLD analysis project Ga0163199, IMG submission 113537) | Freshwater microbial communities from Powell Lake, British Columbia, Canada to study Microbial Dark Matter (Phase II) - PL_2010_150m | ecosystem: Environmental > Aquatic > Freshwater > Lake ... | reverse complement strand
AGTGCCGGCGTCCTCTGAAACAAGAGCGGTATGGGTGAAATTGCTTCGCCCAGTTGCGTCAGAATGGTTTTGTGGCTGGAAAATTAGATCTTAGTATTTATCTGAAAAATGGCCAAAGTCGAGGTAGCAACGGTGGTTTCCTTGGCCAATACCAATGGCGGCGAACTGTTGCTCGGCGTTGAAGACGATGGAACGCTTTCCGGGCTTCATGCAAATCATCTCACTGTCTCGGGTATTCCGTCACTCATTGCCAATAAGACCAACCCAGCCATATCGGTTAGAGTGGAACGTTGCGAGGTGAACGGTAAATTCATCGCCCGCATCTCCGTTCCTAAATCCCGGCAATTGGTATCCACTTCCGACGGACTCCTGGTCCGGCGTCGGCTCAAGCTCGACAGCACGCCGGAAGCGGTGCCGTTCTACCCGCATGAGTTCATTCAACGCCAATCGTCGCTTGGTCTCATCGATCCTTCAGCCATGGTGTTTGAGGAAATAGACGCCAGCCACCTTGATCCCCTGCAACGCCTGCGCATTCGTAACGCCGTCAAAAAATACGGTGGTGAACAGCCGCTCTTGACCCTGACCGACGATGAACTGGATGGTGCGCTGGGATTAGTCACCACCATTCAGGGTAAGCGTCACCCGACCGTTGCCGGACTGCTCATTCTTGGCACCGAAGTCCTGCTGCGCCAACATCTACCAGCCTACGAGGTCGCCTTTCAGGTGCTTCAGGGGACCGATGTCAAGGTCAACGAGTTCTACCGCAAACCTCTGCTCGAAACCTTCGAAGAAGTGGAGATTCTTTTCAAGGCCCGGGTCGAAGAAGAAGAGATACAGGTCGGCCTCTTCAGAGTGCCGGTTCCAAACTATGATCGTCGAGCTTTCCGCGAGGCCTTCGTTAACGCTTTGGTACACCGAGACTTCAGTCGCTTGGGCGCCGTGCATGTCAAAATTGCAGACGACGGACTCTCTATCAGCAATCCCGGCGGATTCGTTGAAGGGGTGACGCTGGATAACCTGCTGGTCGCCGATCCTCGCTCCCGTAATCCCCTGCTTGCAGATGTGATCAAGCGGATCGGCCTGGCCGAGCGTACCAGGCGAGGCATTGACCGCATTTATGAAGGCATGCTGCGCTATGGGCGTCCCGTCCCCGACTATTTCATGTCCAACGAGTTCACGGTTTCCGTGCAGATGGCGGATGCGGTCGCCGATCTTGATTTCCTCAAAATGGTGGTCGAGCAGGAGGACAAACTCGGCAACATGCCGATTGACTCCCTCATCATTCTTTCCCGCCTGCGCGAGGAGCGCCGTATTACCACTACCGAGCTGGTTCCATCGGTCCAAAAGCCGGAGGCCAGCGTTCGCGCCACCTTGGAAAAACTGGTTGAAACCGGCTTCCTGGAGCCGCATGGAACCGGCAGGGGCCGGACCTATACCCTCAGCGCCGCCCTGTACCGAAAGGCAGGGAAGAAATCGGAATACATCCGCCAGGCCGGGTTTGCGCCCATCCAGCAGGAGCAGATGGTACTCAACTACATCGACAAGCACAGAAACATCAAACGAGCCGATGTCATGGACTTATGTCATATCACCCAGGATCAGGCATATAAACTTCTTTCGCGTCTGAGGAAGCGGGGCGAGATTGTTCAGATTGGGGAGCGGAAAGGGGCCGTTTATGAGCGCAAGCGTTAATATATGCGCCCGACGCATATATATGCGCTCATTTATGCGTCCGCGCATAAAAGCGTGTTTAATAGGTAACTCTTCCGTGCTTTCCGTGTATTCCGTGGTTAAAAACCATCCGTGTGCATCTGTGTCCATCTGTGGTTCAAAAGGATCATTCTAATATGGAAACCGCCAAACTTAAAAAATTCGCCCAGTTCGCCCGGCGCAGCCTGATGGAGCAAGTCTCCGCCAAGCTCAAATGGGTCCTGGCAGAAAACAGCGCCGCTCGGCGTGAACAGGCGCGAGCTATCGCCGAGATTGAAAAGCAAATTTTCGACGTAGCCGGCAAATTTACGGATAACTGCCAACTGTCCACTGATCACTCGCGCCGGCAAGCGCAGCTTGTCGAGCGCGTCGCTTACACCTGGTTCAATCGCTTCTGCGCCCTGCGTTTCATGGATGTGAACCGCTATAACCGAGTCAATATTGTCTCTCCAGCCGACCCCGGACAATTCCAGCCCGAGATTCTGGCCGAAGCCAAGATGGGGCACATCGACGAAGAAATGGTGCACGACAAGGTCCGGCAGCAGATCTTTGCCCTGCTTGATGGCAAAGCGCCCAGCCGCGACCCGCAGGGTGAAGCCTACCGCCTGCTGGTGGTGGCCGCCTGCAACTTCTGGAACAAGGCCATGCCGTTCCTGTTCCAGCGCATCGACGACTACACCGAACTGCTGATGCCCGACGACCTGCTCTCGGGCAACTCCATCCTCGCTTATACCCGTGAGGCGATGACGCCGGACGCCTGCGAGGATGTCGAGGTGATCGGCTGGCTCTATCAGTTCTACATCTCCGAGAAGAAGGACGAGGTGTTCGACGGTCTGAAGAAGAACAAGAAGATCACGCCCGAGAACATTCCCGCCGCCACCCAGCTTTTTACCCCGCACTGGATCGTCCGCTACCTGGTGGAAAACTCCCTCGGTCGCCTGTGGCTGCTCAATCGACCGAACTCCAGGCTGAAAGAGCGTATGGATTACTACATCGAACCACAGAAAGATTTAACCACAGAACACACGGAATACACGGAAAGGGAAACCAAAAAAAATAATTCCGTGTCGTCCGTGTGTTCCGTGGTTGAAAAAGATTTTCTTGTGGTTTCGTCGCCGGAAGAGATCAAAATATGCGACCCGGCCTGTGGTTCCGGCCACATGCTTACCTATGCCTTCGATCTGCTCTACGCCATCTATGAGGAGGAAGGCTACGATCCCGCCGAGATCCCTTCGATGATCCTCACCCACAACCTCTACGGCATCGAGATCGACGAACGCGCCGGGGAACTTGCGGCCTTTGCCCTGACCATGAAGGCCCGCAACAAGCAGCGTCGCTTTTTCAACAAGGGCATCAAGCCGAACATCTGCGTGCTGGAGAATGTCCATTTCGACGAAGGCGAGCTAAAGAGCTACATGGACTTTGTCGGGCGTGACCTGTTCACCGCGCCACTGCAAACCACCCTGCGCCAGTTCGAAGAAGCCGACAACTTCGGCTCCCTGATCCGTCCCGACGTCACCGATGTGACAGGTATTCTGCAAACACTGGCGGTCAAGGATGTTTCTGGGCAATTGTTCTTGAGTGAGACGCACAAGAAAGTATTGAAAGTCCTACGGCAGGCGGATTATCTGAGCCCCAAATACCATGTGGTGATTGCCAATCCGCCGTATATGGGCGGCAAGGGGATGAATGGACGGCTGGGGGCGTGGCTTAAAGATAATTACGAGGATGTAAAGTCTGATCTTTTTTCTGCCTTTATCGTCCACAACACTGAAATGACTTTGCCCAAAGGGCAGCTTGGTTTTATGTCGCCTTTTGTATGGATGTTCATTTCATCTTACGAAAAGCTACGCAGTTTTCTGATAAATAAGAAAACCATTACATCGCTTGTACAGTTGGAGTAATCAGGCTTTGATGGGGCAACAGTTCCCATTTGTACTTTTACGGTCGAGAATGATTATAAACCTGATTATAAAGGCGGTTATATCCGTTTGTCGGATTTTCGCGGCGCAGACCAGCAAGGTCCGCGTGCGTTGGAAATTATTCAAGCTGCCCGTAACGCTGGAAAATAGGCATGAGCCAGCCTGATGCCAACCCCTTGTCACTACTCCTGCACCAGCCCGAGGGTAAAACGCTGGAGTTCAAACGCGATCTCTCTTCACCTCGCCCGCTGTTGAAAACCCTGGTGGCCTTTGCCAATTCTGCCGGTGGCAAGCTGGTGATTGGCATGACTGACGATAAACAGCTCATTGGGGTAGAAAATCCACTGGACGAGGAGGAGCGGCTGTGTAGCCTGATTGCCGACTCTATCACTCCCCGGTTGGTACCTGAGATCGAACTGGTCACCCTGGAGCAAGTCACCCTATTGGTGGTGGAGGTTTACCCCAGCAATGCCCGCCCCCACTGGCTGACGGGCGAAGGGGCGCAGCAGGGGGTCTATGTGCGCCTCGGTTCGACCAATCGCCGGGCCGATCCCGAGCTGATCGGCGAGCTTGTACGCTCGGTCGTAGGCGGCGCCTTCGACGAAATAGCCATGCCCGCCCTCTCTGTGGATGCCATCGACCGGGTCGCACTGCGACAGGCTTTTGGCGATAAGCGGCTATTGGACGAGCAAGCCCTGCTGACCCTGAAGCTGATCACCCCTGATCAAGGGCGACTGGTGCCGACCCGTGGCGGCATTCTGCTTTTTGGCAAAGAGCGCCTCCGCCATTTTTCCGATGCCTGGGTGCAGTGTGGCCGTTTTTTCGGCAGCGAGAAGATCGACATCTTTGATCATGCCGACATTAACGCCCCCCTGCCTCAGGCCGTGGATGAGGTGATGCTGTTTCTGAAAAAACACGCCTACCGCAGTGCCGACCTGAGCGAGGTACGGCGCAAGGATGTTTGGAGTATTCCATTAGCCATGCTGCGCGAGGGCATTATTAACGCACTGGTGCATAGCGACTACTCGCAACGAGGCGCACCTATTCGGGTCGTGTTTCTGGATGATCGCATCGAAATCGAAAGCCCGGGAATCCTGCTGCCCGGCCTCACCATCGAAGAGATAAAACGCGGCACCTCGCGCATTCGCAACCATGTGATTGCCCGCGTCTTTCGCGAACTTAACCTGATAGAACAGTGGGGCACCGGCGTGCGTCGCATCTTCGCCGAGGCCAATGCACAGGGTTTGCCCGAACCCCGCATTGAAGAGGTGGGAATGCGCCTGCGCCTGACGATTTATCTGGCGAGTGAACACCGAATCACCCCCAAAAGGGGATCACAGCCGCAAGGGCTAGAGTCAAGGCTAGAGTCGGGGCTAGAGTCACTGACTGAACGCATCCTGGGTTATTTGCAGACGACCCCCCTCGCCAAGTCAGAGTTGGCCAAAGCACTGGGTCACAACAGCATATCGAGCACGCTCAACCTCCGCGTCAACGAACTGCTGGAGCAGCAATACATCGAGCGCACCATCCCCGACAAACCCAACAGCCGACTGCAAAAATACCGGCTGACGGAGAAGGGAGAAAAAATGTTGACCGCGAAAAACACAAAAGAAACGAAAGAGAAAAACCACGAATGAATATCAATGCGTGTGAACAGAATAGTGGCCGTGGAGGGTTGATGTGATGAATGAAAAACAAACACCAATGGAAAACTACTTCTATCGTGCTTCTGCTGCGGATTTTAAGAAGATACCTGGGAGTCCGATTGCGTATTGGGTCGGAGATAAAATTCGTTCTGTGTTCATAAATTCCACTCCACTTGATTCGATTTCGGATATTAAACAAGGTTTAGCTACATGTAACAATGACCTATTTATTCGTTTGTGGTTTGAAGTTAGTGGTCATAAAGTTGGTTTTGGAATAAAATCTTCAGAAGATGCTTTGGAGTCTCAAAAAAAATGGTTTCCGTATAACAAAGGAGGAGGGTATAGAAAATGGTATGGAAATAATGAATATCTGGTTAATTGGAAGGGTAACGGGTTTGATATTCACCAATATTCAAAATTGCCTCTAGATTACTCTGGAGCGCCCGTTCGGGCAAAACGGTTCTATTTTCGTGAAGGCATTACTTATGGGTTAATATCAAGCTTCGGGTTCAGTGCGCGAAGAGTTTTTGGAGGATTTATTTTTGACGTTGGGGGATCGATGATATTTCCCGAAATTGACATCAAAAAATTGCAAGGATTTTTGTGTTCTAAGCTAACAAAAATATTTATTACTATCCTTAATCCAACATTGAATTATCAAGTTGGCGATATCCAAAAATTGCCAATTTTAGGTTCTGCATTTGATAAGGTCTCTTTTGAATGGAAAAAAATAATTGACTTGGCTAAGTATGACTGGAACTCCTACGAAACCTCCTGGGATTTCACCAGCCTGCCGCTCCTGAGTCCTGACTACCGCCAACCAACCCTAAAAGCCACCTACCAAAAACTCCGCACTCACTGGCAAGAAATGACGCTGGAGATGCAACGCCTCGAACAAGAAAACAACCGCATCTTCATTGATGCCTACGGCCTGCAAGACGAGCTAACGCCCGAGGTGCCGCTGAAAGAAATCACCCTGACCTGCAACCCCTATTACCGGTATAACAAGAAACAAACCACGGAACACACGGAATACACGGAAGTTTTATTGGTTGGTTTTTTATCTTCCGTGTATTCCGTGTGTTCCGTGGTAGAAAAAAATGATTCTTCCGTGGTTAAAAAATCCTTTCCCATTGACAAAGAACTAGAAGCGCTGCTGCTGGCCGACACCATGCGCGAGCTGGTTTCCTATGCCGTGGGCTGCATGTTTGGCCGCTACGCGCTGGAGAAGCCGGGGCTGATCCTGGCCAACCAGGGCGAGACCACTGAAGAGTTTTACAGAAAGATTGGAACCACGGAACACACGGAACACACGGAAAAAGAAGAAAATATAAATAACCCTTCCGTGTCTTCTGTGTATTCCGTGGTTAAAACAGAAGATTTTCGTAAGAATACTAAAACCACGGAACACACGGAACACACGGAAAAAGAAGAAAACACAAATAACCCTTCCGTGTCTTCTGTGTATTCCGTGGTTAAAACAGAAGATTTTCGTAAGAATACTGAAACCACGGAACACACAGAATACACGGAAAAAGAAGAAAATATAAATAACCCTTCCGCGTATTCCGTGGTTAAAAATTCTTTTCCTCCCAATGAAGACAATGTAATTCCGATACTGGATGGTGACTGGTTCACGGATGACATCTCGGAACGCTTCAAGCAATTCCTGAAGGTCGCTTTCGGTGCCGACCATTACGAAGCCAATCTGCGGTTTGTAGAAGAATCCCTGAACATCAAAGGCAAGCGCAACTACAGCATCCGCGACTACTTCCTCGGCGAGTTCTACAGCGACCATGTGAGGCGCTACAAAAAGCGCCCCATCTACTGGCTGTTTTCCAGCCCCAAGGGCAGCTTCAACGCGCTGATCTATATGCACCGCTACCGCCCGGATACGGTCAGCGTGGTGCTCAACGACTACCTGCGCGAGTTCCGCGCCAAGCTCACCTCCCACAAGAACCATCTGGAGGCGGTCAGCATCAGCGCCAGTGCTTCACAAGGCGAAAAGACCAAGGCCCTGAAGGAGATCGAGAAGGTCACCAAGATGATCGCCGAGTTGGAGGAGTACGAACGCGAAGTGCTTTACCCGCTGGCCACCGAGCAGGTGGAGATCGACCTCGACGACGGCGTAAAGGTCAACTACCCCAAACTCGGCACGGCTCTGAAAATGATCCCCGGTCTTGAGGCGAAGGAGGAATGATATGCATATTCATAAACTGAAACTGGAGAGATTCCGAGGGGCTCTGTGTTTACCTCTTGAGCTACACGAAAGGCTGAATGTTTTTGTCGGTATGAACGGAGCCGGCAAGTCGAGCATTCTGGATGCAACGGCCATCTTGCTCTCGTGGTTAGTTAATCGGCTTAAACATGCCGGCGCATCTGGAAGGCCCATCACGGAAACCGACATCAAAAATAGTGAATCCTCGGCGAACCTGGAAATCACGCTTAATGAAGATGGTAGCTGTTTCGGCTGGAATATCGCCAAAGTGCGAAAGGGTTATAGCAGAAAGGACGTTGTTTCAGTTTTGATTTCCGCGTCTGAAGCCGCGAAAAAAATGCAATCGGATATTACGAAGAACGATGGGCGGGTCAATCTGCCGCTTTTCGCTTATTACCCGGTCAATCGGGCGGTGCTCGATATTCCGTTACGCATTCGCGAGAAACACAGCTTCGATCTTCTGTCAGCCTATGACGAATCATTAACCAGTGGCGCCAATTTCCGAACCTTTTTTGAATGGTTTCGCGAGCGGGAGGATCTGGAGAATGAGGCGAGGCGGGACCAGCAAACTATTTTTGCCGATGTCTCCAAGGCGATCTTTCCTGACCCGCAACTCGATGCGGTGCGTAAAGCCTTGACGCAGTTTCTGCCAGATTTCATGAACCTCACTGTACGTCGCAATCCTCTGCGCATGGAAGTCGAAAAGCGCGGGGAGCGCATCACGGTCAATCAGCTTTCTGATGGCGAAAAATGCCTAATGGCAATGATTGGCGACTTGGCACGTCGCATGGCCATCGCCAATCCTTTGCGTAAAAATCCGCTGGAGGGTGAAGGCGTTATTCTGATTGACGAGATCGATCTCCATCTCCATCCCACGTGGCAGAGGATGGTTATCCCAAAGCTGGCCAAGGTCTTTACGAATTGCCAGTTCCTGATTTCCACCCACTCGCCCCACGTCATCACACACATACAACCAGGGAACTTGTTTCTTCTCACTATGACGAGCGATGGGCTGGAGGCGCTACACCCATCGGAATCTTATGGCAAGACGGTCGATCGAGTTCTGGAAGACCTGATGGGATTGGAAACCACTCGCCCCACAGAAGTTGAAGACGCCCTCAGGAAAATTTATGAGCAAATCGATGGTGGTGACCTTGATGGAGCCAGAGATTTAATTAACAAGCTGGAGAAGCGGATCGGCGAAGACCCGGAATTGGTCAAGGCGAATGTGCTGATCAAACGTAAGGAGTTGATTGGCAAATGAAGCATATTGTGAAACAAGACGAACCGCAGGCATTTACTGATTGGAAAGCGTCTGCCAATGAGGATTGGCAGCCTACCTACGACGACCTGTCGGGTGAAACAAAAAAAGCCGTTAAATATGCGTTAATGGCCGAACAAGGGGATATCTGCTGCTACTGCGAGAGGCGGCTGACCGATGAGGACTCCCATATCGAGCACTTCAGGCCGCAGAGAGATCCGGCGGTTGACCTGATCGATTTCGGCAATTTGTTGTGTTCCTGTCAAAACCAGCTCAAAAAAGGCGAGCCGCGCCACTGCGGCAACCTGAAAGGCGAGTGGTTTGACCGCGACTTGCTGATTTCACCATTGGATCCAGGTTGCGAAGATCGTTTTGCATTTACAGGTGATGGACTTATCAAGCCTGCGGCTGATCATGATCAAGCGGCGTCGGAAACCATTACAAGACTTGGACTGAGTATTCCAAAGCTCAATGACATGCGAGCCAAAGTGATTGAACCATTTTTGGATGAAGAGTTGTCACTCGAAGAAGTGCAGTCCTTTGTTGACGGCTATTTGACCCAAGATACGTCGGGCCGATTTGGGGAGTTCTGGACAACCATTCGTTATCTGTTCGGAGGGCTTGTCGCAGTATGAACGACCGCATAGCCCAGGCCCTGACCAAACTCTTCAACCGGCACCGGATCGTCTTCTGGTACGACGCCAAGCAGGAGTTACGCGACGACTTCGAGGCGCTCCAGCTTCCCGGCGTCGAGAAGCTGGAGCTGACCAACAACGAGTACGGCATCAAGTACAGGCTGCTCCGCGAGCAACCGGAACAGAAATTCCTGCTCTACCGTGAAGGCCCTCAGCCCGCCGATCTGGACAACTGGCTGCTGGATGTGCAACTGGCCCATGGCGAGTTCCGCACCGACCAGGTGGCCATCTGGCTGTCCGAACTGGAGCTCGGCCTGGAGTTTACGGATGTGGTGCAGGCCCATGCGGAGTTCTTCCAGGCGATCAAGCGTAAGGATGCCCTCAAAAAACTCCTAAAAGCGGATGACACCAGTGGACAGATTCGTCTGAAGATGCTGGCGGTATGCACGGACAGCGAGCCGCGCATGGATGCCGTTGTGGAAAATCTGCTGGATGGATTAACCACGGAACACACGGAGGACACGGAAAAAACAAATCTTATCAAGCGCTTCAATTTGGATAACTATCTTTGGGAGCAGATGAAGCGTTGCTATGGTTATGATTCCAATGAGCCTAGCCTCCGGGATTTTGTAATCAGCCTGTTCAAGTATTGTTACTTCCAAAATTTCAATTTTTCTTCCGTGTCTTCCGTGGTTTCTCAAATGTCTTCCTTGGTTCCTCAAATGTCTTCCGACGCCCTGGTGTTTCTCAAGCGCTGGAAGGACAGCCGTCAGTTTGAAGGCGGCTTCGAGACCCTCTCGGGGGAATGTGCCGAAGTCCTTGGCATTGAGCAGGATCTGGCCAAGCGGGATTTCCGCGAGTTGATCGAATTGGATTACTTCCGCCTGATCGATCAGAAGATCATCAGCGACTTAGTGCGGGCGGTGGCAGCCCGCACGGCCTCCAGCGGTGACGTGTCGATCTGGGTCCGCCAGCGGCGGCAAGGCCACTGGTATCGTGAATATCGCCACTTGTACGAGGCGGTCGATTACGCCGCTCAGTTTATGGACACGTTATCAGTTTTTAGTAATGGGTTATCAGCCACTGAACTGAGTACTGATAGTGGGTTACTGAGTACTTGGATTCAGCGGTACGCTGAAACCTGGTACCAAATTGATCAGATCTATCGCAAGTTCACCTACCATGTGCGCATGTCGGGACAGGCGTCGCTGATGGGCGCCCTGACCGACCAAATCGAAAACCTCTACTCCAACAACTACCTGTTGAAGCTGGGCGACCGCTTCCAGACCTCCGTGGATGCGGCGTCGAAATGGGAAGCCTTCCCCGTGCGCAAGCAGAAGGAGTTTTTCGAGCACTGGGTCCGGCCGTTTCTGCGCAAGGACAATAAGGTCTGCGTGATCATCTCCGATGCCATGCGCTATGAGATCGGCGATGAGCTGCTAAGCCTGATCTGCCAGGAGGACCGTTACAGCGCGAAGCTGGAACCGGCGCTGTCGATGCTGCCCAGCTATACCCAGCTTGGCATGGCCGCGCTCCTGCCCAACAATACGCTTACGATTGCCGACAACGAAACCGGCACCGTGCTGGTGGATGGGCAAAGTTCCCAGGGTACGGCCAATCGCATCAAGATCCTTGACCAGGCGACAGGTGCGCGTGCAACGGCCTGCAAGGCCGATGAGTTAATGGCCATGAAGGGCGACGACTGCCGGGCGCTGGTGCGCGACCACGACGTGATCTACGTTTACCACAACCGGATCGATGCCACCGGCGACAAACGGGAATCCGAGGAGCGGGTTTTTGAGGCGGTGGAAGAGACCTTGCAGGAACTGATTCGCCTGATCAAAAAGCTAACCGGGGCCAACGCCAACAACTTGCTGGTGACTTCGGATCATGGCTTCATCTACCAAAACCGCGTCATCGACGAGAGCGATTTTGTGGGAACAATGTTAACCACGGAACACATAGAAACCACGGAATACACGGAAATAAAAGATTTAGACAGCCCTTCCGTGTCCTCCGTGTATTCCGTGGTTAAAAATAAAATTCTCTTCAAAGATCGGCGTTTTGTGTTGGGGAAGAATTTACGGGAACACGCCAGCATGCACAAGTTCACCTCCGCGCAACTCGGCCTTGTCGGTGAGGTGGAGGTGCAGATTCCCAAATCGATCAATCGTCTGCGCCTGAAAGGCTCCGGCAGCCGCTTTGTGCATGGCGGCGCATCGTTGCAGGAGGTGGTGATCCCGGTGCTCAAGATCAACAAGAAGCGCCAGAGTGATGTCACCGCCGTCGAAGTGGACATCCTGCGCGGAGCCAGCTCGATGATCACCTCCGGGCAACTGGCGGTGACCATGTACCAGGCCAGATCGGTGACGGACAAGATCCAGCCCCGTGTGTTGCGAGCCGGCATCTACACCGAGGCGGGCGACCTGATCTCCGACAACCACGACCTGACCTTTGATCTGAGCTCGGACAATCCCCGGAAGCGGGAGCTGCAAGTGCGTTTCGTGCTGACACGCAAGGCTGATGAGGCCAACGGTCAGGAGGTCATTCTCCGCCTAGAGGAAAAGCACGCAGGGACTTCACATTACAAGGAATACAAGTCGCTTCGTTATGTGATGCGACGGTCATTTACCAGTGATTTTGATTTTTAAACCACGGAAGACGAGAAACCACGGAACACACAGAATACACGGAATACACAAAAACCACGGAAACCACTGAAAATGGGAAAACTTAAATACGAGGAAGAAAGCTATCGGCTACGCGGTGCGATATTTGAAGTTTATCGTGAAATGGGATGCGGTTTTCTAGAAGCTGTGTATCAGGAGTGTTTAGAGAGAGAGCTGACAAAGACTGGGATTCCTTTTGTTGCACAACAGAATCTGGTGCTGGTCTATAAAGGAGATGCACTTAATCAGACCTACAAGCCAGACCTCATCTGTTTTGGTAAGATTATTGTTGAACTCAAAGCAGTCAAAGAACTCTGTAATGAGCATCGGGCGCAGATTCACAACTATCTCAATGCCTCGGGATACGAACTTGGATTTCTTGTCAACTTTGGCCACTACCCAAAAGTGGAAATCGAAAGGATTGTTCTATAAACCATTCCGTGCGCTCTGTGTATTCCGTGTATTCCGTATGTTCCGTGGTTAAAGCAGCTTTGATATTCCATGCATTCCTTGGTTAAAGTAGTCTTGTGAACAACCTCGACCAAAAAATCAATCAGTGGTTTCCGGGACTCGTTGTCCGCAAGGATCTCGTAAAAACGGTCAAGGGCAACGCCATCGTTCCCTCATACGTACTGGAATACCTGCTGGGGCAGTATTGCGCTACCAGCGATGAGCCGACTATCCAGACCGGCATCGAGACGGTCAAGGAGATCCTGCGCAAGCATTACGTGCATCGCAACGAAGCGGGCCTGGTCCGCTCGAACATCAAGGAAAAGGGGCGCTACAAGGTCATCGACAGAATTGGCGTGGCGTTGAACGACAAGGCCGACGTTTACGAGGCGGAGTTTTCCAACCTCGGTATCAAAAAGGTGCTGGTCGATTCGCGTACTGTCAAGGCACACCCCAAACTGCTGGTCAGTGGCGTATGGTGCATTGCCGACATCGAATACGAGTTTACCGAGGACAAGAACGCCAGCCCATGGATCTTGTCGACCCTAAAACCTATTCAACTATCCCATTTCGACTTTGACAGCTACGTTGAATCACGCAAGCAATTCACCACCGATGAGTGGATCGACCTACTGATCCATAGTATCGGCTTCAACCCAGAGATGTTTGGCAAGCGCAGCAAGCTGATCCAGTTGATCCGTTTGATCCCGTTTTGCGAGCGCAACTATAATCTGATCGAACTTGGCCCCAAGGGGACCGGAAAATCTCACATCTATTCGGAGTTCTCGCCCCACGGCATTCTAATCTCTGGTGGCGAGGTCACGGTTCCCAAGCTATTCGTGAACAACTCATCCGGAAAGATCGGCCTGGTCGGCTATTGGGATTGTGTCGCCTTTGACGAATTTGCCGGTAAGCAAAAGCGCGTGGACAAGGCCCTGGTCGACATCATGAAGAACTACATGGCTAACAAGTCCTTCTCGCGGGGCGTTGAGACGCTGGGCGCGGAGGCGTCCATGGTTTTCGTGGGCAACACTCAGCACACCGTGCCCTACATGCTCAAACACTCGGATCTTTTTTGCGAGCTGCCCGACAAGTTCTACGACTCCGCATTTCTTGACCGTATCCATTTCTATATCCCGGGCTGGGAGGTCGACATCATCCGGGGCGAGATGTTTTCCAACGGCTACGGCTTCGTGGTGGACTACCTGGCCGAGATCCTTCGCTCGCTGCGTAATCACGATTACTCGGACCGCTATCAGGAGCACTTCTCACTCTCCTCCGATATTTCGACGCGGGATCGTGACGGCATCAACAAGACATTCTCCGGCCTGATGAAGATCCTCTTTCCGCATGACGGGGCGACCAAGGAAGAGATTGAGGAACTGCTGAGATTCGCGATTGAAGGCCGCAAGCGCGTTAAAGACCAACTGATGCGCATTGATTCCACCTACGGCAACGTCCGCTTTACCTATCAAGACAGTGATGGCCAGGCCAAGCCTGTCACCACGCTCGAAGAGGAGGAATACCCCGGCTACTACCACAAGACCATCGCGGAGGGCGAAGACGGGGAAATCTTAGAAGCTGCGCAACCGGGCTCACCCCAAGGTCCATCCGAACCACTGGTACCGGCCGAGCCCGCCCTCAAAGAAAAGCACCTCACATTCCAGGAGAACCAGAAGGGCCTCTCCTTCGATACGCTGCTCGGCCCTTATCTCAAGGGGGCGACTGCGATCACGGTCACCGATCCGTACATCCGCCTGTTTTACCAGATACGCAACTTCATGGAATTCTTGGAGACCGTGGTCAAGCACAAGGCTCCGGATGAGGAAGTATCCGTGCATCTGGTGACGACGGAAGACGAGTTCAAAGGCGAACAGCAAAAGGAAAACTTCGAGAAGATGAAGGAATCCGCCAGTGCGGTGGGCGTGAACTTCACTTGGGAGTTCGACGGAACCGGCACCATTCATACCCGCCACATCGTAACCGACCATGGCTGGAAGATCTCCCTGGATCGTGGACTTGATATTTTCCAAAATTATGGGATGAACGATGCTTTTAACTTTGCCAATCGGCTGCAGCAGTACCGCCCATGCAAAGCGTTCGAGGTGACGTTTATCAAACACAAGCCGAATGGTGCTGAGGGGGAATAACATGATTGGGGTCTCGGAATTACTGACCAAAGGTTTGATATGAGTGTCCAGAGCGCAACTATCCAGGTACTAAAAGAGGCGGGCAAGCCGCTGCATGCCAATGAAATCGCCAAGCTGATCATCGAAGCTAGGCTCTGGAAGTCTGATGGTAAGACACCGGAGGCCACCGTTAGCGCCCGGCTCTACTCCGACATCAAGAACAATGGGGATAAGTCACCCTTTGTAAAGGTAGGCCCTCAGACCTTCGCACTTCGTGATTTAACTGAAATAGAGGGTGACACGGCGTCGGTTCTTGCACCTGTCGAAAAGCCCTCAGAACCTCATCCCACCAACGCGAGCTTTTCCTTCATTGATTGTGCTCAGAAGGTGCTTGAGGAGTTCGGCGGGAAAAAGCCGATGCACTACAAGGAAATCACCGAGAAGGCCTTGGAGAAAGGATGGTTGGTGACAAGCGGAAAAACGCCGGAAGCCTCCATGTATGCCCAGGTGATCACCGAGATCAAGCGCCAGCAGAAACGCGGTGAGCGGCCCCGCTTCGTGCAGCACGGCCGTGGCTATATCGGTCTGAGCCAATGGATGGGACGCGGTCTCGCATTCCAAATCGAGCAGCACAACCACCAGGTTCGGAAGGTCTTGCGAGAGCGCCTGCTGGCCATGAAGCCCGGAGAGTTCGAAGAGCTCATCTCGCAGTTGCTGGCTGAGATGGGCTTCGAGATGGTCGAGGTGACCAAGCTCAGCGGCGACGGCGGCATCGATGTCAGGGGCACCCTGGTGGTTGGTGACGTGGTCCGCATCAAGATGGCCGTCCAGGTCAAGAAATGGAAGCTCAAGAACAACATCCTGGCCCCGGTGGTTCAGCAGGTGCGCGGCAGCCTGGGGGCGCACGAGCAAGGTCTGATCATCACCACCAGCGACTTCAGCCCAGGAGCCGTCAAGGAAGCCGCCCAGCCCGACAAGACCCCCATCGCGCTGATGAACGGTGAACAGCTTGTGATGCTGCTTATGGAACACGGCATCGGCGTCCATCGCTCGACGCCCGACTTGTTTGAGATCGATGAAGAATTTGTAGCAGGAGGCGAGTCAAAAAATGGATGAGAAAGCCTTGGTTCACGGTGCGGTTGCGAAGCATCTTAGCGACGTAGCGGCTCAGCTCGTTAGTTTTTT
>Ga0163199_1001252_pt1 | contig 15839 bp, 18 predicted proteins | sample PL_2010_150m_FD_113537 | JGI IMG/M metagenome (GOLD analysis project Ga0163199, IMG submission 113537) | Freshwater microbial communities from Powell Lake, British Columbia, Canada to study Microbial Dark Matter (Phase II) - PL_2010_150m | ecosystem: Environmental > Aquatic > Freshwater > Lake ... | reverse complement strand
GGGGGGATACACCTGTTAAAATGCGTCGTTCAGGAAAGATCATGGCCACACTTAAACGCCCACGCCTCCCCCGCCGGACCAAACAGTCACCTGACACCGAACAGTTGATCCGCCTGGCCTCCGGCCTCGGCCTTTCCGGCAGCCGCATCGAGGATGCCTTTTGGGAAACACGCCTGGGCATGCTGATTGACAAGTTGCTTGAGGACGGTAACGAAGCCGCCCTGACTACCGCATTGGACCAGTTGTACGGCGCTCAGGAACGTGCCTACGATGCGCTCGCCGACTTGGTCGAAGCACGCTGCGAAAGTCGCATCCCCCAGCCCGGAGAAAACAGTGCAGGCAAGCCCGGCAAGGCGATTGACCTGCTGCTTTTCGTCGCTCCGATCCTGGCATGGTCGCGCTTCTCAATACCCGCTGGCGCGGTCGCCTCGACTGCGCTTACCAACGCCAGGGTACAACTGCTGGCACATGTATTCGCCGATGGAGTACGCATCGGCATGGCTGATTTTCTGTTCAGCCCGGACCAATTGCCACAAAGTTACTGCGACACCGCCGCACTAGCCAACCGCCTCAGTACTGCCGCGCTGCACAGCCGGGATTTGCATCTCGATCCCGGCCTGATGCCGGAAACCGCCAACTTCCTCTCAGATACGCGCTACTTGCTTGGCGTCGCCGCTGTTCCCCACGGTGCGGCAATGTTTCGCTGGCAGGAGGAAGACGGCAACCGCGTCGACGCCTTCAAACAATGGCGTGCGCAGGGAGGCGAAGCGCTGCGTCCGCTGTTGCCCGGTTGCGCCAGCGAACTGCTGTTGCCCCAGCCTTATCACGCCGGCTGCCGCGACGCTGACCGGCTCTCGCGCCCCTACTCGCTACGAGCGTCGGTCGCCTACCTCAGCACCACACTCAATCTGACGCCGGCGGGGCTTCGTGCGGTGGTTGCCCCATTTTATGACCAACGCCTCGAGGAATATCGAATCGGCTTCACGCTCAAGGATTCCAACGAGGTGATGCACGGCGTTGTCTGGCCATTGCTCGACGCAGAGGACGACTTGACGGACATTGCTGCGCAGATTGAGACCGTCCTGCGGGAAATCGACATCACTGAGGTCATGGTTTTGGAACATCGCTTGCCATTGGAATATTGCGACGACTGCGGCGCCCCGCTCTATCCCAATCCGGAAGGCGAACCGGTGCATGCCGAGTTGCCGGAGGAACAGGCAGAAGCAGCACCGCGCCACCTGCACTAGTGCCCGCCCTTGAGTCTAGGGTACTAATACCGGCCCTTGGTCCCCGTGTACTTGGAACGATATCGGCGGTTTAGAAGAAAAATCAAAATGGGGCATATGCCGCGGCGCTGATCTCCGGCTCGCGCCCGGAGACCAGATCCGCAACCAGGCGTGCGGAGCCGCACGACATGGTCCACCCCAACGTTCCGTGGCCGGTATTGATGTACAGGTTGGGAAAACCGGTGCCGCCGATCATGGGTAAGTTTCCTGGTGTCGCGGGCCTAAGACCGGCCCAGAACTCGATCCCGGCGCGTCGCCCCCCAGTACGCGGGAAGAGCTTCAGACAACGCTCCAGCAATGCTTCGCAGCGCACGTTATTGAGCGATGTATCGTAGCCGTTGAATTCGGCGGTGCCGGCCACGCGCAGGCGATTTCCCAAGCGGGAGAACACCAGCTTGCGCTGATCATCAATAAGACTGACCGTGGGCACGACACTGTCCGACTCCAGCGGAATGGTTGCAGAATATCCTTTGGCCGGCACCAGCGGCATCTTCATTCCAAGCGGTCTGACCAACAGTGGCGTGTAACTGCCGAGTGCCGTCACGTAGGCATCAAATTTCCGCACCGCGCCGTCCTGCAAGCACACCCCGGCGATACGGCCGCCTTCCTGCAGCAATCTTGTTATCGACGTTCCATAGCGAAACGTCACCCCGCGCCGTGCACAACGATCGGCGAGTTCCTGAGTGAATTTGCAGGCATCGCCGGATTCGTCGCTGGCAGCAAAAATTCCCCCGACCAGCTTGATCTCGCTGCCCGCCAGGGCCGGCTCGATGGCTACGCACTCATCGACACCCTTGACCACCCGGTCGCATCCGTGACTGCTCATCAGCGCGGCTTGCGGGATGGCGCGTTCGAACTCGCGCTCGTCGAAATAGAGATGGAGAATCCCGCGCTCCAGGTGATCGTATTCGATGCCGGTTGAAAACCTTAGCGTCCGCAACGCGGCGCGACTGTATAGTGCCAGCCGCAGGATGGCGATGATGTTGGCGCGGGTCCGAGCGCCAGTGCATTCACGAAGAAAGCGCAACCCCCAGGCCCACTGGCTTGCGTCGGCGCGCCAGCGCCATAACAGCGGCGCATCCTCGCGCCCCAGCCATTGAATTATCTTCAGCGGTGCCGAGGGATTGGCCCAAGGTTCGGCATGGCTGACGGAAATCTGTCCGCCGTTGGCGAAACTGGTCTCCAGCGCCGCTGCCGGCTGCCTGTCGATGACCGTGACAGCATGACCCGCCTCGGCCAGATACCAGGCCGTGGTTACGCCGACCACTCCCGCGCCAAGCACGGCGACACGCATCAATCATCTCCAGGCTGAGTACCGGCGGACTGAAGGAACTTTCGGCAAAGCTCGCGCTCCGAGGAAATGTCCATCAGTCCAATTATACTTGCAAGCCACCGTGACACTGAGGCAGGTAAAATTCCATGACCCCGAAAATCCGCAAGACCAAAGCCGAATGGATGGCGCAACTCTCGCCGCAACAATACCGCGTCACTCGCGAAAAGGACACCGAGCGGGCCTTCACCGGTCAATACTGGAACATTCATGACGCAGGGGTTTTCCAGTGCATCTGCTGCGGCGCTCCACTGTTCGACTCGAATCACAAATTCGATTCCGGCTGCGGCTGGCCGAGTTTCACCGCTCCGCTCATCGCAGAGAACATCGCCGAGACAGAGGATGCGAGCCTCGGCATGCAGCGCACCGAAGTCCTGTGCAGTCAGTGTGATGCCCATCTCGGCCATGTCTTTCCCGACGGCCCGATTCCAACAGGCCTGCGCTATTGCATCAACTCGGCATCACTCAAATTCGAGAAGAAGTGAGTGACCCCCTTGCCGGTATAATCGCCAGATGAAATTCCTTTTCGATCTTTTCCCAGTCATTCTCTTCTTCGCCTCTTTCAAGGTTTCGGAAGCTCATCCGCAGGCTGCCGCGGACCTGCTTGGTCCGCTGCTTGGCGCAATCGGTCTGGCCGCCACGATCACCGCCAAACAGGCACCGATACTGGTCGCCACCCTGGTGGTCATGCTCGCCACTGCCGTGCAGATCGCCTGGGTCCGGTTACGCCATGGCAAGGTCGACAAGATGCTCTGGGTCAGCCTGGTGCTGGTGGTCTTCTTCGGTGGCATGACCCTGGTCTTTCAGGATGAGACCTTCATCAAATGGAAGCCGACGGTGCTTTACTGGATATTTGCCGGCGCCTTGCTGTTCTCGGCTACAGTGCTGAAAAAGAATCTGATTCGCGCCATGCTCGAAACCCAAATGCAACTGCCGGAAAGGCTGTGGCGGGGACTCAATCTCGCGTGGATAGGATTTTTTGCGCTGATGGGTGTGCTCAATCTGTTGATCGCCTTTGCCTTCAACCTTCCAACCGATATCTGGGTCAATTTCAAACTGTTCGGGGGCATCGGTTTGATGATCCTGTTCATAGTCGCGCAAAGCATTTTCCTGGCGAAGTACATCGAGGAGAAATGATCATGCCGAATCAGCGGACGTTTCCCCAATGAACGTTCCCGATGAAATTCGCCAACGTCTGGCCGTCCTGCAACCGTCAAGGCTGGAAATCGTCGACCAGAGCGCCCTGCATGCCGGCCACGAGGGCGCAAAAGGCGGTGGCGGTCACTACCAAATGACGATCGTCTCGCCGATGTTCTCGGGACAGGGAACCATCAAGCGGCATCGGCTGGTCTACGACGCGCTGGGCGCGCTGATGGAGCGCGAGATACATGCGATGAGCATGACGACGCTCAGCCCTGAAGATAACTGACACGGTCAAATATGCTGTCATCCAACCGTGCATCCTTGACTCGCGCCGACCGCCACGCAAGCGCGGTCCAACCGTGGTGAATACGTCTAGTTAGCCTCCCGCAAGCTGGGATGGCCCGTTCCGAATCTACCGATGGGAGAATGACATGTCACTGAAAGACCTGATGGTGCACCTCGATTCCGGCGAACGGACCAAGGTCAGACTGGATATTGCCGTGTCGATCGCACGACAGCACCAGGCAAGGTTGCTGGGCGTGTTTGGGCAACGCGCCGAGCCGGAGACGGTAGGCATAGTCGCCACCTGGCCGAGCGAGGAATATGTGGCCGCGGCAATGGCCAGCAAGACGCAGTTCGAAACGGCTGCCGCCGGCCTGGCACAAGCCGAATGGCATGATATCAATCGCGGAAGCGATGCCGAGTTGTTGCGACAGATTACCAACATCGGTCGTTATGCGGATCTGATATTGCTGGGCCAACACGATGAAAGCGCCAAGGCTTACGTCCCATCCGAATTGCCGGAGGAATTTATCTTGAATTCGGGCCGCCCGGTTCTCCTGATACCCTATATCGGAGAGTTCGCGCCACATTTCGAGCGACCGCTCATCGCCTGGAACAACTCGCGTGAAGCAGCCCATGCGGTCAATGACGCCATGCCATTGATTGAAAATTGTCAGGAAGTCACGGTGGTGTCACTGGATACGCAGCATGATTCAGCCGCGGCTGCATGCACCGAGTTGTCCCGGCACCTCGCCTGCCATGGGATTCAGTCCAAGACCGACATCTTGATGGTGAACGATATCGGCATCATGGACATGCTGCTCAACCGCATCACCGATCGGGATGGCGATCTGCTGGTGATGGGTGCGCACGGCCATATCGGCTTCCCCTTTGTCAGCCGTGGGGCGGGAACCAAGCATATCCTGCGGCACATGACGGTGCCGGTGCTGATGTCGAACTGAGTCGTATTCGCATGGTCAGGATCTACGGCATCAAGAATTGTGCCACGATGAAGCAAGCCTTTGCCTGGTGCGATATACAGGGCGTCGAGTATGTTTTTCACGATTACAGGAAAGACGGGCTGGAACGTGCCCGGCTGGTGCAATGGTGTCAGCATCTCGGCTGGAAATCCCTGCTCAATACCCGCGGCACGACCTGGCGCAAACTGGCACCCCAGCAACAGGCAATTTCGACCCAGAGCCAGGCTGTGGCGCTGATGCTCGATCATCCCAGCGTGATCAAGCGCCCTGTGGTCGAGACCGGTTCACAATTGTTGATCGGCTTCGATCCTCAGATGTTCGCCAGCTTTGTTGATTGACCGCAGTTGCGGGTCGAGCGCGCCGCGGTCGTCGAATACCACACAGTTGCCTTGCCAATGCGCTCCGCCGCATGCCTCAAGATAATTGAGGATGCCGCCCTGCAACTGATATACCTCGCGAAACCCCTGCAATCGAAAAAGGGGTGCAGCCTTCTCGCAACGGATGCCACCCGTGCAAAACGTGACGACAGTTCTGTCCTTGAGACTTGCCAGTGTCTCGATTGCCGAAGGAAATTCGCTGAAGCTGTGGAGTTGCGGGTTTACCGCATCCCGAAAAGTGCCTTCCGCGAACTCCCACTCATTGCGCGTGTCGAGGGTCACGAAGTCGCGCCCTTCCGCATACCAGCGCTTGAGTTCGACCGCCGTGATTATGGGCGCCGGGGCGCTCGCAGGAGCGATTCCATCGAATCGCAAAGTGACGATCTCTTGCTTCAACTTCACCCGCAAGCGCTTGAACGGAACGAAATCCGACCAGCTCCATTTCGGCTCGATAGCCGCAAACCGCGTGTCGCGCACAAGATCGGCGAGAAACTCCGAGATGGCATCCCCAGGTCCCGCCAGGAACAGGTTGATCCCTTCGGGAGCCAGCAGGATCGTGCCTTTCAAGCCAAGGCCATGGCACAAATCGCGAAGGCGCTTGCCCAAGTCGTCTGCGTCGTCGATGGCAACGAACCGGTAGGCGGCAATGTTGGCGATCATCGCAAGTCTGCCGCAGTGGAAGCGTCAAATAACCGTCAGGTTGCCGACAACGCTTCGGCGAATCGGAGGCGGGATGAGCCTGGTGCGCCGCAACACTTCCGGGCGGCTCGCCGGAAAATCTAGCGAACTTCCTGGATGTGCTTGCGTCGCTGTGCTTCCGACACGAATTCTTCCAAGTCTGGATCCAGCGCGTTGCGCGACGAGACGATCCCGATGGGCTTGCCGTGTTCGATGACAGGCACATGGCGAAAGCCGTTCTCGTACATCATCAGCAGCGCATAGCCGAAGGTCTTGTCGGGGTCGATGGTTTTGGGGGCAGTCGTCATCACTTCGGACAGCAGGGTAGTATTGGAATCGCGGCCACGCGCGATAACGCGGAACACCGCATCGCGTTCGGTAAATATACCGACCAATTGTTCGTTTTCGACGACCATGACGGCACCCACGTTCCTCTTGGCCATCAGTTCGGCCGCCCTGCTGACGGTGGTATTTGGCGGGGCCGTGAGCACCTTGTGCGGCTCCATGACGTTTCTGATGCGCTGATTGAACATCGCGGACTCCTCGCCCTCATGATTGCGTTTCAGCCTGGCCTGACCGATTCCACAAAATCATCCGAGTCTTGTCGGCACGGATTGAGGCCAGCCTGCGATCGCTTTTCTAATGGTTGATAGCTTATAAGGGTGATATGGTAACGGGCGGAAATCGACGAGCGTTGACCACGATCAATTCTCCGTCAAATGGGTTTGGGTATGCCTCGCCCGCCCCAAATGGACTACCGCGTCGCCCGTAGACGGTCTTCCCCGATCGGCATCAGCCGGGCGGCAGGAGTTTTTCGACCAGCGCCACCCAGTAGCGTATCCCCAGCGGAATGAGTTCGTCATTGAAGTCGTAGTGCGGGCTGTGCAGCATGCATCCGCCCTCTCCCATGCCATTGCCGAGCCAGACATAACAGCCTGGGCGCTCGCGCAGCAGGTAGGCGAAATCCTCGGCGCCCATGCTGGGTCTTAGATCGCTGTGTACCTTGTCGCTTCCCAGTACCTGCATCGCGACTTGGCTGCACAGCGCCGTTTCCGCCGCCGAATTGATGGTCGGCGGGTAACCTCGCTCCATCACCCATTGGATCTTCACGCCATAGGCGGCGGCGATTCCCGTGCAGATTCTCCCGATCCCGGTTTCCATCAGGGTCTGCTGGGCGGTAGTGAACGTCCGCACCGTGCCTCCCAGGCGGGCCTCTTCGGGCAGCACATTGTCCGCGTGACCGGCGTGAAAGCGCGTCACCGAAAGCACAGCGGGCTCGAACGGCTCGGTATTCCGGCTCACCAGCGTCTGCAAGGCCTGAACCAGCGCCGCCCCCGCCACCACCGTATCGGCGGCCTGGTGCGGCATGGCGGCGTGACCGCCGCGTCCGGTAACGACAATTTCGAGGCGGTCGGTGCCGGCCATCACCGGTCCGACATCACGGCCATCCGCCCCGCCGGCAGGCCGGGCCAGTTATGCAGGCCGAAGATCGACTGCATCGGGAATTTTTCGAAGAGGCCTTGTTCGACCATGACTCGGCCGCCGCCATCCCCTTCTTCGGCCGGTTGGAAGATGAGATGCACGGTGCCGCTGAATCTGCCTTCATTGCGCAGGGCTGCCAACGCCTCGGCGGCGCCAAGCAGCATGGCGGTATGGCCGTCGTGGCCGCAGGCATGCATTTGTCCCGCATGGGTGGAACGGTGCTGGAAGGTGTTGAGTTCTTCGAGCGGCAGCGCATCCATGTCGGCCCGGAGGCCGATGGCACGCTCGCTGGTGCCTCCTCTCAAGGTGCCGACAACCCCGGTGCCGGCCAGGCCGCGATGTACCTCAATGCCAAGCGCCTGGAGTCTCTTCGCCACTATGTCGGCGGTGCGCCATTCCCCGAAGGCCAGTTCCGGGTGGGCATGAATATCGCGGCGGATCGCCGCTGTCGTGACATGCAGATCAGTGATCAGGTCGTCGAGTTTCATCCTGCCTCCTGCATTTTGGTCGGTTTTCCGCAGCCCGCCTTTAGGGAAGGCCTGCCGCGATATCGCTGATAGCACCGCCGCGAGCCACCGGGGAACTGCCAGCATCGCGTCATTCGGTTATCCTTGGATCTACATGGAATTCAGCGACCATTCTGCCATAGCCGGACGCCCAAGCACGACATGGAAAAAATCGATACCGCGGTGATCGGCGCCGGCCTCGTCGGCCTCGCCGTGGCGCGCCGGTTGGCGCACGCCGGGCGCGAGGTGTTGATCCTCGAGGCCGAAGATGCTTTCGGCACCGGCATCAGCGCCCGCAACAGCGAGGTCATCCACGCCGGCATCTATTATCCGGCCGGGTCGCTCAAGGCAAGCCTCTGCGTCACCGGACGGACCCTGCTGTATGCCTATTGCGCCGAACGCGGCATCGCCCACCGCCGTTGCGGCAAGCTGATCGTCGCCACCCATGAAAGCCAGCTCGCCCAGCTCGATGCCATCGCCGCCCATGCGCACGGCAATGGCGTGACCGACCTCCAGCGGCTATCGCGCAGCGCGGCACGGGAGATGGAACCGGCGCTGGAATGCGTGGCCGCCCTGCACTCGCCGTCGACCGGCATCATCGACAGCCACGCCTTGATGCTGGCCTTGCTGGGCGATGCCGAAAGCGCCGGCGCCGTGCTGGCGTTGAAGTCCCCGGTGCTCGCGGGCGAAGCGACCGGAGACGGCATCCTCCTCGCGGTTGGTGGCAGCGAACCGATGCAATTGCTGGCCAAAAGCGTCATCAACTGCGCCGGCCTCGGCGCCCAGCAACTCGCCAGCCGACTGCGCGGACTGCCGCCAGCCAGTGTGCCGCCGCTCTCCTATGCCAAGGGCAATTACTACGCGCTGGCCGGGCGGGCGCCGTTTTCGCATCTGCTGTATCCGGTGCCCGAAGCAGCCGGCCTGGGGGTACACCTGACGCTTGACCTGGCCGGCCAGGCACGTTTCGGCCCTGACGTGGAGTGGGTGGACAGCCTCGACTATCAGGTCGATCCGCGTCGCGCCGAAAGCTTCTATGCCTCCATCCGCAGCTATTGGCCGGCCCTGCCCGACGGCGCGCTGACCCCCGCCTACGCGGGGATCCGCCCCAAGCCGCATGCGCGCGGCGGTGCGACATGCGACTTCATGATCCACGGACCTGGTGTGCATGGCGTACCTGGACTGGTCTGCCTCTACGGCATCGAATCGCCGGGGCTGACCTCCTGCCTGGCCCTCGCCGAGCATGTTTTCGGATTGTGAGCAGCGCCGCCAATTCCCTGCTTCAGGGCGTGCCTTTCCACACCACACCGTACCTTGAGCGACCTCCACCCAGGCTTAGTCATCCCTTGGTGATCCTCAACCCGGCATCAACCAGCAGGACTTCCCCGGTCGTTTTCGCCGCACCGGCACCTAGCCACCATGCCGCCGCGGCGATGTCTTCCGGGCTGATCACTGCCGCCAGGGCGGCACGCGACTGGTAGCTCTCGACCGATGCGGCATAGCGCTCCGGACCGAGTCCTTCCTTCAACCAGGGGGTTTCCACCAGGCCCGGGGCGATGGCATTGACCCTGATCTCCGGGCCGAGGGCGCGCGCCAGCCCGACCGTCATGGCGTTGAGCGCGCCCTTTGAAGCCATGTAGGCAATCGAGGAACCGATGCCCATCATCGACGCCACCGAGGAAATATTCACCACCCCGCTTCCCGGATGCTTCTTGAGGAGTGGCACGAAGGCGCGCGTCATCTGGTAGCTGCCGATCACATTGACGCTGTAGATGCGTTGAAAATCCTCGGCGGACAGGCCTTCCAGGTTCTTTAGCGCGACGAACTTGGTCGCTCCCGCGTTATTCACCAGAACGTCGGTGCGACCCCACGCCGCTTCGACTTCGGCCGCCATGCGGCGGCAATCGCCGTCGCTGGAAATATCCGCCTTGATGACCAGAACTTCTGCCCCCAGAGCCCGGCATTCCGCCGCCACCGTTTCCGCCGGCGCAGCGTTGCGCGAATAGTTGATGACCACGTTCCAGCCATTCCCGGCAAACAACCTTGCCGTTGCGGCGCCGATACCTGAGGAAGAGCCGCTCACCACGCATACTTTTCGGTCCATGTCTTGCCCTGACGAGTTGCCCCAGTGAAATCCATTGGAAGAATGGAATTGAGGGAGGTTTACCGCGTTAAGTTTCAATCACCGATAACCGGGATAGGCATATCTTAACCGACGGGTAGCCTTTTCCTGGAAAGGAGAACAATTTGACCCATCCATTCATTGTCTGGTATTCCCAGTTGTGCGGGGTGACAGCTTCGTTCTGGATCAGCGCCTGGTCGCATGCCCTGCGTTACCCGCAACAAGGCAACAAGCGACAGCGCAAATAAGCTTCATCCGCCTTGCAATTGGCCCAGTCGCGAGCGTACCCGGTCCGCGATGGCGGACGAATCGTCCTGCTGGGTGTCGATAACCAAAGTGTGGTTGGTCTCGCCGGAATCGAGCGTCTGGTCCTCCTGCAATTGACGCTCAAGTACCGCCAGACCGGCTTCCGAGGCATCCTGGCCGGCTTCCTGACGCTGGCCGACCCGACGGCGCAACTCTACCGCATTGGCGCGAAACTCGAGAATCAGATAAGGCACCCTGAGGTCTGCTGCAATGGCGCGGAAGGCCACGCGCCGCGCACGGCTGAGGAAAGTGGCATCGACGATGACCGGGTAACCGGCCTCGATGGTCCGGACCGCCAAACTCCCCAGTTGCGCGTAGGTCTCCATGCTTGCGGCAGCATTGTAGATGCCAGCGCCCAAAGCCGAGCCGCTTCTGGCATCCCGGGCCAAGCCGTGCAGGCGCTTGCGCTCAACGTCGGAACGCAAGCGCAACGCACCCAGTTGCTCAACCAGCGGAAGCGTCGCCGTGCTCTTGCCCGAACCGGAAACGCCATGCGTGATCATCAGCGCGGCTCGTCGCGGCGATGTAAACCCGCGCGCCAGCCGGATATGTTCGGCATAGTCGGCGAGCGCCACCCGCTGCGGTTCCCCTTCGGTTTGCGCGGCACGGAAGCGCGCTACCTTGGCGCGCACCATGGCGCGATACACCAGGTAATAAGGTAGCAGGCGCAGCGACGCATAGTCGCCGGTGATTTCCAGATAACCGTTGAGGAAGCGCGCACCCCAATCGGCTCGACCGCGCGCGGCGAGATCCATGACGGTGAAGGCAATTTCATTGACGACATCGATCCAGCGCAAGCCCGGGTTGAATTCGATGCAGTCGAAAACATGAATTCCCTCGTCGACCCAGGTGATGTTGCCCAGGTGCAGGTCGCCGTGGCATTCCCGGACATATCCGGCACGCTTGCGTGCCTCCATCAACGGAATCAGCTCCTGGTGCGCGGCGATGCTCCAGCCTTCCAATGCGTCGAGCTCGACGGTCTCGCCGGCGGTGCTGAGCAGCGGCCGGATCTGGTCAAAATTCTGGCGCATCGGAATCGAGATGCTCTCCGGCGAGCCGTAGCCGCCATTGGCGGCAGTCTCGATGCTGGCGTGGAATCCTGCCACGGTCTCAGCCAGCGCGTCCACGTGGTGCGGCTTCAATTCGCCGGCGGCGAGCATGCGGTCGAGCAATGCCGACTGTTCAAAGCGCCGCATCTTGACGGCGAATTCGATGGCCTCCGATGCCCTGGGATCATCCGCCGCCACGATCTGCGGCGCGGCCGCGCCGCCGACTATGGCGACCACGTCGAGATAGAGGCCCGGTGCCAGCCGACGGTTGAGGCGCAACTCCTCTTCGCAGAAATGCCGGCGCAGTGCCAGCGTGGAGAAATCGAGGAAACCCAATTCGACCGCCTTCTTGATCTTGTAAGCATAAGCACCAGCCAGCAGCACCATCGATATGTGGGTCTCGATGCTTGCGACTGCGCCCACGGCATGCGGATAACATCGCGCATCCAACAGCCCACGCAGTAATGCGTTCTGGTCAGTTTGGGGGCCTTGACTCGCCCGAGCGGGAACCGGCGTGGCCTTGGCCGGAGGATTCACTTGCATACGCGCCCATCGAGGAAACAGTACCTGCGGATTCTGCGCGCCGCAGCGGCCTTGCTCATTTGACCGCGATCAAAGTCCGTGCAATCATTTCATGCAAGGATTAGATTGGATGCAAAAGACCCGGCGGCGAGCGGAAATGTGCAGCGGAATGTGTTAACGGATGTGCAGTTGCCGTAACGGCAACGACAGGGAATCAACAATGAACAAGGCAAGAAATACCACCGATTACGACAAGGCGCGCATCATCGAGCGTCCCCATGGCTACTACTGGCAGGACAAGCAGACCGACGAAGAATTCGGTCCTTTCGACGACTTCCTTGAAGCGGTCGCCGACATGGAAGACAGCTTCAGCTCCGACGAATCCCTGGAGATGGCCGAAGGACTCAAGGAAGCCGAGGAGGAAATCGGCATTGCCGACTGGATCGATCCGGACACCGGCGAACTCGCCGAAGAATCGGTTCCGCACCTCGAGGATCATTGATCGGGAGCGACCGGTCGCTCCACAGATGCACAATTCCGAACCCATCCTGCGCTGCGCTGCGTTGCGCGGCATCGAACGCCGCCATAACGACATTCAGCCATCGCTGATGGAACGCGCCGCGGCGGCGGCCAACGAACTGGCGTTGCGGCTGCTGGCCGGATCGGCCAACCCTCCCTTGATCGTCGCAGGTCCGGGCAACAACGGTGGCGATGCCCTGGTCGTGGCGCGCTTCATGAAGCAGCGAGGTCTGGATCCTGTGGTGGTGTTTGCCGGTGCGACGGCAAAGTTGCCCGCCGATGCCCGCGCCGCCCATGACGCATGGCTGACCTGCGGCGGCACCCTGCATCCGGACATTCCCGCGCGTGACTATGCGCTGGTCATCGACGGACTGTTCGGCATCGGACTCGGCGAACGGCCGCTGGAAGGCCAATATGCCGCGCTGGTGGCGCGCATCAACGAACTCGCCTGCCCGGTGCTGGCCCTGGACATTCCCAGCGGACTCGATTCGGAAACCGGCCGTGTACTGGGAGTTGCCGTACGCGCCACCCACACCGCGACATTCATCGCACTCAAGCCCGGCTTGCTGACGCTGGACGGTCCCGACCATTGTGGCGCCCTCAGCGTGCATGAACTCGGCCTAACCGTCGATACCACCGATGGCTCGACCATTACGCCGGGGCTTTTCGCCAACCACCTGGTGGCGCGCCCAAAGAACTCCCACAAGGGCAGTTATGGCAGCGCCGGCATCATCGGCGGAGCGCCAGGTATGGGGGGCGCCGCGTTGTTGGCCGGCCGCGCGGCCCTCAAGCTCGGCGCCGGACGCGTGTATGTCGGGATGCTGGTGCCCGCCGTTGAATCTGGGGTACTGGTGCCCGCCGTTGAATCTGGGGTACTGGTGCCCGCCGTTGATTCTAGGGTACTGGACCAGATCCCCGTCGATCCGCTGCAACCCGAGTTGATGCTGCGTGCCGCAGAAGAGGTCTTGGCGCTCGCCACCTGCCTCGCCGTCGGCCCCGGGCTGGGGCAGTCGGCTGCCGCCCTGAGTATGTTGCGCCGCGCGATCGAGGCTGATCTGCCGCTGTTGCTGGACGCCGATGCACTGAATCTGCTCGCCGCCCATCCGGTGCTGGCGGGCAAGATCCCCCGCCGCGCGGCGCCGACCCTGCTGACGCCGCATCCCGCCGAGGCCGCGCGCCTGCTCGCCTGCGACGTCGACGCCGTGCAGGCCGACCGCGTCGCCGCTGCGCTGGATCTGGCGCGACGCTTCAAGGCCCCGACCGTATTGAAGGGCTGCGGCAGCATCGTTGCCCTGGCGGACGGCCGCTGGTTCATCAACACCAGCGGCAATCCGGGGCTGGCCTCGGCCGGCACCGGCGACGTGCTCTCCGGCATGGTGGCTGCCCTTCTGGCACAGGGCTGGCCGGCTGAACCGGCGTTGCTGGCGGCAGTGCACCTGCACGGCGCCGCCGCCGACGCCTGTGTCGCCGACGGCATCGGCCCGCTCGGCCTGAGTGCCGGGGAACTCATCGCCCCGGCCCGCAATCTGCTCAACGCCTGGATCACCTCATCATCGCCATCACATGCCTGAGTCCCGGCAGCACCCGGTCCACGGAGTCCTGCTGATTCTTTCCGCGCTGTTCTTTTTTGCCGCGCTGTCCGAAAGGAAAAAATGAAGCGCGTGCGCATCGACGCCAAGGACGGATATGCTCTCGCGGCGTGTCGCTTCGATCCAGCCGGACCGCCACGGGCCAGCATCGTGATCGCTCCCGCGATGGCCGTGCCCCAGTCCTTCTATGCGCCGTTCGCCGCCTACCTCGCCGCCCAAGGCTATGCAGTCTGGACCTTCGACTTTCGCGGCATCGGCGAATCCTTGCAGGGTTCGCTAAGGCACGTCAGAGCCGATCTCAGCGACTGGCTGAACCTGGATTACGATGCGGTGGTCCATGCCGCCGCCGAGGCCCTCCCCGACCACGGCCTGTTTGTGGTCGGCCACAGTTTCGGCGGCCAGGCGGCGCCGCTGCTGCCTTCCCGCGAACGTGTGAGCGGTTTGGTGAATATCGCGGTGGGCAGTGGATCGCTGCGCCACAACACGCCACGCATCCGCCGTTCGGCACCCTTCATGTGGTACTTCCTAGCGCCCTTGCTCTGTCCGCTGTTCGGCTATTTTCCGGGCGCACGCTTGGGCGTCGTCGGCGATCTGCCGAGCGGCGCGATGTTCCAGTGGCGGCGCTGGTGCCTGACGCCCGAATACATCTTGAGTGGGGAACCGGGCGCGCGCGCCGCCTATGCCAGCGCCGAGTATCCCGTGCTGGCGCTGACCTTCGCCGACGACGAGTTGCTTCTCGAAGCCGGCTCGCGCCTGCTGCACCAGGCCTATCTCAAACGACGGGCCGATTACCGCGTCGTCGAGCCGCAGCAATTCGGCATGCAGCGCATCGGCCATTTCGGCTTCTTCAAGTCCTCCAGCGAGACAAGCTTGTGGCCGATCGTCACCGAGTGGCTGGCGCAACTCCCTTCAAAGTAAGCAGTCCAGAGATCTTTGGATTTGCGCGAGCCTGCGCTAAGATATTCATCGGGAGGATTCACCATGAAGCAGCCGTTTCTCTGCGCGGGCCTGGCGATACTTCTGGCGGGTTGCAGCAACCTGTTCACCCACACGGTGTATCACCAGCCGGCCAGCCCCGAAGGCCGCGTTTGCACTTCACAGTGCTATAACGCCCAGCAGCAGTGCAGAAACCAGTTGGAAGCCCAGAATCAAGAATGCCAGACCCAGCATCGCTATGCCATGGATTCCTATAAACGCTGCAAAGATGCCGGGGGGAAAGGCTGCACGGAGCCGCCGATGTGTTCCTATCCCAGCTATTACCGTTGTGACGGCGACTACAAAGCCTGTTTCGGCGCCTGCGGCGGAAGGGTGGAAGAGTTGCCCGGCTTGTAGGCTGCGCGGCGCCATCCCGCTTCAATCGGGCAACCGCAGCGGCCCCCCGCGCACCGCGCAGAGCCGCTGCACTACCGCTGGTCTCGGCGCCGTTACCTCGCCTTGCTCGAAGGCAATAATCTCCAGGTGGTTGTGCACGATATGGCGCAGCTCGTCCCGACGCAGCAGGAAGGCCGGGTTGCTTGGCTTGCCGAAGGCTTCGTTGCCGACCATGAAGGTCTCGTAAATCAGAATTCCGCCCTTGTCCAGGTTCGCCATCAACTGCGGGAATAGCGGTCGCCACAGATAATTGGCCACGACGATGCCGGCAAAGCGGCATCCCATATAGGGCCAGGGGCC
>Ga0163199_1001251_pt1 | contig 15851 bp, 8 predicted proteins | sample PL_2010_150m_FD_113537 | JGI IMG/M metagenome (GOLD analysis project Ga0163199, IMG submission 113537) | Freshwater microbial communities from Powell Lake, British Columbia, Canada to study Microbial Dark Matter (Phase II) - PL_2010_150m | ecosystem: Environmental > Aquatic > Freshwater > Lake ... | reverse complement strand
GTATTATACAACCAATAGGTGGAATTTCTGAAATTATTTGAGCTTGGTAAAGTTGTTAAACGCGGATAAGTTGCTGTTTGAGCAGTAGCCGGAGTCCAGCTGTTCAATACAACATCCGAGTATTTTCTGTCGCCATAGACCCAATAGTAAGGGTTGTTAGCATAGTTGCTCATGCCGTTTTGACCCGTTCCAAGAAGAAATAGTTCAAATTCCTTGTACTTCAAGTTCATGTTAAAGGAATATTGCAACCGGGAATGAGAATTTCCAATCATCTTTTGATCCAGATCATCAATCATCTTATCATCATTAAGGTCTTGATACTTGATATCGCCGGGTTTCACTGTACCAAAAGTCTGAACTGTCGAATTATTAATATCTGCCTGGTCTTTAAACAAGCCGATCGCGACAAATCCGAACATCGCATCTGTAGGTTTGCCTTGTGCCCTCCGGTACTCATCCGGGTAGTTAAGTTCATCAACAACAAGCGCTTTTGGCAATGAATAGGTAAAATTACTTCCAAGTCTTACTTCAATCGCACCAAAATGTTCGGTGTAATTCAAACCAAATTCAACCCCTTTGGATTGGTAACTTCCGTAATTTTCTAGCTCCAGGCTGGCAAAATAGCCGGGAAAATAATTAACCCTTTTGGTAATCAAATCATACGATTTGTAGTAAAAATAAGAGCCTTCAACTCCAACCTTGTTCTTAAAGAGCGAGGCATCGAACCCCAAATTAAAATTCATGCGCTTTTCGAAGCCAAGATTGCTATTTCCAACTGTAAGCAGTCTGGCCGCATTGGCACCAAGACCATGATTATAGGTATAAGTACTACCCAAAGTGTATATATCACGGCCGGGATAATAATTTAACAACCCTTCATCTGTTTTGGTAATGGCCCAATTGGATTTGACTTTCAAATAATTGACGAATGAATTGCCTTTCAAAAAATCCTCTTCAGTCAAAACCCAGGCTAGTCCGATACCGGGAGAAAAAGCCCATGGTGTGGTTTCAGATAATTTCACTGAACCAACTGCTAAAGCAGACAATTCGGCAATAAATTTTTTCCGGTAATTGTAGTTGACACGGGTTCCGAAATTGAGGTGTTTTGTTGGCTGCATGATCCCTTCAACACTAAACTGATCTTGGTACGACAGAGCGTTCACTGTCAAATCGTGATCTCCAAAAATCCGATGGTAATCAAGCTTTCCATAAAGACCGGTTTTGCGGTAAAAAGACACATCAGATAGAGTCTGGTCATTGACTTTAACATCTACATTGTACTTTGAAAACGAAGAAATTGCGTCTACAGTATAATTTGGTTTATAAACAGCATAGGTATTCATGATATCGGTTCTGAAAACATTTTGCAGATCATAGGAAAAAAGTACCGAACCAGTTAGTCCTTTTGTGATAAATTTCAAATCAAAATCCAATCCCACATTCATTTCCACTAACCTTTCGTTAATTTGTGTCGGCCCGTTTCTGGTCAATTCCCCGTAAATGTTGGTCATGTATTGGCTGGTGCCTCCGAGCAGATATTTATTGTCAACCAAATTTGCAGCTCCAATTAAAGTTTTATCTTTCACCGGATCAACAGGAATTAGAACTGGGGTATAGTCAGGATGAAGGGTAGATGATAGAGTCCAGAAATCATTTAACGGGTTCGTAAACCTGGGGGTTGAAGAAATGTTGAAGACTACGCTTCCATCAAACCTGATCTTTATGATGTCGTTTAACTTGTAATCAACATTTCCACGGACGTTAAAACGATCTTTTATCTCATTCCCGTCCTCACCAAGATTTATAAAACCGGATTTGGAATTCCAGCCCAGATTCAGATAATATTGTGCAATTTCATTACCACCACTTACCTCACCGACAAAATTAGAGTAAGAAGTGAATTTCTTCAGATAGGTGGAATTATAATAACCTTCATCTGGATATTGTACAGGCTTTAAACCGCTGATTGTATTATCAATTGTAGCTTGCGAATATTTCGGGGCCAATCCATCATTGGCAAGGGCTTCATTGTAAAGCGGCATATATTCGCCGGATGAAAGAAAATTCGGATAACTTATTGGTTTATTGATGCCTCTTTCATACGTAAAATTCATTTTCTTCTTTAATGGTTCGCCTCTCTTGGTAGTAATGTATATTACCCCATTGTTCGCTTGCCCGCCATACAACATTGAGCTAAACACATCTTTAAGTACGGTTATTTGGCCAATCTCCTGAAGATTATAATCAGTTGAGGTCCGCGGGATCCCGTCGACAACTACCAGCGGGCTTCCAAGACTTCTGTTGTCAGAAGATCCGAAAAACCCAGGTATTCTGCCGTAGAGAGCTTCACCAAAATTCTTTGTCTGATCATACTTGAGCAAGTCTTCAGGGATGACAGCTGATACTGCCCCAGGGATTTGTCGCTTTCTGAACGACCAGAAAGGCACATTTATCTTATCTTTTACGCCCATCTGATAAGGTGTTTTTACCAGAACCACACTTACCAGGTCAATAAGTGGAGAAGCTGTAATTATTTGTGATTCATAACCCTCAGCTTCCAATAACAGTGGAGTTGCCCTTTCGATTTTCATCACAAATTCACCTTTTTCATTTGTCTGGACTGGTTTTGATGCCTCTCCAATCGTGATGGATGCACCTGCCACCGGATTGCCGCTCTCGTCCTTCACAATAACCCTCTTTTGGCTCTGGGCAAAAGAAGATACATGGGAAAGTACAGTCAAACTCAAAATAGCGACTATGATCTTGATATATTTTTTGTTCATAATTGAATTTTTCAAAATTTATAACACTATTCCCCAAATGATTATTATTGCCATCCCGGATTCTGATACATTCCCGGAAAAAGGAGGGTCTGGTTTCTGTTAATCGGCAACCAGTAATGCTTAGGGTTTTCGAAAACTTTTGTTTTAAAGACAGACCTGTTAAAAGTTGTCCATGATTTATCGAAAATCAAATCTACACATTGCAGATTCTCCGGCAAATGCGCAATATACCATCTGCGTATATCATACCAATAATGCCCTTCGAAACAAAATTCGACGGTTCTTTCGTTCCTGACAAGATCCATAAAGTTGGCATATCCCGTGGCTGCTGCCGTTGCCGGAGGCATTCCTGCCCTTACCCGAACTTTATTGAGGGCATCAACGGCTGTAAGATTTGCTCCTGGTGCCATGCCCGTAGGGCCATAAGCTGCAGTAACGGCCTCAGCATAATCAAGATACACCTCTGCAAGACGCATGAGCGGATTGATGATGCGTAGTTGAGTATACAATTTATCAAACCCGTTGGCTCCGACCGGCCAATATTTTTTCATCAAATAGGGTAAAGAGATTTGTTGAGCAGTACCTTTATCTGTGGCTGGAGTACCAGCTCCAGCAAATAAATAAATAATGGATCTGCTATCCATGCCATGCTGATCACGGTCAACAATTATATTTTTTCTAAAGCGCGGATCTCTGAGATTCCATCTTTTCGCATTGTCACCATCATAAGAAACCTGATAACGGGTTCCATCAGCCATTTCAAATTTATCGACAAACAGTTGGTTGACTTGTTCACCGTATCTACCCCCCATTCTTGAAAAACTCATCTGCCTGTTAATGAATTCATTATCAGTACTCCCTGACGTTCTGCTTACTCTTTGCCAGATGGTCTCCTTGGTCCATGGCATGGTACCGTCATTTTTATAAAAATTATCCGAATAGTTTGACCATGGAACCAATGAATAGGTTCCGGCATTGGCAAGTTGAATCATTTCCCACCCTGCGGTGGCAGCCCTCTTGCAATACTCTACATTGTATATGTAATCATTTCCGGAATATTTGTTCATCAGAGGACTACCTGCGTAAAGCAATAACTTTGCTTTATAGGCCATAGCTGCACCTTTTGTGGCCCTGCCTGTATTCGCGCCAGGGCGCTGTCCGCCTATGACAGTTTGATCCCAATCAACAGGAAGCAACGCAATAGCTCTATCATAATCCTTGACGATTTTTTCGGCAGTTCCCTGATAAGTCAATCGTGGTAATTTCATCTCATCACTGGGAGCAAAGACGGTATCAATATAGGCCATGCCTCCAAATGCGTCAATAATCTGATGGTGAAAATAGGCCCTGAAAAAATAAATCTGACCTTCGATGAGTTTTCGCTCTTCATCCGTCGCTTCGGTTAACAGTTTCAAATTTTGGAGGGCGACATTGCATCTTCTTATTCCTCTCCATCCGCCTGTCCAGATACCTCCGGAGACATTGTAATATATCCCGTAACCATATTTTGCATTCGCAAATAAAGAGGTCATATCATTGTATGAGTAGTCATCTTGTCCGGAGAGATACCAATAGTTACCTGTCCAACAGGTGTATGCCGGAGACCATGTTATAAAGTTGTTGATGGTTTCTCCCCCACAATCCATGGTTGTGGTGGAATACATGGTATTATAGTTGATTACTTCCCCGTAGTTGGGATCAACAAAACCTTGAAATGAGGTGTATGTACCAAAAATATCCTTATCTGATACGGTTGCATCAGGTGTTTTCTCAAGGAATTTCTCACAAGCTGTAAAAAGCAAAACACCTATTACTAAAATTGTAGCATATCGAATTTTTTTCATATTATTCGGATTTAAATTTTTGATTTCCAATTAAAATGCAAGGCTTATCCCCAAATTAAATCGTTTGAACTTTGGATAAGTTCTTCGGGTGTTAGTTTGAACAGTTGGCCTGTCTGAATCAAGGTCCTCAGTCATTTTTGACCACAATATAAGGTTGTCGCCGCTAAGCACAAGCCGAAGTCTGGATACTCCCAATCTTTTAATATATTCCGATGTTATGTTATATCCAATTTCGGCATGTTGCAGTTTAAGATATGCACGCGAGGTTGGGATATAACCGCTCGTAGAACTTGTAACAAACCTAAGTCCCGGATTTATTGCATTGGTGGTGTTATCTAATTCAGGAGACCACGCCCTTTCTTTATCCCATGGATACACTATGCTAAACTGATTGGCAAATACACCATTGTAGGTACCTGCTTCCCCTTCCACATTGTAAACTCCATAAAATCTCACATTTGCACTCAGGTTTTTATAGGATATACCGGCAGAGGGAGCATAGGTAAATTGCGGTCTTGAAGGATAGCCGTAAGGGATATCATCGTTCGCATCAATTATTCCATCAGAATTGTAATCCACTACTGCATAATCACCTGGGAGTTTGTAAGTACTCGATGACCCTGTTACTGTATTGTATATATCATTCCACGTTTGCAAAGGGACAGTTGATTGGTTTACTGTTTCTCTTGGCTGACCGATTTGATATCCTGCCTGCTTTTGATAAAATGGTTTGAGTTCAGGATCTCCTCTTTCAATAATTTGATCTTTGGCAAACGTCCAACTATGATTAAACCAAAAAGTCAGGCCATTTGAGGTTGTTCTCGAAAATTGCAATTCAAATTCCCATCCGTGCATCTTAACTTCACCAATGTTGGCAGAAACCGGGTTGGCACCCAAGTATACCGGAACCACCCGGTCGGCACCGGAAACAAATATATTTGTCCTGTCTTCCCAAAAGTAATCGAACAAAATTTTCAGCTGGTTTTTAAAAAAACCAGTTTCGACTCCAAAGTCTCTTTTATGAGCCGTCTCCCACTGAATATCTGGATTGGGGATAACTCCTTCGTAGCGTAAAGGATAAGCAATTTGAAGTGTCGGTGAACCGAAACGAAAAACATCTTCAGAACTGGTCGATGTTGTCGCGGCCCTCACGTTCCAATCACCTATATATAACCACCTTTTAATACCTTCATCACTTCCAACTTTACCATCTGAATAACGGAATTTTAAGTTGTTAATTACTGGCCTTAAGGGTTCAAAAAATTTCTCGTTTGATACCACCCAGCCTAAAGCCATAGATGGGAAGAAACCGAATCTGTATTTTGATGAAAATTTTTCAGAACCGTTGTAAGCACCATTAAATTCGAACAGGTACCTCTTGTCGTAACCATAGGTAGCCCTTCCGACCCAGTCTTCACGGTATTCTGGAAAAGTAGATCCAGTCGCTTGTATTTGCCGGCTCATCAACCCCAGTCCGGAGACCGAATGTTTGCCGAAGTCCCTTGCATAATTAACAGAAAACTGATAATACAAAGATCTGTAGGTACTTGTGTTTGTTCCGCTTTCTGATGAATAGGTACCGGGAGTCTCCACATAATTGTAGCCTGTAAGTACCGGCTGTACCGGTGGAAACTGCCATAAAGTATACTGGGCTTCGAGAGCCCTTCTCTCACTTTCGCTCATGTTAGCTTTCAGAGCCGGATCATCTACAATAGTCGGTTTAATCCATTTGGTAAGTTTGCCATAACCAACAGTATTGGGTCCGGTGGAATATCCGGTATTGTCATAGGACAATTTTGCATTTACGGAAAGCCCTTTGGTAATAAAATCCAATTTCTGATCAAAAACAAAATCCGTATTTATATTCGTTGATTTACTTGTATTAACACCAAAGAAATTAAACGCATAAATTCCATTGGAATAGCGGTCATAGGCCAGGTTATCCGCCCATGTACCATCAGAATATTGTGCTGGCCAAAGATCAGGTGGTGCAGAATACAGATAGGGCCAACCTTTGAACTTATCTCCTCCAGGCCGCGATGAGTTGGAAAAAAATCCCGAAAGGTTCACTGTGAATCTGGTGGTAGGTGTAATATCAAAATCCAGATTACTTCTGAAATTTAAGCGATTAAAAGAAAATCCCGGATCATACCCCTGTCCGTAATCCTGAAGCTTCAAAATATCACCCTCTCTTGTATAAGCCAGTGATCCAAAATATTTAACGACCTTGGTGCCACCGGAAAGAGTCATATTCAAATTTTGATCCCACGCAACATCCTTGGTAAACTCATTCATCCAGTCGACATTAGGAAGATATTCAGGATACTGCTGAGATTTATACAGATTCAACCATCTGTTGGGAACAACACTAGCCCAGGAAGACTCAGTGGTAGGTACCTCATTTAGAATAGCATAGTTCTTCATCAGATTCGCCTCATAGGAACCGAGGCGACTGGGAATTCTAGATATAGTTTTTGCTGTTGTTGTCATATCAAAGCTGAGAATAGGTTTACCCTCTTTACCCCTTAGCGTGGTAATCAGAATAACCCCGTTTGCACCTTTAACACCAAAAACAGCTGTCGCTGAAGCATCTTTTAATAGTGATATCTTTTCAATTTCATATGGATTTATATTCTGCAGAGGTCTTTCCACACCATCAACCAGGACCAGTGGGGCAGCATTGTTCCAAGTTTTCTGACCACGAATGTACATCAATGCGAAATCATCGTCTTCACCTTGTCCTCCCGGTAGACCTGTCGTTGAGATAGTCATCAGACCAGGTAACGCACCCGTTAAAGCATTTCCCAGGTCAGCTCCCTGAACAGACGATTTTACAAGTTCTCCTGTTGCCTGGGTAATTGCCCCTACTACACTTTCCTTCTTCTGGACTCCATAACCGACTACTACAACATCCTCGAGGTCAACAGTTGCTTCTCCAAGGACAATGGCAAAACTTGTTTTATTTGCAATCTGAATTTCCTGCGTTTTCATCCCGATAAATGAAAAAACGAGTATCTGCGCATTAACTGGTACATCCAGCGTAAATATTCCATCCATATTGGTAATCGTACCAAGAGTAGTTCCTTTGACAATCACTGTTACACCAGGCAAAGAGAGCCCTTTGATATCTTTGACAATTCCGGAGATTTTCTTTTTCTGGGGTTGATCACTTTTAACCGCCTCTTTAATCACATCAGGTTTCTTAACCTCTTCACTTTTGTAGAGGAAGACCTGCCGGTCATCAACCCGATAAGAAATATCATCGCCTTGAAATAACAGGGTTAAAATTTTATCAATTGTTTCACCCTTAACCGAAATACTCTTTTTTTCATCTGAGTTGATAACATTTGAATTGTAGACAAAAATAAACTCGCTACTTTTTTCAATTGAACTCAGAATTTCAATCAGAGAAGAATTCTCAATCTGAAGATTAATTTTTGTCTTCTGCGAATAGGTGGTGGCAGATAAAGCCATTGATCCAGCAAAAATTAATACAAAAAGTAACTTCATCGTTAAAAAAATAAATTTAATCCTCTTTCTTGTCCAGAAAGAGTAAATCGGATTTTTTTCCATAAGTTTGAATTGTATTTAATAATAAATTTTGCCCAAAGGCAAGTTGTTTTAAACCGGTTGATGTTCCTGCATCAACCGGTTTTTCTCAAAAGTTTAAATATTTAGTTACTCAAAAAGACATATTTATCCCCTATTTTCTTGTATTTGGTTTTTGAAATAAAAGCAATTCCATCTAAAACCCTTTCCAAATCATCTTTCAGGTCGAGTTTGCCATATATTTTTGCTACACTATCCGAAAACTCCGAATCAATTTGAACATTGTAGTAACGCGATACCCTTTTTAATAAAACACCAACCTCTTCGTTTGTGAAAGTTAAGTAACCGTCAACCCAGGTAGAATAAATTTCGGCGTTTTCAACATTGGTAATCTCAAACAGCTCCTGACCTTTTGTTAAAGATGCCTTTTGGTTTGGTGCAAGAAATACTTCTTTTACATGTCGGTCATTCACTTTCATACTAACACTTCCTTCTATCAATACTACATTGTAGTCATCATCCTGTTTGTATGCCTGCAAATTAAATCTGGTCCCGTAAACTTTCATACTAAACATTCCTGTATTTACAAAAAAGGGCTTCTCCGGATTCTTGGCAATATCAAATAAGGCTTCTCCTTCTAAAAAAACCTCACGAGTTTTACCTTTAAATATTGGAGAAAAAATCAGTTTTGAACCAGAGTTAAGCCACACTTTTGACCCTTCAGAAAGCGTTATGTAAGATCGCTTTCCATAAGGCACAATCATTTGATTCAATCCATTTCCTGAAACAGGTTGGGCGATCCCGGATGTGTCGTTGACTACTATTCCGGCACCATCCTTCGAATATTTAAGGGTTGATTGTGTACTGCTAATGGAAATGGTTTTCCCGTCAGCAAGTATCAATGACGCATTTTTTGATGGAAGTTCGACAGTAGAAAGCACATTATCAAATTTTTGGACTTTTGAAAAATAAAGCGCTGCACTGCCTATCCCGATGATCAATACAAGCGATGCTGCAACCCTCAAATGGATTGATAAAACCCGGCTTTTTTGTGTCCGAACAATGTTCCTCCACGTCTCTTGTTTCCGTTTGGCATGCTCTTGAAACTTTTCTACGTGTAACCCATTTAATACCTCAATAGCAATATTGATCTCATCCTGCTTTTCAGGTAAATTTTCCATAATTTTTTTCAATCTACCGGATGAATAAGGTTCACGCACAACTTTCCTAAAATCTTCATCCAAAATAAAATCTTCGGCAGAATGAAATTTAAATTTACCCAGGTTCATTTTTCTCACGTTATACTTAAATGAGAGAAAAACGGGAAAATCTGGACAATAAAAATAAATTTTTGTTTTTTCGGAAACGAATCGCGCTAATTATCTAATGCCCTTAGTGAAAATGTTAATGAGTAGCCTCAAAAATTCATCGAGCTAAAGGCAATACAGCTATTCAATAGTAAAATCCGGGAATCGGAAAAGGGCAAAAAGGAAAAGACAAGCTTTCTTTCCTAAAATTTTCTCTGCAGCTGACCGAATTGTTTTAATAGAACGGTAGGTTGATTTATAACAGGACTCTACAGAAATTTGAAGCGTTTCTGCAATTGCCTCGTAAGACAATTCTCGTTCAAATCTTAAAAAAATAATCTCCTTCTGTTTCGACGTAAGATTACCTATGCATTTTTTAATTGTCGAATGAAGAATCTCAAGATTTTCGTTATCCGAAAAATCATGTTCCGGACTTCTAAAGTAGTTAAAATGCTCTTCAGGCAGCTTTTCTGTCAAAATAAACTTTTCTTGTTTATTTAAATCAAGGAACAGTTGCCTTCGAAAAGTACAGATCAAATACCCAGTTAAATTTTTTATATCCCCTAATCTTTTCCTGGACTTAATAAGATTGATGAACACATCCTGAATTGCATCTTCAACTGATTGTCTATTTGATGTATGCTTAAGCCCATAATCAAATAGCACATCAAAATAATGAAAATAAATCTGGGATAAAGTTTCAAGATTTCCATCAAGGACAAATTGATTCCAGACCTCTAAATGATCAGTGTCTTTTGAAATTTTCACAAGTTGCTAACAAGCCATTACAAATATGAATAATTTTTCAGGTAAAACCAATCATATTTTGAATCTTTATTTGTGATTTGGCAGTATTTCACTTCCTGATTTGGAAAATCTCACATGTGACTATGTAGTGAGGGGACTCTTTGGTGTTCCTTATTATAATTTTATCGTTCATTTTCTTTGTAAATGGAATTTTTTAATAATCCGGTTTTATGAAACAGATATTTTATTGATGTCATAAGGCATCCAACTCCATATTTCAAACTACTGCTGAAATTGATAGAAGATGTTTCCGGAGAATATTTTGTTGGGCATGTAATTTCGGCTATTTCAAAACCAGCCATAAATATTTGAGAAATGACTTGATTATCGAAAACAAAATCATCAGAGTTCGCCTTATAGTTGATTCTTTTCAAAACCCTCGAAGAATAAGCCCTGTAACCAGAATGGTATTCGGATAACTTTTGATTGATAATAATATTTTGAAGGAAAGTTAAAATTCGGTTAGATACATATTTGTACAAGGGCATTCCTCCTTTTAAAGCCCCTTTACCTAATATTCGCGACCCAAGTACAACATCATATACATCGTTTGCAATAAGATACGACATGGAATGAATTAGTTTTGGGGTGTATTGATAATCCGGATGCAACATGATAATGATATCTGCATCTAATTCCAGTGCCTTGTCATAACAAGATTTTTGGTTGGCACCGTAGCCAAGATTTTTCTCATGCTTAATGATACTTTTTATACCATATTCTTTGGCAATTCGTATGGTATCGTCGGTACTATCGTCATCAACCAAAATGACCTCATCAATGATATCATGGGGAATTTCATTGAGTACTTTTAAAATTGTTTTTGCTGCATTGTATGCAGGCAAAACAACAACGATTTTTTTATTTAGTATCATGCGATGGAATTGACAAGCCTGCTTCATCAAATAGTATGCCCGGCACTAATTCCGTACCAACCAAACGGTTATCGTGATAATTCATGTGTGTTCTTTTTTAAGTCAGTCAATATCCTTAATTGTTCCAGGGTTTGTTGATCACCAGGATTAAATTTCAGGACTATCCGGTAATCGGCAATGGCTCCTTCATAATCTTTCAGCATTACTTTTGAAAAGGCCCTGTTATAATAGTGCCTAAAGTCCGTTTTTTCAATTCGTATGAGTTCGTCATAATCTTTTAACGCCTGATCCCACTTCCCGGTCTCCAAATACAAAGCGCTTCTGTTCCTGAAGATTGCCAGGGCTTCTTTGGGATCCTTTGCCAAGGCTGAATCATAATCCTTTATCGCCTCTTCCTTCAGGTTCATCTGATCGAAGATGATGGCCCGGTTGTAGTAGCTCCTTCCATTTCCGGGATTTAAACTGACAGCCATATTCAGAAGTTTTAGCGCAGTCCTCAATTCTCCCCTTGACTGCAGTAGTACGCCCATTCCCTCATAAACATCTGATGAGACAGTTTGATGCTCCATCGCCACTTTGAAGTCTGAAATGGCTTTATCCTCAAGGATCTTGCGTTCGGCTTGATCACCGGTGCGTGCCGAAAGTCCATAAGAATATTTGCCCCTGGCCCTCCATGCCAGTTCCTGATTGGGGTGGGTTTCTATTGCCTGGCTCCAGAGCGTTCCGGTATCAGACCAAACATTTACCTGTTTCCTGGCAAGAAACATCATAACTATTACAAAGGAGCCGGATAATAACAGCAGCCATTTTCTGTTCCTGCCAGTATATTGCGAAATAAAATAGGCTGGAATGATCGAAATCCCGATATAGGGAAGGTAGGTATATCTTTCTGCAAGGATGGCTTTACCCACTGATATGAATTGTAGGACAAGCAACATCATTACGAGGGAAAACCCAAAACTGAAAAAGAATAATTTTGTTTTCTTCATGGAAAAAATCACCAGCAAAACGGTAATGATGAACCCCAGGAGAGAGAGCCAGAGGAGGATCGGAAAACTTCCGTGGTTCATTTCATTGGCATCCGGATATGGATAAAAGCAGGACTGACTGACAGGGAATACAAACTTTATCAGATAAGCCCAAAATCCATAGCAGGCAACCTGACTTCGTTGCAGCCACGAAAAGGGTGCAACAATATTGATCACGGAATCAGGTTCTTTCATGAACTTTAGCATCCCAAGAAAATTGTCACCGCCCTGAATCCGGACCGCCATTAATCCAAAAAACAACGAGGTCGCAAAAAATGGTATTAATGCGAGTAGGGTCCTTTTGGAAAAGGTTTTTACCAACGCTGATTTGTAGGAATTTGCTTTTCCATTACTTATGGTGAGGTACTTGATCAGGAGTGCTATGACAGGAAATACAACTGCAGTCGCTTTTGAAAGGCAGGCAAGAACAAAGAGAAAAAATGCAAGCGTAAGCCAAAGATACTTCCTTGCCTTGTCGTTTAAGTACTTGTACCAGGTGATCAGCCCTGACAAAAAGAAAAAACTGCTTAGCACATCTTTCCTGGCAGATATCCAGGCAACTGATTCCACATGCATGGGGTGTACGGCAAATAAGGCCGCTACAAAAAATGCGAGAATCAGATTCCTGCTATACAGAAAATAAATGAGCGTAAAAACAAGGATTGTGTTAAGTGTGTGCAAAAGGATATTACCAATGATAAATGGTTTAGGCGATATCCCGTCCGGACAATTCCTGCAACTATTATCATTCAGATTCAGGCTGAGTATGGTAAGTGGATGGTAATTCAACGAAACAACTGTGGAAAAAATCTCCTTGAGATCGGTTTCTCCGCCAGATCTGACAAGTCTGTTGTTGATTACATATTCATTATCATCCCAGCCTACAAAGTTATTCCTGAACGCTCCTGAATAGGTAAGAACTACAAGAAATACCAGCAAAATACCGGTTCCATACAGCCACCTTTTTGAATAGGTATAAGCCGGAGTTAATCCCCTGTCAAACCAATATTTTGTTTTCGTATCTGGCATCCTGCTAAAATATCAAAATATTACTACCATCTTAATCTCAAATCCTATTATTTTTATATCTAAACCTCCTATTCCCGCCTACCTTTAAATAAATAGGAAAGAAATCCTTGCTGAATTGTTCTATTTAATTTTACTTTTACTTCTGATTAACTTATGACAAGGAACTAACAGCTATAGATTTACTTTGGAACTGGCAAGCAAAGAAGTAGTACGTAAGATCATCTTATGTGGAAAATACATTTCCCCGTTTTATATTTCCGTCAAACAAGTTGAATTTAAATAAATTGTCATGGAAAACCGTAGAAAGTTTATCAAAAAAGTTGGAACTGTTGCTGCCTTAAGTTTAATCGCAGATTGGGCTTCAGCAATTCCTGTGTCCGACAAGTGGGGTAAAATTCTTCCTCAGCGACAGTTGACCCGGGATGGTCAAAAGGTAACAGCTTTTTGCCTTGGTGGCTACCATTTGGGATTCATTGATAATCCAACTGATGCCGAGAGAATGGTTGAACGATCAATGGAGTTGGGTGTTCGTTTTTTCGACAATGCCCGAAAATACGTCAATGGTCGTGCAGAAGAGTACATGGGTAAATTTCTTACTCCCAAATACCGGGACCAGATTTTCCTGATGACAAAAGCTCCGGGGAAAACAGGTACTGAGGTGCGCCAGATGTTGGATGAGTCATTAAAAGCTTTAAGAACCGATTATGTCGACTTGTGGCAAATTCATGCCCTTAATACCCCGGAAGATGTTGATAATAGATTAAAAGCAGGTGTCTTGGATGCATTCCTGGAAGCAAAACAAAAAGGCAAGACACGTTACATTGGTTTTACCGGACACCAAAGTCCTAAAACTCATTTGTATTTTCTGAAAAAGCTTGATGAATTGGGCATTGAGTTCGATACCTGCCAGATGCCATTAAATGTTTGCGATCCTTTCTTTGAGTCATTCCAGCACCAGGTATTACCAGTTCTGTTGGAGAAAAAGTATGGAATTCTTGCCATGAAAACAATGGCAGGTGGCAGCATGATGGGTAAGCGAATAGATACTACACCCAAAGAGATCAAAACTGAAGATATTCCTGATGTAGTGGCAAAAACAGAGCTTACCTATGCAAATCTCCATCAGTATGTATATTCACTTCCGGTTTCTGCCTTGATCAGCGGTTGCTTGAATACAGATGAACTGGAAGCCAATGTAAAAGTCTTGAGTAGTTTGAAGAAACTATCTGAATCGGATAAGCAGAAACTGGAGAAGTATGCTGAACCCTATGCCGGAATGTTCGTGGAGAACTATAAAAGGATATTGAAATAATACTGAGTCGGCTCCGAAAAGTCTGAGTTCATTGATTTTCAACTTCTTTACCCCTAACCCTTAAAGGGGAACTCGTTGAAAATCAATGAACGCTTTAAAGTCCCCTTCAGAGCCTGTCCCGATCTATATCGGGAGGATTCCGGGGTTTTTGATTTTTCTTAGTGGACTCAATATTAAAAGAGTTATTTTCGATCCTATTATTACTTACCAACTATAATTTAAACAAATGGAAAAATCAGAAACTCCCTCAATAATTAGTCGAAGAAATGCCATGAAACTATTTTCAGCTGGTTCTGCCGCTGGAATTTTAGGACTATTCGAAAGTCCCGCAGCAAGAGCTGAAACACGTTCAACACCTTCCTATGCAATAGGGATGCCCAAGGTAACGATAACGAATGTTAAGGCAATTGCTACCGCCCCGGAAGGTGCAAACCTTGTTATTGTGAAAGTGGAGACCAGTGAGCCTGGCTTATATGGTATTGGATGTGCAACCTTTACGCAAAGGGCTTTTGCAGTTGTTACTGCCATTGAAAAATACCTGGTAGATTTTTGTGTCGGTAAAGACGTCGACAATATTGAAGATATGTGGCAGTCGGCTTACGTCAGTTCCTATTGGAGAAATGGGCCGGTGCTTAATAATGCATTAAGCGGTCTTGACGAAGCCTTATGGGACATCAAGGGCAAACGTGCAAACATGCCGGTATATCAGCTTCTGGGAGGAAAATGCAGAATAGCGGTCGAATGTTATGCACATGCCAGTGGCCCAACACCTGAAGCCGTTTCAGAAAATGTTCAAAAGTTTATGGATCAGGGATTCCGGCATGTTCGTATTCAACAAGGTGGTTATGGAGGTGTGGGGACAATGGAAAAAAAGCCTGACTTTAAGGAGGTTGGCTTTGGAAGACAAAGTGATTCATTCTCTGATCAGCATACTTATCTGAAGAGAGTGCCTAAAATGTTTGAGTTTGTGCGTAAAAATTGTGGGGAGGATATTGAATTGTTGCATGATGTTCACGAATTGGTTGAGCCAATGGACGCCATCAATATGATCAAACAATTAGAGCAATATCACCCCTTCCTGGTCGAAGATCCATTCTCTCCGGAAAACATGAAGTGGCTTAAGACACTTCGGGCCAACACTACGGTCCCAATTGCTATCGGCGAGTTATTCAATAACATCAATGAGTTCAGGGATCCGATGGTTGATCAGTTGATTGACTACATCCGAATTCATATTTCTCAAATTGGTGGCATTACTCCTGCCATGAAAGTCGCACGGCTTGGTGAGTGGTTTAATGTCAAGACTGCCTGGCACGG
>Ga0163199_1001250_pt1 | contig 15862 bp, 9 predicted proteins | sample PL_2010_150m_FD_113537 | JGI IMG/M metagenome (GOLD analysis project Ga0163199, IMG submission 113537) | Freshwater microbial communities from Powell Lake, British Columbia, Canada to study Microbial Dark Matter (Phase II) - PL_2010_150m | ecosystem: Environmental > Aquatic > Freshwater > Lake ... | reverse complement strand
TGAGCGCCTACGCCCATAACAGCCAAGTGCTGGTCAAGGAAGGGCAAAGCGTTACCAAGGGGCAGAAAATCGCCGAAATGGGTGATAGCGATGCCGATCGCGTTAAATTGCACTTCGAAATCCGGCGTTTCGGCAAGCCAGTCGATCCGATGAAATATCTTTCCACTGACGGTTCCGCATGAGCAATCCTCCTTCTCTTGACGACAACGAACAGCCTGACGGGGAAGACGCACCATTGGCTGAAGAGCCCGCAGAAAGCCCGCCTGAGCCGGAAAACGGTGTCGCCGATTTTCAGGGCGACGCCACCCTGATCTATCTCCGGGAAATCGGCCAGAACTCATTGCTGACTGCGGAAGAAGAAGTCAGGTTGGCAAGGCTAGTCAGGCTGGGGGATTTCGCTGCGCGTCAGCGCATGATCGAGTGCAACCTGCGTCTGGTCGTCAATATCGCCAAACATTACGTCAATCGCGGCATGGCCTTGCTCGACCTGATCGAGGAGGGCAACCTCGGTCTGATGCACGCCCTGGAAAAATTCGATCCCGAGCGCGGCTACCGGTTTTCCACCTACGCAACCTGGTGGATACGCCAGAATGTCGAACGCGCCATCATGAACCAGTCGCGCACCATTCGCTTGCCGGTGCATATCGTCAAGGAACTGAATACTTACCTGCGCGCCTGGCGTCATCTGGAAGCCCATAATGAGCGCGAACCGACGGTAGCCGATGTCGCCCACCTGCTTGAACGTCCCGAGGAGGATGTGCGCTATGTACTGGGTTTGAATGAACGCATGGCCTCGCTCGATGCACCGCTCGACATCGATCCGAGCTTGTCGATCGGCGAAGCGATCCCCGACGAGCAGGGATTGCAGCCGGAAATCCTGCTGCAAAACGCTGAGATCGAGGCCTATGTGCATGAGTGGATGGAAGAGCTTTCGGACAAACAATGCTGGGTAATCGAACGCCGTTTCGGTCTCAACGGCCAGGACCCGCAAACCCTGGAAGAACTTGCCGGAGGGCTGGCAATCACCCGCGAGCGGGTGCGCCAGATACAGCTGGAAGCGTTGCAGGTTCTCAGGCGTTTGCTGAAGCGCAAAGGCGTCTCCAAGGATGTGCTGTTATAAACGACTCAGGCTTGAATGTTGCTAGAAAAATAAATCAGGTCGGAAATCGCCAGCTATGGCCGACTGAATAATAAACAGGTTGGAGGTGATATGCAGTCATTCAAACAGTTTTTGAATTCAATTACGACGCGATTGCTTGCGGATATTTCCTGCGAAGGGCTTTCCTGTCTCGCGTACCCGGCTTCCCATCCACCCTTGCTGGCCAGGCGCCGCGCTGAAATGATCATTTCCAGGGTGCGCCTGGTGGCAGCGATGTTCGCGTTGCTGACGCCGCTGTGGATTATCGTCGACCTGGTGGTATTCGCCTTGCCGCTGTCCTTGATGCTGGCGACTGGCCGGGTCGTTGCCAGCCTGGCCTTCGGTGCGCTGGCATTGTCATACAGCAGTTCGCACCGGATGGCGGATGCGTATCGTGCGCTTGGCTTCATGTTCGCGATTCCGACGCTGTTTTTCATCTTTTCGCACATGCTGCTGACCCATTTCCAGAATGAAGGGGCAGCGGCGGTTATTGCCGCCGGCTACGCATTCTTGCCGTTCGTGATGGTGGCGGGCTTGAGTGTTTTTCCGTTGACGGCGCTGGAAGGCATCCTGTTCGCCACCCCGGTATTGATGTCGGAGGCGCTGGTGGCGCTGATGCAGCTCAATTACATGAACTGGAGCACGCACCTCGGCGCTTTCTGGCTGTTGCTCCTGATCACTGCCACCGCCACGCTGGCGGGGATGAGTCAGTTAGCATTCATGGCCGCATTGGTTCGCCAGGCCACCCACGATCCGCTGACCGGCTGCTTCAGCCGCGCCAGCGGGGATGAACTTCTTAATTTGCAGTTCAATATTGCGGCGCGCAATGGCTCATCCCTGGCCGTGGTGTTTGTCGATCTCGACAAGTTCAAGACGATCAACGATGGCTATGGGCACGAAGCCGGCGACCGGGCGTTGGTGGCTGCCGTCGCGGCGATCCAGCATAACTTGCGTAGCGGCGATGCCCTGGTGCGCTGGGGCGGCGAAGAATTCCTGATCGTGCTGCCCGACACCAACTGCGCCGCTGCGCTCACCATGCTGGAACGGCTGCGCGCCACCGGCCTGGGGCAACGCCCGGACGGCAATCCGCTGACGGCGAGCTACGGTGTCGCCGAAAGGTCGGCCGATTGCGCCAAGGACAGCCAGCATCTGGTCGAAATTGCCGACCAGCGCATGTACCAGGCCAAGGAAGGCGGGAGAGACCGCTGGGTAGGGTGTACTGATGCGGTTTGATCGTAGAGACGCATACCCGACGGCCTGACAGCCTGGGCACAAGAGATTTTGCGTCTCTATAACCTTCGCCAGCGCGCGATCCACGCTTCTGCCGGTTCCGGTCTGCCATAGAGGTATCCTTGGTGGATCACCGCAGCGCGGGCGTTAAGAAAAGCGGCTTGTTCTTCGGTTTCCACCCCTTCCGCTACCACCTTCAGGTGCATGTGCTGCGCCACTCCGAGGATGGTTTCCACCAACGCCGCATCGTCCGGGTCGGTGGGCGCATCCTGGACGAAGGTCTTGTCGATCTTCAGTTCGTGGATCGGCAGGCGCTTGATGTAGGCGAGCGAGGAATAGCCGGTGCCGAAGTCGTCCAGCGAGAAGTGGATGCCCATGGCGGTCAGTTCGCTCATCTTTGCCACCACCTCGTTAAGATTGTCGATCATCAGACCCTCCGTCACTTCCAGGGTGAGGTGGGTCGGGTCGGCGCCGGTGGCGGACAGCAAATCCCGTAGCCATGGTACGAAGCCTTTCTGGCGGAAGTGGCGCGGACTCAGATTCACCGACAGCCGTAGCGGATAACCGGCCATGTCTTCCCGCGCCATCAGGTGGCAGGCCTCGGCCAGAACCCAGGCGCCCAGTTCGACAATGAGATCCGATTCTTCTGCCACCGGGATGAATACGCCGGGCGGAATCAGGCCGCGCTCGGGGTGTTGCCAGCGCACCAAGGCTTCGGCACCAGCCAGTTTTCCCTGTGCATCCACCTGCGGCTGGAAGTAGAGGCGCATTTCACCCGCCGGAATCGCACGATGAAGTTCGCGCTCCACGCGAAAGCGTTGTTCCGCCGATTCGCCCATGCCGGTCTCGAAGAAAGCCGTCTGGTTGCCGCCGGCGTCCTTGGCGCGGTGCAAGGCGTTGTCAGCCCGGCGCAGGATGTGATCGGGCGTCTCGTCCGGGGCTTCCGGGAATAGGGTGATGCCGAGGGTGGCGGTCACGGTGACTTCTTCGCCGCCGATGGCAAAAGGCTGGCGCAATGCGGCATGGATTTTGTCGGCCACCGACAGCGCGTGGCGGCTCGCTCGCTCGGGCTGGTGATTCAGGTCCGGCAGCAGCAGGGCGAACTCGTCTGCGGCCAGCCGCGCCAGCGTGTCGCCTTCGCGCAAAAGTTCTCCCAGGCGCTCGCCCAAGGTCTTGAGCAGCGCGTCGCCCAGCGTATGACCACGGGCGTCATTGATGTTCTTGAAACGGTCAAGGTTGAGCAGGAGCAGTGCTTCCTGATGCCCAGAACGGCGACCAACCGCCAGCATCTGCGTCAGACGATCCATCAACAAGGTTCGGTTGGGCAGGCCGGTGAGGGCATCGAAGTAGGCTAGGCGATGGATTTGCGCCTCGGCTAGCTTTTTGTCGGTAATGTCCTGCTTCACCGCCAGAAAATGGGTGATGACGCCGTCGCTCGCGCGTACCGGCGAAATGATGGCCGATTCGATATATTCGCTGCCGTCCTTGCGCCGGTTGATGAATTCACCCTGCCACACCTGGCCCTGAGTCAGGGATGCCCACATCGTCTGGTAAGACTCTGGCGGGGTCTTGTTCGATTTGAGTATCCGTGAATTGGCACCCAGCGCCTCCTCGCGGGAGTAGCCGGTTTTACGGACAAAGGACTCGTTGACGTATTCGATGCGGCCCTCAAGATCGGTGATGACGATACTCTCAGGGCTTTGTTCCACCGCCAGGGAGAGTTTGCCGAGGGACTGGTCGCGGGCCTGTACTTCGTTCGCCATGAGGTTGAAGGTCCGGGCGAGACCGGCAATTTCATCCTGTCCTTCCTGGGCAACGCGTGCGCCGTATTCGCCCGCCGCAATCTGCTGTGCCCCCCTCTGCAAACGGGACAGGCGGCGCGTTACCAGCCGGTCGAGAATAAATCCCAGCGCCAGAAAAATCGCCGCGTAGCCGGCAAGACTCTTCATCAATTGGCCGCCCCATATCCGCAGCCGACGGGCATCGAATTTCTCAGTTGGAATCTTGATGCTGGCCACGCCGCGCAGGTCACCAACTTGATAGCCGTAGGCAGCGGAGTATTTTTCGCGAATGCTGGGGGGCGCATCTTCGGGCGAGCCATGACACTTCAGGCAGGATTGTTCGACCCAGATCGGGGCCGTGTAAAGCAGATAGCCGACGCCCTTGTCGTCGACAATCTTTTGCATTCGCTCGGTCGCCTTGGGTGAGCTACGGAACCAGGACATCGCCTCGAGTTCGAAGCGGTCGGCCTGGTTGCCGGGGTTACGCGGCACGTCGGAAACATTGTTGAAGATGACCCCGTTCTGATTCCAGTTGGCAAAATCCTTGGAAATGCGCGAGAAAGAATGGGCCGGCAAAAAGCCGACAGTCTTGCTGTTCACCGGCAGGCCGCTATCAATGAACTGTTGCTGATAGATCCGGCGCGTTGCCATCATGAATCCGTACACGGTCTTGGCGTCGTATTCCGCCTCTGCCCATATCTCTGTGGTCAACTTCTGGTAACTGACCGCGAGGTCGATTGCCAAAACCACGCTCATCAGGGCGCCGAGCAACAGCCAAATCTTGTTCTTGAGCTTCATGCGTCGGGAGACCGGGAAAAGTGCGTGCCGGCTGAAACTTTAATCATGCCCGCTACGCTCACGCTTCTGCCGGCAGCGGAAATGGCGCGGAAAGAAACCATGATCGGGAGACCATGAAACGGATAAGTTAGATGCATGATATAAATTATCGGCTATGAATCGTTCGAATGGAAGCAGACATTTCTCCGTATCCCTGCGGAGTCTGCTCGCTACTCGACTTCGTTGCCTGGAATGGAGTTTCTCTTTGCCATATCGCCCAGGGTTTCCCGCACCAGAAACTCGGGCCGGCGCTTGATTTCATCGAAGATTTGGGCGAGATAGACGCCCAGCACGCCTATCCCAAGCAGGTTCGCGGAGCCGAAGAATAGTAAAACGATGGTGAGTGAGGTCCAGCCGGAAACGGCAATATTGGTCAGCCAGGAATACAGTGCCTGTATCAGCAACAGAGCCGCAGCCACCATCCCCAGCAACCCCAGGCGGAAGATCATGCCGAGGGGTTTGGCGCTGTAGGCGGCAATGGCGGTAACCGCCAGCCGGGTCAGCTGTGCGGTGTTCCATTGGCTATTGCCGGCAATCCGCGGCGCCACCTCGAAGTCGACCTGCGCAGTAGTAAAACCAGTCCATACCGTCATGCCGCGAAAGAAGCGAACTTTTTCAGGGAAGGCCAGCAGCGTATCGACGACCCGGCGATCGAGAAGACGAAAATCCGAGGCGTCGGCCAGGTCGAGCCCGGTCAGTGATTTCATCAAGCCGTTGAAAATGCGGGCGTTGAACCGTGCCAGCCAGCCATCGTGGTCGCGCCTGGATTTTTTCGCGGCGACAATTTGTGCGCAACCGCTGCGCCAGGGTTTGAGCATCTCCGGCAACAGGGCGGGGGGGTGCTGGCCATCTGCGTCCATCACGATGACCGCGTCGCCCCGTGCATGGCGCAATCCGGCAAGAATCGCGGCCTCCTTGCCGAAGTTCCGCGTGAAGCGCAGTCCATACAGTTGCGGATAACGACATCGTTCTGCGCATAACCGCACCCAAGTGGCGTCGCAACTGCCGTCATCAATGACCCACACCTCGAAATCGTTGCAACAGCCATGCAGCACGGCAAATAGTTGTTCGAGGAAGGCGGCGATGCCTTCTGCTTCGTTAAAGGCCGGTACAACTACGCTGAGTTTATGAAGCGAGCGGTCAGTAGTCATTTGCGGGTGTCTAGTTTCTGTGTCCAGGGGTTAGCGGGATATTCTTCGCGCAGACGGCGATTATAGGATTCAGCCTCAGCACTTCGACCATCCTGGCGTTCCAGCTGGGCCGCTGCATAGAGGCTCTCGGGAAGCCAGTAACCACGGTAATGTTCGCACAATTCGCGGTAGCGTGCTTTCGCCTCGCTGCGATGACCAGCCAGCTCGCTGGATTTGGCCAACCAGAACAAGGCTTCTTCCTTTTTTGCCGGCGCCCGCCGCAACGCGTAGGCACGCAGAAACTGCTGGCTGGCCGCTTCGTAGCGAGCCGCATTCATCGACTCCCAGGCGTCGTTATAGAGCCGTTCGGCGGAGTGCAGGGCGAAGAATGCGCCAGCAGCAATCAGCATTCCCCAGCCGGTTAGCAGCGGGAGCCAACGGAGCAACCGTGCGCGAACGCTGTTGAGGGAAAGCTTTGGAGGAAGAACAACCGGTTTCTGCTGACGTTTCAAGGCAGTAAGCAGCAAGTAGAAAATCGCAACGGCGGTTGCCGCCATCCCCAGCTTGCCTACCAGCGTATGACCGTAGACCAGCCGGATCTCGCGTTCTTCCGGCACGACCAGCATGAATCCCGGTGCGGCGATTCGCAGGCTGCCCCTGGAGAGCAGCTGCCAGCGCGGATGATAGGCGATCTTGATCAGGTGGGGGCGGCCTATCGCGGGCGTATCGAACACCAGTTCGTGGCGCGACAGCCGTTTCTCGCGGACTTCCGTTGTGGCGGGCGATGCTGCGCTTGCCGCCAGCTGCGTTGGATTTTCACCGTAAACCGGAAGATAAGCATTGAAGCTGCTGCGTGTGCGGAACCAGGCAAAGGCATCCTCCATCCAGTTTTCCTTCGGACGAAAACGTAGCGGTTGAGTGACCACTTGCGCCAGGCGGCTATCGAATTGCTTGAGCCGATACAGCGCGAAAGGGGCGGACTCGGCAATCTTTTCAAACAGCGCGCCCGCTTCGATGGCTGTCTTGGCTTCCGTGCTGCGCAGCAACAGCGTATCGGCGTGGAGGAAATTCATGTGTTGGGCGGCGAACGAGGGGTCGAGACTCCCGCCGGGGAAGCGCACCAGCGGCGAAGACGGGTGCGCCGACACTTCGGACTGCAACTGGTAGACGGCTGGCCCGAGCAGCGCGGACTCCATGTAGAGCCCTTCGAGCACCGGCCGGTGATTGAGGAACATCGGCAGCGCTTCGAGGGTGCGCGTCGAACCGAGGTCGTTGTTCGCCGGATCGTGTTCGAAAAGCAGTCGCGGGCTCCACAGGTCGCCGCGCATCGCGGGGAACAGCCGGCTCAGATTATGCCATTGCGGCTTGGTATCCAGCCCGGAGTGATTCCACAGCGTCCAGTCCGGCGTCGCGTGAATCTGCTGGCCCAACCAGCCGAGCAGGGCGAGGCCTAAACTTGCTGCGATCAGCGTGCGGGCCAGGCGGAGGAGGGCGTTGCCGGCACGATCTGGGGCCGAGCCCAAAACCGCCACTGCTTGCCCGAATAGCCAACCGCAAGCGATGGCGCCGAGCAGCCAGACCAGCGGAAAAAAACGGATGTCGGCAAGGCCGAGCCGGTCGCCGACGATAAAAGCCAGCGCTGCCAGACCCGCCGCACTGATGAAATAGCGCAATGCGAGCGCCTGTTCCCATCCCCAATTGCGCCGAACCGCGGGAAGCGCCAGCAGAACCAGTCCGACTATGCCCGCCGCAAACGAAGGCCACAGCGCAGCCGGCAAGAGATCGCGCCAGTTCGCCAAGGGAAAGGAGGCATCGTTGGGGATGGTCAAACCATGCATCTCCAGCATCGGCCACAGCCAGCCGCCGAGCAAGCCGAAGGCCAGCAGGTGGCCGCGGGCGAGTTGCCCGAAAGTTCGCCGGAAAGCATCCCAGGAAGCGCAATCGAGCAGCAGGAAAACCGTGGAGAAACCCACGACCAGTAGCGGAAAGCCGTGAGAAAAGCCGCAAGCCGCTTCCAGCACTCCCGCCAACGCCCATCCCCGGCCAAGAGAAACCGTGCGCGCCCAAGCCATCATCGCCAGGACCGCAAACAACAAGCCGTAGCTATAAGCAAACTCACCGGCCAGCGTGGAAAGCAGATTGCCGCCCCAGATGGAATTCTGCTCATGCAGCAGGAAGGCCAGTACTCCCAGCGCACCGAAGAATGCCGGCGGCCAGGAGAAATTCAACCAACGCCGGCTGGCGCTATAAACCGCACCGGGCAACACCAGCGCCGCCAGAAAAGCGCCCCATTTGAAGGCAGGGGCAAAGCCCAAAAACTTGGACAGTACGGCGATAACAACGAACGGCAACGGAAAGTAGTAGGAAAGGAACGGCAGACCGCCGAACACCTCTGGAACCCAAGGCGTGAGATTGCCGGCAAACAACAGGCTGTCGGCATACAGCCAGGCATAAAGGAGGTGTGAAGCGCTATCGCCCCCGGTCGGCCAATTGGTGGAATTGAGCAAGCCGATGCCCAGGACGGTTGCCAGCAGGGCTGCCGTCACCAGCGCAAAGGCGATGTCACCGCCCCAACTCATGCGTTGTGCGATAGCCCTGATCAAGGCATTTCTCATCGGGGCGGGTTCTCCCGTGCGACCCGAACGCGATACAGCAGCAGCGCAATCACGGCGGCGAGCGCAGCCAGGAGGGCAATGCCATAGAATTTCGAATTTGCTTCAAGCCAGTCAGCGCGCTGCTGCCGGCCTTGCAAGCCGCTGCCTAGCAGCGTTTGCAGAACGTAGCCTTGCGCGCTTTCATGCAGCAATATGGCCTCCGGTTGTCCTTTACCGGTATTGAACTGGATCGCATTGGCGCCGGGTTGCCATTCGATACGCTGTGCCGCCGGTTGCACATGCTCAAAACTTAGTGCCTGATGAAGCGGAGCGATCCCCTCCTCCTGCGGCCAAAGTACCCAAGTGGCGCGAATTGCGTGCGCGGTGTCGCTGGGAGCCCGATTAACTGCGGGTGGACTGACCATCAGCAAACCATCGCTATAGCCGGCCTGAAGGGGCGCTGTAGCGGGCGGCGGCGGGTGGAAAAAGGAAATCTGGCCGAAGCTGACCCCATCCTGTTCAAAGTAACGCACCATCACCGGTTGCAAACGTTCAAACGGGGTAAGGCTTTGCAGTGGTCGCGTGTCAGGCCATTCCAGTTGGTAATCCTTGCCGGGAAGCAGTTCGGCGGGGAGGGGCGAACCCGACTTCGGCGCCAGCGGTTCCCAGCGACCATCGGGCAACATATGCAGCACTGTCGGGTAGAAGGCCGGGCTTTCCCCTAACAGGGTAACGGTGAGCGTGGAACCGCTCAGCGACAGGCGAAAGGAAATGTCCCCGGCCAGTGCCGAGAGAGAAACCAGGAAAATAGTGCAGGTCAATAATCCGCGGCGTAATAGCGGCGTCAAACGAAAAGGGGGGGTTACCATTTCACCGCTTTTCCACTTTCACAAATCTTCTACCGGCGTTACATGAAAGGTCCAATAACGGTTCCCCAAAAAACTCCAGATCAGGACAAGCCCTGTCGTAACAATTTGGCTAAGCAGGTAGTGGAACCCTAACAGTTCAACACCCAGCCACATGAAAATGGTATTAAGTATCAGCCCTGCCGATGCAACCGCAGCAAATTTCAGAACGGCATCCCTGTGGCGCTTGGTGCTACGGAAAGTAAAGCGATAATTCAATGAATAATTAATCCCTGCGCCAAGCAACGCACCTGCCGCAGAGGCCGGGACAGGCGCTACGTCTAAACCTTGAACCAACAAAATCAGCAGCCCATAGTGTCCGATGGCTGAGATAGATCCCGCACCCGCAAAATGGGAAAATTGCCGCAAAGTCGCCAATCTGGGTAACATGAAACGCACACCATTCAAATTTGAAGCAATATATTACAAATAAAATGTTTCTTCATTAGTCAGTCTAAGTAATGCGGATTTTCCCTCTTGCGGGGTAAGGGTTTTCCCTAATAATGTGAATTTCCCACCCTCGTGTTCAAATGGTTTTCCTCAATAAATCAATGTTTTTTCCGCAAAACAAGTAAAGCTCGCATAGTTGCATACTATCGTGCTTGCTGATATAAGGAAAAAATATACATGTGGCGAATCCTTCCTTCTAAGGGGCAACTTAATTATGCGAATGACCCGATTGGCAGCTTTTGGCGTAATGCTTTGTGCCGCTTCCGTCGCTATGGCGCAGGTATCTCAACGGGGAAACGGCAGGGGGCCGCAAGCCGTTCAGATACAAGGTAATACCGACATCAATGCCAAGCAGGAGAACGCAACCGCCACATCGGTTGGTGAAGGCAATTCGGCCAGGAATACCGCTGGTGCTATCAAGGGCGGCACCCAGATTCAGGGCAACACCAAAATCAACGCCGCCCAGAAGAATTCGACTGCTGTAGCGGTTGGCAAAGGCAACACTGCGGGCAATGAAGCTGGGGTGATAGGCGATTCCGCACCGGCGCCAAAACTACAACCGCAGAAGAAGCCAAATTTCATTCCTGCATCGCCGATGACGATTACGCCAGTCAAGCCTTCTACGCCGACTACAGCGACCCCAACGACGACTACGACAGCCAGTCCAACCACCACGACCACAGCCAAGCCCACGACGACTACGACCACGGCCAAATCGACGACGACTACGACCACGGCCAAACCGACGACGACCACGACCACGGCCAAACCGACGACCACCACGACCACGGCCAAACCCACGACGACTACGACCACGGCCAAACCCACGACCACCACGACCACGGCCAAACCCACGACAACCACGACCACGGCCAAACCCACGACGACGACGACCACGGCTAAACCGACGACCACCACGACCACGGCTAAACCGACGACCACCACGACCACGGCTAAACCGACGACCACCACGACCACGGCTAAACCGACGACCACCACGACCACGGCCAAACCGACGACCGCCACGACCACAGCCAAGCCTACGACGACCACGACTGTTAAATCTACGACTACGACGACAAAGCCGCCTTCGGGGGGGCAATCCCAGCAGCAGAATTCAGGTGGGCAATCTCAACAACAGAATTCGGGCGGACAGTCTCAGCAGCAAAGTTCCGGGGGGCAGTCCCAACAACAGGGTTCAGGTGGGCAGTCTCAACGGCAGTAACTGGGTGACCTGCCCAAGAAGAAATTCTCGGATACATTGGAACTTGACATTGGGCAGAGAGGCTTTTCTGCGCATTGATCGGGTTCACTGATGTATCGTTGAATATAGCGTGTCGGCGCGCAATATTTGATAACGTCGATTGGCGTCTTTTTTTGTAGATCAACTTAATTTTTAAATCGGGAGAGAAGTCATGCGTTTTATTACTTTGTTTGTGGTATCAGCCATTGTTGCCTCGCCAGTGTTTGCCCAGCAAGCCCAGCGCTCCACCAATGCGCAAGGCGTGCAGATTCAAGGCAATACCGACATCAAGGCCAAGCAGGAGAACACCACTGCGGTAGCCGTGGGTGAAGGTAACGTTGCCAAGAACACTGCCGGCGCAATCAAGGGCGGCACCCAGATTCAGGGCAACACCAAAATCCAGGCTTCGCAAAAGAATGCCACTGCGGTGGCCGTAGGAAAAAACAATACCGCCACGAATGAAGCCGGTGTGATCGGCGGCAATTAATTTATTCGCTTCAGGTTAAAAAAAGCCGCCCTTGGGCGGCTTTCTTGTTGCAGCAGAGACGATAATACGCATGAGATTTTTTTCCTCCTCAAAGTTCTCGAATTTTTACCCGAAACAATTAACAACCGGATGCCTGTTTAAGTGACTACAGAAGATAAATTAACCTTGGACTTGTTCGCTTCCCCACCAGCCCAGGCCGACCACGATGACGGCGGCGGCGTACCCCCTGTTGAGCCTTCCCAGTTAGGCCAGCCCGAAGATCACTTTCCGCTGGCCGCCTACGCCGAGCGGGCCTACCTCGAATACGCCATGAGCGTGGTCAAGAGTCGCGCGCTACCGCAGGTGGAGGACGGGCAAAAACCGGTGCAGCGGCGCATTCTCTACACCATGAAACGCCTCGGACTCGACCATCAAACCCGGCACGTCAAGTCCGCCCGGGTGGTGGGTGATGTCATCGGTAAGCTGCATCCGCACGGCGATAGCTCGGTGTACGAAGCTGCCGTGCGCATGGCGCAGGATTTCACGCTGCGTTACCCGCTGGTGGATGGGCAGGGGAATTTCGGCAGCCGCGATGGCGACAACGCGGCGGCGATGCGCTACACCGAGGTTAGGCTGACCCGTTTGGCCGACTTGCTGCTCTCCGAAATTGATCAGGGTACGGTCGATTACAGTCCGAACTACGACGGTGCTTTCGAAGAACCCACCTTGTTGCCCGCCCGTTTGCCGATGTTGCTGCTCAACGGCGCGAGCGGTATTGCGGTGGGGATGGCAACTGACATTCCGCCGCATAATCTGCGCGAGATCGCCAATGCCTGCATTGCGCTGATCCAGCAGCCGGAAACGGATTTCGAAGCGGTGATGGAGATCGTCAGCGGGCCGGATTTCCCCGGCGGCGGACAGCTTATTTCCAGCCGTAGCGATATTCACAAGGCCTACACTACTGGGCGCGGCAGCCTGCGCGTGCGCGCGCGCTGGGAAATCGAACATCTGGCGCGGGGGCAATGGCGCATCATCGTCACCGAAGTGCCGCCCAATACCTCGACCCAGAAGCTGCTGACCGAGATCGAGGAATTGACCAATCCGAAAATCAAGAACGGCAAGAAGGCGCTGACCACCGAACAATCCAACATGAAGGCGCTGATCCTGTCGGTGCTGGATTCGGTGCGCGACGATTCGGATGGCGAACACCCGGTGCGCATCATCATGGAACCGCGCTCCTCAAGGATGGCGCCGGACGACATGATGGCAGTGCTGCTTGCGCACACTTCGCTGGAAAACAATACCTCGATCAATATGGTAACCATCGGGCGCGACGGCAAACCGCGCCAGAAAAGCCTGCTCGACGTGCTGCAGGAATGGTGCGCCTTCCGCTTCGACGTGGTGACGCGCCGCACCCAGCACCGCCTGAACGAGGTGGAGCGGCGCATCCATATCCTCGAAGGGCGGATGTTGGCCTTCCTGCGCATCGAGGAAGTGATCCGCACTATCCGCGAAGCCGACGAACCCAAGCGCGAGTTGATGGCGAAGTTCGCGCTGAGCGAAATCCAGGCCGAGGACATCCTGGAAATCCGCTTGCGCCAGCTGGCTCGTCTCGAAGGCTTCAAGATCGAAAACGAACTCAAGGCACTGCGCGAGGAATGCGACGGGCTGCGCCACATCCTGGCCGACGCAGGCGCCAAACAGTCATTGGTGATCGGCGAGATCGAGCGCGACCGCGATGCCTACGGCGATGCGCGCCGCACCCTGATCGAGGCCTCCGAGCGGGTGCAACTGGAAAAGAGCGTACCGGACGAACCGGTTACAGTTATCGTTTCGCGCAACGGTTGGCTGCGCGCCCGCGCCAGCCATGGGGTCGATCTCTCGGGAGTCAGCTTCAAGGAAGGCGACGGGTTGATGGCAGCCATCGAAACCCGCACCACCTGGCCGCTGGTGCTGCTCGACAGCGAGGGGCGTGCCTATTCGTTATCCCCGGCGGAGCTACCCACCGGGCGCGGCGACGGTGTGCCGGCGGCATCCCTGATCGACCTGCCCAAGGGGGCGAAGATCGTCCGGGTATTGTCGGATGAACCCGGCGTCCGCTTCCTCTTCGCCAGCAGCGCCGGTTACGGCTTCATCGCCAAGCTCGGTGACCTGGTTTCGCGCCAGAAGGCCGGGAAAACCTTCATGACCATCGAGCCGGGCGAGGGCATCCTGGCCCCCGCCAAAGTAGCCGGCGAGTGGATCGCCGCGCTGTCCGGCAATGGCCGGCTGCTGATGTTCCCGATCAACGAAATGAAGGAAATGGCCAAGGGCCGGGGAACCATCGTCATGGCGCTGGAAGCCGGCGAAACGCTGCTGGCGGTAGCGGCGAGCGGCGCCTTTCCGCTTAAGGTTGCCGGTGCCATCCGTGGCGGGCGCGAGGTGGTTTGCGAGATCAACGCGCAGGAAGCCGAGAAATACCAGTTGCGCCGGGCGCGCAAGGGGCATTGGGTGGGGCTGAAGACTTTTGTCGCGAGCGGTTTCGCGTGAACCTGATTTTTGCGGTCTTCCCCAATTAACTTGCCATAAACCCAGATCGTTTTTAGCCTAAAACCGATGGATTTCTGCGACGGAGTTGTCTCAACTTTCACAAATCCAGACTTCGTCTGACACACACGGTCAGATCACGAACCTTCGTTTTCAACCCGAAGCAGAAGTTCAGGCTGGGCGCCCCCGACCGCCTCCTTCTCGGCCTTTGCGGTCATTCGATGTAGCCAGGAGCTACTCGATTTGAACGTCCGCTATCGAATATTGCGTAGTCGCGCGTCGGACCCGAAACGATCATAGGCCGTTCTTGAATGCCGAACTCCAAACGGGCCGACGGCTCGGGCGTGGAGGGCAGCGCATGGTCAATGCCGGCGACTATTGCATAGTCAGGGACTATACTATCCGGCTTCGCCCACTCAAGAGAAGCAGTCCCCGAATGCGAAAAGAAGTCAAAGAGAAGCCCAAATACGCCGTCGTGGCGGCCGTGCAACTGCCGAACGTCAGCGACGTCGAGTTCGAGGCATCGCTGGCCGAGCTGCGCGATCTGGCAAAGACACTGGGTTTCGCGATCACCGCCACCTTCACGCAGAAGCGCTCCAGCTTCGACACCACAGCCTATCTGGGCGCCGGAAAGCGCCAGGAGATACGCTCCTTCGTGGACAACGAACCCGAGCCCGCCGAGCTGGAAAGAACGCCACAGGCTGCCGCCGACCCCAACGCCGGCAAGATCGACGTCGTCTTCGTCGATCACGAGATCTCGCCGTCGCAGGCGCGCAACCTCGAAATCGAGGTCGGCTGCGAGGTGATGGACCGCACTATGGTCATCCTCGAAATCTTCCACCGCCACGCCAGCTCCCGCGCCGCGCGCGCGCAGGTGGAAATCGCCCGCCTCGGCTACATGGCGCCGCGCCTGCGCGAGGCGGCAAAGCTGGCAGGGCCGCAAGGACGGCAGCGCAGCGGCACCGGCGGCCGCGGCGCCGGCGAGTCGCACACCGAGTTGGACAAACGCAAGATTCGCGACCGCATCGCCGAACTGCAACTGGAGATCGCCGCGATGGACGTCGAGCGCAAGACGCAGCGCGCGCGGCGGCAGGAGCGCCAGGGACTCGCCAACGTGGCGCTGGTCGGCTACACCAACGCGGGCAAGTCCACCCTGATGCGCGCACTCACCGGCAGCGAAGTGCTGGTCGAAAACAAACTCTTTGCCACGCTCGACACCACTGTGCGCGCCCTCCAGCCCGAGAGCAGGCCGCGCGTACTGGTCAGCGACACGGTCGGCTTCATCAAGAACCTGCCGCACGGGCTGGTCGCGTCGTTCAAATCCACGCTCGAGGAGGCACTTGATGCGTCGTTGCTGCTCCACGTCATTGATGCGAGCGATCCCGGATTCGAACGGCAACTCGAGGTCACCGACAAGGTGCTTGACGAGATCGGCGCAGAGGACGTGCCGCGCATCCGCGTCTTCAACAAGATCGACCACGTCGGCGACGCGGCAGCGCAAGCCGAACGCGAAGCGGCACTGCGCGCTCAGTACCCCGATTGCATCGTGATGAGCGCGCGCC
>Ga0163199_1001249_pt1 | contig 15863 bp, 17 predicted proteins | sample PL_2010_150m_FD_113537 | JGI IMG/M metagenome (GOLD analysis project Ga0163199, IMG submission 113537) | Freshwater microbial communities from Powell Lake, British Columbia, Canada to study Microbial Dark Matter (Phase II) - PL_2010_150m | ecosystem: Environmental > Aquatic > Freshwater > Lake ... | reverse complement strand
GCCTTAGGTTACGCAGGCTGGGGTGAAGGGCAATTAGAAAAGGAAATGATAGAAAATGCCTGGCTGACGACGCCTTACGGCAGCCAGGTATTATTTGACACACCGATTAACCAGCGCTGGAGTGCAGCGGCCGGACAAATCGGCATTGATATCAACAAACTGACCACGCTGGCGGGTCATGGCTAAGCACGACCCGCTATTGCGACAAGCACACGGCGACACTTACCTCGGGTTTGATTTCGGTACAAAAAAAATAGGCGTCGCCGTCGGCCAAACCACGACGGCGACAGCAAGCTCCTTGCAGACCCTGCGGTCTATTAATCAGGCTCCGGACTGGTCCGGCATCAGTAAAGTGATACAGGAATGGCAACCTGTCGGCCTGATAGTCGGCATTTCCAGACAGGACGACGGCACCGATAATCCTGTCACGCCACGCATGCTGAAATTTTGCCGCCAACTGGAGGGCCGTTATCAACTCCCTGTTTATCAACAGGACGAAACCTTATCAACCTTCGAAGCCAAGCAACTGCTGTTTGATGAAGTCAGCGTCAGCGCCACAAAGCTCTGGGCCGTACAAGACCAATTGGCCGCCCAACTTATTTTGCAGACCTGGCTTAATCATCAAGCTCACTATACCGCCACCCCAAAGGATGCCCGTGTTAACAATTAGTACTTTATTAAACAATCTGGAAGCCGAACTGAGAAAAACTCAAATAGCAAGAAAACTGGCCAACCCGCTGATGATCGGTATTCGTACCGGCGGCGTATGGATAGCAGAACAGATGCACGAACGGCTCGCTATCAGCGAACCCTTAGGTCTGCTCGATATTTCCTTTTATCGGGACGATTTCTCGCAAATCGGTGTACACCCCCATGTCAAACCCAGCTGTGTGCCTACGCATATTGAGGGTCGTGACATCATCCTGATAGACGATGTTTTTTACACCGGACGGACCGTTCGCGCCGCATTAAATGAAATCTTTGACTACGGCCGGCCCAATCAGGTGATATTGGCCGTATTGATAGAACGTGACGGTAAACAAATACCTATCGCACCGGATTGTGTCGGGACCCGCATGGTCTTAACGGCCGACCAGCGTATCAAATTAACCGGCCCTAAGCCGCTTGCCATACATTTAGAAACCTCAGCCCCAGATAAGCCATGACTGAAGCAATTGATAACTTGCAGTTAAACGCAGAAGGCAAACTTAAACACTTCATCACCATTGAAGGACTTAGCAAAGCGCTGTTGACCGAAATTCTCGACACGGCGGAATCCTTTGTCGGCATGACCGACCAGCAGATAAAAAAAGTCCCGTTACTGCGCGGCAAAACCATCGTCAACCTGTTCTTTGAAAACAGCACCCGCACCCGCACGACTTTCGAGCTCGCCGCCAAACGCCTGTCCGCCGATGTTTTAAGTATGAGCATTTCCACGTCATCGACCTCAAAAGGCGAAAGCCTGCTCGATACCATCCGCAACCTGGAAGCGATGTTCGTCGATATGTTTGTCGTACGCCACGGCATCAGCGGCGCCGCGCATTTTATCGCCCGGCATACCGCCCCGCATATCAGCGTGATCAATGCCGGCGACGGGCAGCATGCGCATCCCACGCAAGCCATGCTGGACATGTTCACGATACGGCAGATAAAAAAAGACTTTGCCGATCTCAGGGTCGCGATTATCGGCGACATCCTGCATTCCAGGGTCGCGCGTTCACAGATTCAGGCCTTGAACACCCTCGGTGCGGCTGAAATCAGGGTCATTGCCCCCAAAACCTTGTTACCCGCGCATGTAGAAACGCTGGGCGTCAGCGTTTCGCATAATCTGACCGAAGGTCTTCAGGATATTGATGTCATTATCATGCTGCGCCTGCAAAAAGAACGCATGACCTCGGCGCTGTTACCCAGCGAAAGCGAATATTTCAAATGCTTCGGACTGACGGAAAGCAAGCTTAAAATAGCCAAACCCAATGCTATCGTAATGCACCCCGGACCTATCAATCGCGGCGTGGAAATTGACTCAAAAGTCGCTGACGGCCCGCAGTCGGTTATTCTTAAACAGGTCAGCAACGGCATAGCCGTGCGCATGGCGATTATGTCGATGGCGATGCAGCCGCAGGGGGGCATGCAATGAACAGGATACTCATTAAACACGGAAGAATTATTGACCCCGCTAACGAAATAGATCGTGTATGTCCGGTTTATATTGCCGACGGCAAGATTATTTCCGTATCCGTGGAACCCGCCGGTTTCAATCCGGACATCGTCATTGATGCCGACAAGCAGATTGTTTGCCCTGGATTTATCGACTTAAGCACCCGCTTGCGCGAACCCGGCCAAAGCCGCAAAGCCACTTTCAAAAGCGAAACCCTGGCTGCGGCGAGCGCCGGCGTTACGACGATGTGCCTGCATCCTGACACCAAGCCCGTCATCGATACCGCCGCCGTCGCCGAACTGATCAGGGAACTGGCGGACAAAGCCGATTATCCGCAAATTTATCCGATAGCCGCGCTGACGCAAAAACTGGAAGGCACCGAATTAAGTTCGATGCTGTCGCTTAAACAGGCGGGTTGTATTGCTGTCGGCAATGCCAATCAACCGATCAAAAACCTGCTGATCTTAAGACGGGCAATGGAATATGCCGCAAGCCATGACTTGCTGTTGATGTTCCGGCCCAACGACTATTGGCTGGGCAATAACGGTTGTGCGCATGAAGGCGCTGTCGCCACGCGTTATGGCTTGCCGAGTATTCCCGATGCTGCCGAAACGATCGCCCTGGATCAATGCCTGGAACTCGCCGAGCTAACCGGTTGCCGCGTGCATTTTGGTCAATTAAGCTGCAAGCGCTCGGTTATCAAAATACACCAGGCGATAAAATACGGTTTGGATGTCAGCGCCGATGTCGCCATCCATCAACTGCATCTGACAGAAAACGATATGGCGCCTTTTGACAGCGCCTACCATGTCTTGCCGCCGTTACGCACCGAAGCGGATAAACAGTATTTAAGACAAGGACTCGCAGGCGGCACGCTGAGCGCTATTTGTTCCGACCATCAACCGCACGATATTGATGCCAAGCTGGGTGCATTTCCTGAAACAGAACCCGGTGTTTCGTCGCTGGAAACATTACTGCCGTTAATGCTCAAACTGGTAACCAAACATGCGATAACACTGGAACAGGGTATCGCGGCATTGAGCCAAAATCCGGCCCGCATACTTCGACTAAACAGCGGCGCGTTAACGCCTGGACTGCCGGCTGATATTTGCATCTTCGATCCTGAACTGGAATGGCAGGTCAATGCAGACAACTGGAAAAGCCGGGGAGTCAATACGCCATTTTGGAATCACACGCTGAAAGGCAGAGTGACGCATACCTTGCAGGCAGGCAGGATTATTCATTATTTGCACTGTACCCGCACGTATTCGTGACTTTCTACATTATTTGAAAATTACATGGGCGAGCACTTGCTTCATTAAGCTCGTATCGAAGGACTTCTCAAGGGTATTGCGCTGTTTATTTAGGGCTTTGGTGTTTGTGCATCGCGACTCACTAAAAACTGTGTCATACAACACAGTTTTCATTTTCTTTATTATCCCACCAGCAAACCGGCAATCGTATTACACAAAGCAATTTCCGCTGTTAGCCGGCTATCTACCTTGAAACCCTCTTCCATAACAAACTGGTTTTGCAACTGTATTAGCTTCATCCCGATTATATTTCGAGGCTGAATGTACCGATTAATAACAGCGGAGGACACTTTTCCGGCCGTTGCAACAACGCCTTCAATTCATCATGTTGTAATAAGGGTCATCTATCTTTGCAGCATTTTTAACATGAAGGCAAATCGATGTTTGACCAATCCTTATTAAATAAATCAAAAGCAGGGCTGTCTGAAATTGAGGCAGAATATATCGCCAGTAGTCTTCTAAGAATCTGTCCCCCCGTATCGTCCCAACAAACTAATCTTGAAGTTGCCAAACTGTTGGATGAGCACCCTGACCTGATTTCCATTGCCGTTGTAGAAAACGGCAAACCGATTGGTTTGATTAATCGTAATTTCTTTATGGAAGGCATGGCCAAGCCCTTCCGCCATGAATTATTCGACCGAAAAAGCTGTATTGCCTTTATGGACAAAGATCCGCTTGTTGTCGATCAAAACATGAGTATTCAAACACTCAGTTTTAAGGTATTGGACTCCGGTCGTAAAACGCTCAATGACGGATTTATTCTCACCGATGAAAATGGCGATTATCTGGGTCTAGGTACTGGTGAAGATTTAGTCAAGGTGGTTTCTTTCCTACAGGCGGAAAAAAACCGGCTGATAACTGAAAGCATCAATTACGCAAGCGTCATCCAAAAATCCTTCCTGCGTTCGTCAAGAGAAGACATGAATGCCGTATTGCAGGACTATTTCATGCACTGGGAACCACGGGACAAAGTCGGCGGCGATTATTATTTCTGCAAAAAATTTGCTGACGGCTTCTTTCTCGCGTTGATCGACTGCACGGGGCATGGCGTTCCCGGTGCATTTATGACGCTTATCATGGCTTCTTTCCTCGACCATGTCCTGCACGAAGATAATCGCCGCGACCCTGCCGGTGCGCTGGCGATGATGAATAAAAAAGTCAAGACAGCGCTTGGACAGATAGACGAGACGGGCTCCGGCGGCATCGATGTCGACAGGTTTTCTTCGGCACAGAACGGGCAATCCGATGACGGCATGGATACGGCTTTCTGCTGGGTCAATACGCAAAACAGCACGCTCACTTATGCCGGCGCCAAAACGCCGTTATTTTATATAGGCAATACCTCATCCGACGTGCATTCACTGGAGCCGGATCGCAAAGGTGTGGGTTATGTTGATACGCCTATCGATTATCAATGGACCAATCAACAACTCACCCTAACACAAGGGATGTGTATCTATCTGACCACCGACGGTCTCGTCGACCAGATTGGCGGATTAAAAAAAATCGCTTTCGGCAAAAAACGCTTTTCGGGGCTGCTCCAGGAAAATTACCTCAAACCCATGCCGGAGCAGGAATCTATTATCATGCAAACTTATTATGACTATCAGGGAAAACAACGGCGGCGCGACGATGTATGCCTGATGGGATTCAGGTTTTAATTAACAGGGAACACTATGCTTATTGAAGTATTTACGGTCTTTCACGAAGCAGCCGATGCTAACGGGATTGTTTTTTATTACAGCGGCATTCTTTCACAGAATGTCATTAAAACCATGAGTGAGTCGTTGAAACAAAAACTGCAACAACAGAATGAAAATGGTGCCAAGTCCCGTAAGGTATTCTCCACGTTTATCGAAATGATACAAAATGCGATGCATTACTCACCCGGCACGCCTGATTCTGGCGAGGCCAGGGAAGGTGCTGTCATTGTCTGCAGAAGAGATGACAAATATTATGTTATCTGCGCAAATCTTGTTCAAAAGCAGTATGAATCACGCATAAGCGGCAAACTTGACCCGATCCTGAAAATGAGCGCCGACGAGATCAAACAAGCTTATCGTGCACAATTGAAAAATGATCAGCACAATGACGATACGATCAGTAAAGGCGCGGGTCTTGGATTCTTAACACTGGCAAGAGATTCAGTCGAGCCTATCGAATACGCTTTCAGGGACGCCATAGGCTACGAAAATGAACTGTCTTGCTTTTATCTCAAAGCTACTATCTAAGGTGAGTTATCATGAGCGATTTATACATTCCAGCTACTTCCGACACCCCAGAAATCAACTTTAAATTTTCAAGTAACACACTGAGCATGTCCGGTGAAGCCTACCCTGAAAACGGCGTCGAATTTTTCCGCCCTATCCTTCGGCAATTGCAAGGCCATTTGAATTCAGTCAGCGGCAATACTATTGAATTTAACTTTCAGCTGACTTATTTCAACAGTGTCAGCACTAAAATTCTTTACAGCATGTTTGAATTATTGAACGAATATGCCAAAGCCAATCCAAATTGTGTTTCATTAAACTGGTACCATGATGAAGAGGATGACATGATTCTGAGTTTTGGCCTCGATATCCAGGAAGACTTCACCTGGATCGATTTCAATGCGGTAGCGCTGACGTAATCATTCCGAGTACCTTCGATAAATCGGTTTCCCGCTCACCCTAAGGGCATAACCCTCCAGGTGAGTAAGAAACCGCTGATACCCAAAGTCACAGGCAGACCGCCTGTGACGACCCGCCGACCTTATTTAAACATCTGGTAATATTCAGCCAGCTCCCTGATTTCCGCATCAGTCAATTGTTGCGCAATCAACCTCATGCGGCTGTAGTTATCATTGTGACGCTCCCCGCTTTTATAGGCCATCAAGGTATTTACAACATAATCAGCCTGCTGTCCTGCAAGAGCCGGAATATCCATTTTCTCGCCCTGGCCTTTGCCGCCATGACAAACAGAGCACGGCGGCAAGATGCGTTTACCATCCCCTTCTGCCACCATTTTTTCTGCCCTGGCTGAACGCGTCCCGGTGGATTTAGCAGTCTGTAACGGCGTCAATGAAGCGTACCAAGCCGCAAGATCGGCGGCGTCCTGTTCGCTCAAACCTTTCGCAATGCCGGTCATCGCATCATTAGCCCGGTCGCCATTGAAATAATCACGCAACTGCTTGTAAGTGTACGTGGCCATCTGCCCCGCCAACGCCGGGATAGCGGGGATAGTCTCATCACCCTGAGTTTCCGCCTTGATGCCCTCGCCTTTTTCGCCATGACAGCCTGTACAAGATACCGACAGCGCTTTGCCCTTGTTAAGATCGCCTTGTTTAACCTTTTGTAACATCTCCGGCGTCCACGCGATTTGCGATGACGGTTTAGCATTAACCATAACGGGAGCAATCAATGCGATAACTAATAATATGTGTTTCATGATTAATATCCCCATCCGCTTGAACCAAACGTTTCCATAAAAAAGAACTGCAAGATCGGAAAGCCGAAGCTAATCGCCATTAAAACGGCAATCACTTTATTCCACAGTTTAAGGTCATTCAAATACTCAGGGAGCTCGCTTACCGGATGAATCGGTTCGGCATACTCAATGACTTGATCGAATGCCTCAACAGATGGCTGCAACTGGGTCTTGACCAGGTTATAGATAAACAAACACGCTGATCCCAACAGGATCAAACCTCCGAATATCATCGCCAATTCGTAAGGTTTCCACGCCAGGGTCAGCAGGTTGTTGTAAACCACGCTGGAGATACGGCGCGGCTGGCCCAACAACCCCAAAACATGCCAGGGCGTTGTTAAAATCGCCATACCGATAAACCAGGTCCACAACTGCGTCAATGCCATGGCATTAGAAAACAACGGTTTTCCTGTCAACATAGGCCATAAATAATACGCCATCGCAAAATACATGATAATTGTCGTGCCGCCAAAAATCAGGTGGAAATGACCCGGCACCCAGGCCGTGTTATGAACCATCGCATTCATTGCATAACTGGCATTGACGATACCGCCGAAACCGCCGAATATCAGCATCAGCAACGCCAGAATGACCGACAGCACCATCGTATTGGTCCACGGCAGACAACCTATCCAGCCGAACAGTCCTTTACCGCCACGCAATCGGCCTGCGATTTCCAGTGAGGCAATGACGGTAAAGCCGGTGACCAGCGTAGGCAGTGCAACGACGAAGGTGCCGATGCCGTGCAGTAACTTCCAGCCTTTCGCCTGCTCAGGGTCCATATACAGATGATGGAAACCTATCGGCAGAGCGAAGACCACCAGCACGACAAGCGCAGCCCTGGCTATTTCGTCGCTGAACAGAAAACCGCCCGCCTGTTTCGGAACAAACACATAAAACGCAGTGTAGGCGGGAATCAGCCAGAAATAAACAATCGGATGCAAGGTCCATGCGAACAAGGTTCTGGCAAGGCCCGGATCAACCGTATCTATCCAGCCCAATGACAACGGAATCAACTGGAACAGCACTTCCAAAGCCACGCCTGCACTGGTCCATAGCCATAACATGGCATTGGCCGCCGTCGCAAACATCGCCAGCGGCACCGGCAAGCCGGGATTGTTTTTTTTCCATTGGCTAAACATCACCAGCATGATGACGCACCAGACCCAGGAACCGACTACCAGCAAGGTTGCGCCGATATAAAAAGCGGCATGGGCGACAATCGGCGGATAAAACGTGTAAAGCACCGATGCGTTACCGGTCAACAGCGGAACAGCCGCCAATACGACACCGAACAAAGCGAGCCCGAATCCGGCCCAGGCCAGCGGTTGATTCCATACCGGCTGCTTCAGGCTGGTTGCGGCAATGGTGTAGCCGAAGCCCATGATAAAAAAAGTCGTCAACACAAACGCCATCAGTACGCCGTGTGTACTGACCGACGCAAAATAAACAGGGGCCGAATCCAGCGCAGAGATAAAACCGCTACGCTCCAGCACCTGATATTCGCCCATGAAGCAGGCCAGGATAAAGGCGGCAAATGCCACCCATAAATGGCTTAACGCCAATTTTCTTGTTGCATGATCATTCATTGTTGCTCTCCTTTGACCGAGGATTTTACCGGCGCTTTCCAGTCTTCTTTGGCAATGACGGAAATATTGCTCCACATGTGGTTATGGCCCAAGCCGCAATATTCATTGCACAGCACAGGGTATTCGCCCGGTTTCGGGAAGGTGGTGGTAATTTCGGCGACATACCCGGGCACGATCATCGTGCTCATATTCGTCATCGGGATATGTACGCCATGCAGCACATCCATGCTGACCCAACGAAAAGTTAATCGCGTTTCGGCGGGAACCTCGATGTGTTTAGGAAAAAAGGAATAACGTCCGGCAACCATACGGATGATGACCTCGCCTTTATCGTTAACGTCTACACCCAGATTGTCTTCGGCAAATTCCTTACTGAGATGCAGGCTGGCGGAATCGATAGTTTCAACCTTACCGGGCGGATTAACGCCATGAAAGAAAGCGTCTATCGTGATAATACCGACCAACAGAGCAATAACCATCATCGAGACGGCAATCCATTTTCGTTCCAGATGATCGATATGAATCGCGTTAAATTGGGACAATAAATCCCGCAGCACATGTTCGCATTTTTGTTTTAATGGCTTAGTTTGCATAATCACATCCTAGCCTCTTGGTAAAAATACGCCGTAATAGAGAAACAGCCACGCGACGACCATACCGCCGATCACCGCTGACATCAGCGCAAACGTGCCGACAGGCGAACTTTCGAGAATACGTTTACGGTCTTCTTCACTCATTTGATCCATACTATCCCCCACTTTCGTTATTAGCAGCCGATGTTGCGCAGACGGATAAAACAGCAGAAAGAACAATAACACGGCTCTTTTGGCGGGATTTTCGGATTCGCGCAACATCACCCATTCAGTTCAATACCATTATCAATGGCGAGGTAATTATAGAGGTAAAGCTTAATATTGTCTGTTTAATGAACGCTGTGCCAGGTTATCAATAGGGATTAACGATATACGAAACTGAAGTGTTTATGCTGCAATCTACTATAAAGCCTTTCTTCTCATGCGCTGCAGTTTGCACTTATGAAGCACACTCTATAGGTAACTATGAATGCGATACTTAGGTAACTCGCAAAAAATAAATCGCCACAGATTCACAGCACAACTTATTTATCTGTGAATCTGTGGCAACACTGCGGCAGGAGGATATTTTTACGAGTTACCTTAATTAGAAGAACGAATGTCCGGTCTATTCACAGATTCTCCTATTTATTCAGTTGCATAGCCGTGAATTTTAAGTACGATAATATGTACTTAAAACAGCATGAGAGTTTAACAATGGACACTATCAGTTATTCAAATTTTCGTAGTCACCTGGCTAGTACCCTGGATAAGGTCAATGAAGACCATGTACCTATCATGATTACCCGCCAAAATGGCAAACCCGCCGTCATTATTTCTTTAGAAGATTTTAAATCCTACGAAGAAACAGCTTATCTTATGGCGAGTCCTAAAAATGCCGCACGTTTAAACCAGGCCATCGCTGAAATTGAAGGCGGTAAAGCCGTTCAACACCCGCTTTTTGACGAATGATTTTGTCGTGGGCAGAGACCGCATGGGAAGATTACCTCTACCGGCAAGCAACCGACAAAAAAGTGTTAAAACGCATTAACCTCCTTATTTCCGACATTCAGCGACATCCCTTTTCAGGCCTGGGCAATCCCGAACCCTTACGGCATAACTGGACAGGCTACTGGTCGCGCCGTATCGACCGCGAACATCGGATTGTTTACAGAGCCCCCGATAATACCATCCTCATTGCCCAATGCCGTTACCATTATTGAGCAGGGCCTATGCCTTCTGAGCCGGATGGGGGCATATTGTCGTTCGTAAGGTTTCTATTGTTTAAACGCATCTACAAGACTCAGGCGCATCACAAAACGTTAGGAGCGGGGTTGTAAGCTCCCGTCCTACGTGGCAAAAAATGGACAAAAATACCCCGTAAGCCGGGTATATTTTTCATAGAAAATCACCTTATTCAGCCCGCTTCTTTAGCGCTGCATTCTTTTTCAACGCAGTAAATTGCCGCAATTGGGCGTCGATCTTGCCGTTAAACGATGCCGGTGGATATTGGCCTTGCTCGTCGGCCATGCCAACCTCCATATCGGCCAACAGCTCAAGGGCTTCATCGACACTGCTCACCGCGAATAGATGGAATTGGCCGGATTGCGCGGCATGCACCACGTCCCAGCGCAGCATCAGGTGGGCCACATTGCCGGCTGGGATGACGACGCCCTGAGTGCCGGTAAGTCCTCGGGCGGCGCAAATGTCAAAAAAACCTTCAATTTTTTCGTTAACCCCGCCGATAGGCTGTACCTGGCCGAGCTGATTGATGGAGCCGGTGATCGCCAGATCCTGGCGTAACGGCACCTCGGCCAGCGACGACAAAATCGCACACAGTTCGGCCAGCGAGGCGCTATCGCCTTCAACAGTGCCGTAGGATTGTTCGAACACCAGGCTCGCGGCTAACGAGAAAGGGCTGTTGCGGGCATAGCGGGCGGCGATAAAGCTCGACAGTATCAGTACACCCTTGGAATGAATCGCTCCGCCCAATTCGGTTTCGCGCTCAATATCGACCACTTTGCCGCTGCCCAAACGGGTCGTCGCGGTAATCCTGGACGGTTGCCCGAAGGTAAACTCGCCCAATTGCAACACCGACAAGCCATTGATCTGGCCGACGACCATGCCTTCGGTGTCGATCAATACCGTGCCGCGTTGAATCATCTCGTAGAGCCGTTCGCGGACTTTATCCAGCCTATGGGTTTTCCGGTCTATGGCCTGCTGCACATCGCTGTTGGCGATATAGGTATGACCGTTTTCCGCGGCCCAATAATCGGCTTCGGTCAACAAGTCCTTGATGCTGCGCAGATGGGTCAGCAATTTTTCCGCATCACCGGCCATTCTGGCGCTGTGTTCAATAACCCTGGCCACGGCTTGTTGACTGAGCGGACGTAATTTTTCGCGGCGGGCTATGGTTGCCAGCAAGCGGGCATATTCCATATCGTTGTTTTCCCGGTTAACGGTGCCGGCAAAATCAGCGGCGACTTTAAAGAAATCGTGAAATTCCGGATCGTAGAAACTCAGCAAGTAATAAATCAATGGATCGCCGAGCAGGATGATCTTGACATTAAGCGGTATCGGCTCGGGCTCCAACGACGAGGTACTGATTAAACTGAGCGCCCGCTCCAGCGATTCGATACGGATTTCGCCGGCCTTCAAGGTCCGTTTCAGGGTTTCCCAGGCGTAAGGCTGTAACAGGATTTTGCGGGCATCGATGATCAGGTAGCCGCCGTTGGCTTTATGGAAGGCGCCGGGCTTGATCATCGTAAAGTCGGTAATCAGCGATCCCAGATGCGCCTGATGATCGATACGGCCGATCAGGTTGCCGTAATTCGGCAAGTCCTCGCAGACCACAGGCGCCGAACGCTTATGACTCAAATCGACCATCAGATTGACCTGATAGCGTTTGAACGGATTCGTGTCCTGCGCCAATTCCATAAAAGGCAACACCTTGTCGCTATGCGGAATAAAATCGCGAACATGCTCGATAATGTCTTTTTGCACGGCATTCAGATAATTCAGCACCGGCTGCCATTTGTCGTATTTTTCCTTCAGCTCATCTATCAAATGATTAACCGCCAGTTCCGCCACGTCCCTATTTAGCGCCTGTAATTTGCGCTTGGTTTCCTTACGCCACAGCGGAAATTTTTTAATGGCATCCTGCACACGCGCCTGCAAGCCGAGAACCGTTTCCTGGAATTTATGCTGCCGGTCTTTATCCAGCTTATTGAACTGCTCCGGCGTCAGCACTTCATTATTATCATCGGCCGGCAAAAACGCATAACCGGTCGGCGTTTCGGTGAAAATGACATGCGCCTGCTCGGCTTCTTCTCGCAATTTATTGATTTCACTAACTTCCCGCTGCCGGGATTCGCTTTCCAGCTCACCGGCCCGGGAACGGTATTCGTCGCCGTCGAACGCCGCCGGTATCGCGACACTCAATTCATCTATCAATTCGGCCATGTCCATCTGAAAAACCTTGCCTTGCCCAGGTTCCAGCCGGATCGCCGTCGGTTTGGCGGGCTCGCTGAAATTATGCACGTAACACCAGTCGAAAGGAACCGGTTGCCGGCAGGCTTCATGTTCAACCAGTTGCTTGACGGTGGTCAATTTCCCGGTGCCGTCCGGCGCCATCGCAAAAATATTGTAGCCGTTTTTATCGATGCGAATGCCGAACTTGATGGCTTCCATCGCCCTTTCCTGACCGACGACAATATCGATGTCTTGCAGCTCGTCGGTAGAAGAAAATTTTAATTGCTCCATATTGCAAGGCTTGTAAAGCTGGGATGGCGCTAGCGGCGTTTTTTTCATAGATTAAACTCTGTCGGTTATTGTATACAGGCGGCGTAATTCGTTTATAGTTGGTAACGGTTGGTGTCGGTCGAATCCAAGCACGACTCTACAGCAGGTATTAACGTCAGGGGAGCATTACCGATGAACAGTGTGGAAAGCATGTTGCAGGATATTGAAATAGAGGTCAAATTGACCAGCCATTTGACCGGTAAAAAGGCACTGGCCGAACGCGTCATGGCGGCCATGAAACAAGTGCCGCGACAACATTTCGTCCCCGAAGAATTCCAATCGCATGCCTTTTACAACGGCCCCTTGCCTATCGGCTCCGGGCAAACGATCTCGCAGCCTTATATTGTCGCGTTGATGAGCGATTTATTGAATCCGCAAGCGGACGACAGCGTCCTGGAAATCGGTACCGGTTCCGGCTATCAGACTGCGGTTCTTGCCTGCCTGGTGCGGCAGGTGTATAGCGTAGAAATCATAGCAGACCTGTCCGTCGCCAGCCGTGAACGGCTCGACAAACTCGGTTATCGCAATATCGAGCTGCGAAGCGGTGACGGCTACTTCGGTTGGCCGGAACATGCACCCTACGACGGCATTATCGTCACTGCCGCCGCACCGCATATCCCCCAAACCTTGATCGATCAATTGCGAGTGGGTGCGAGGCTGGTGATCCCGGTCGGTCGTCCTTATAGCTACCAGGAGTTAAGGGTATTGGAGAAAAAAGCCGACGGCGACATCGAAACGCAAACTATTCTGGGAGTAAGTTTTGTGCCGTTAACCGGCGCACATTCGACAGACACTGCTTACCAAAGCCGTGACTGATAACGACAGTGTCGCGACAGCCTGTCGCCGGTCGGTCTCAGATTAATAATGGCCGGGAGCATTCCGAAAATGACGGTATCGGCGAACACAGGCAGCCTAAATGCCAGATCATTGATGCAAATATCTTCATCGCCCGTTTTAGACGTTAAGGATATGGCCAATAATAACTTCCCGCAGATGCGGAGGTCAGGCTTTGCCTGACAAGAACACGTTCAGGCAAAGCCTGACCTCCAACTCTTGCGACGCGGGAACGACAAGCTATCTCGGGAAGTTATTTTTAGCCAAATCGTAAGCTTAGATGATTGACGGGCATTACTGAGTTCTGTCGCGTTTTATATAGCGGAAACGATGCCGATGAAGCCGAATTTTATCTCGCTAAAAGGTTGTCCGCCAAATGCGGATAGTCAGGAGTTTAATGGAGGAAAAAGTCTACAAGTCTGCTGGAAAAATAGGGGCGAATTAACCCGCCCCTATTGTCCCTAAAAGCTATTGATTATTTTTACTGGCTTTAATATGTTCGACAGCCTCTTCTGCAGATTTAGTGGCCGCTTCCGTGTGATCCAAATTACCTTCGTCAATGGCGTCTTGCAGCGATTTTGCGGCCGCGTCCAAATGGTTTTTTGGCGCACCCTTGGCCACCAGAGAACCGGCCAGCGCATGCTCCATAGCCAACTTTGCGTGTTCGACCAAAATCGGCGCGTGACCGGCTTTACCATGCTCTACAGCAGAGTTAGCGTGTTTCAGAGCCTCGCTTGCATGTTCTTCGGCAAAAACAGCAGTGCTCAAAATCAAGAATAAGCCTGCACATATAGATGCTAATTTTTTCATTATTCCTTCCTCGTTAATCTCGGTTGTCGATAAATTAATATTGATTTTGCTTGTCGAACCCATCATTTTGAGCCGACATCATTATTTTAAATATCAAGAAATTTATTTTCAATGCATTGATAAACAATGCGCGACTGAGACTTCATACTAAGTATTTTGTTCCCTGTTATCGCGAAACTACCTTGAGAGCTGCATTTTTACTGCTACTCGGCCAGATAAAAGGTGGCAATCGCTACCCCTAACCCACTAATTCATCGAGATATTTTTCTGCATCCAGTGCCGCCATACAGCCTGCTCCAGCTGAGGTAATAGCCTGTTTGTATACTGAATCCATCACATCGCCGGCGGCAAATACGCCTTCAACACTGGTCGATGTCGCATTGCCGTGTATACCGCTTTTAACTTTGATATAACCGTGCTCCATCTCCAACTGGCCTTCAAAAATAGCTGTATTAGGCGTATGACCTATCGCGATAAAGACGCCATGCACATCCAGTTCTTTAGCCGAGCTATCCAGGGTGCTTTTGATTCTGAGGCCGGTAACCCCCGTATCGTCGCCGAGAACTTCATCGAGGTAGTGATTCCATTCAATAGTTACATTACCGTTTTGTGCCTTCTCCAACAGTTTATCCGACAGGATTTTTTCCGAACGGAATTTGTCGCGGCGGTGGACTACTGTAACGCTCGATGCGATATTTGCCAGATAAAGCGCTTCTTCAACTGCCGTGTTACCGCCGCCTATCACCGCTACCGGCTTGTTTCTGTAAAAAAAACCGTCACAGGTAGCACAGGCGGAAACACCTTTGCCCTTGAAGGCTTCTTCAGACTCAAGCCCCAGATAACGTGCTGAAGCGCCGGTCGCGATAATCAACGCATCGCAGGTATAAACACCCGAATCGCCCGTTAAGGCAAACGGGCGAGCCGATAAATCAGCAGTGTGAATATGATCGAAAATAATTTCGGTATCAAAGCGCTCTGCGTGTTTACGCATTCTTTCCATAAGATCGGGCCCCTGCAAACCTTCAACATCGCCGGGCCAGTTATCGACTTCTGTCGTAGTGGTTAATTGACCGCCTTGCTGCATGCCGGTAATCATCACCGGGTTCAGGTTTGCTCGCGCCGCATAAACGGCTGCGGTGTAACCGGCAGGACCGGAACCCAAGATCAAAAGACGGCAGTGTTTAGATGTATTCATAAAAAATCCCTACAAGAAAAAGTAATGCCATGAATTATGCAGACGAAAGCCTGTTTCGTAAATGTTATTCTGCTGCACCTGTTTGCGTAGCGTTCAAACAAGCCGATTTTTTACAATAGTTATTAT
>Ga0163199_1001248_pt1 | contig 15866 bp, 16 predicted proteins | sample PL_2010_150m_FD_113537 | JGI IMG/M metagenome (GOLD analysis project Ga0163199, IMG submission 113537) | Freshwater microbial communities from Powell Lake, British Columbia, Canada to study Microbial Dark Matter (Phase II) - PL_2010_150m | ecosystem: Environmental > Aquatic > Freshwater > Lake ... | reverse complement strand
GGGCTGCGGCGCTACGCGTTTTGAGCGCGGCCAGGGAAAACACCGGCAGCGCCCGGTTATAATTGCGCTTTTTTGCACGGCCCGTCCGGCACCCGCGACATCTTGAGAGGAGCTTTTGCGATGCAGACCAGGATCCCTTGCGTATTGATGCGCGGCGGCACTTCGCGCGGCCCGTTCTTTCTCGCTTCCGACCTGCCCGCCGACGCGGCGACGCGCGATGCGGTGCTGCTCTCAGTGATGGGTTCGCCGCACGAATATCAGGTCGACGGCATCGGCGGCGCCAACCCGCTCACCAGCAAAGTCGCCATCATCAGCAAATCGCAGCGGCCGGACGCCGACGTTGATTACCTGTTCGCGCAGGTGCTCATCAGGGAAAAACGGGTCGACACCAAACCCAACTGCGGCAACATGCTGGTCGCGGTCGGCCCGTTCGCGATCGAAGCCGGCCTCGTGCCCGCCAAATCGGGCGAAACCACGGTGCGCATCTTCAACGTCAACACCGAATCCCTCGTCGAGTCCATCGTGCAGACGCCGGGCGGCAGGGTAACTTATGCCGGCGAGGCCTCGATCGATGGCGTAGGCGGCACGGCGGCGCCGGTGAAAATCAACTTCAAAAGCGCGATCGGCGCCGTGACCGGCAAGCTGCTGCCCACCGGCAAGCCGCTCGACGTCATCGACGGCGTCGATGTGAGCTGCGTCGATGTCGCGATGCCGATGGTGCTGATTCCGGCCGAGCAACTGGGCAAGACCGGCCACGAGGCCGCCGCCGAACTCGACGCCGACAAAGATCTCTTCAAACGCATGGAAGCGATCCGCCGCAAGGCCGGCGAACTGATGGGCATGGGGGATGTCTCCAAAATGGTGGTGCCCAAGATCGGCCTGCTGGCGAGCCCGCGCAACGGCGGCACTATCACTTCGCGCTACTTCGTTCCCGACGCCTGCCACAAGGCGCACGCCGTGACCGGCACCGTGTGCGTCGCCTCGGCCTGCGCCATCCCCGGCACGGTAGCCTCGCGGCTGGTCAAGCTGCCACCCGCGCCGCAGGGGATCATCCAGCTCGAACACCCGTCGGGAATGATCACCATCGATCTCGACGCCGACTTCACCGACGGCAAACTGGTGATACGCCGTGCCGCATTGATCCGCACCGCACGCCGCGTGTTCGACGGCCACGTGCACGTGCCGGAAAACATCTGGTCCGGCGCTGACCGGCGCCCGGCGCGGGCGACCGCCAGGGCCGCATAGGCTCCCATCATACTCACGCAGCAACGCCCGCTGCTCTTCCCGCCGGACTGCGCCGCATGAATGTCGCCGTCATCGGCGGCGGCTACGCCGGCATGGCGGCGGCGGTCGAACTCGCTGCACGCGGCGTGCCGGTCACCGTCTTCGAAACCTCAAAACAGCTCGGCGGCCGCGCGCGACGCATCGAGCACCGCGGCACTGCGCTCGACAACGGCCTGCACATCCTGATCGGCGCTTACCGTGAAACGCTGCGCCTGATCCGTCTCGTCAACCCCGCACACGCTTCGGCGCTGCTGCGGCTGCCGTTCGAGTGGCACATCCATCGCGAGTTCAGCCTCGCCGCAGGGCGGCTGCCCGCCCCACTGCATCTGCTCGGTGCGTTGCTGACCGCGCGCGGCATCGAATGGAACGAGCGTCTCGCAGCAGCGCGCTTCCTGCATGCGCTGCGTAAAAGCCGCTTCACGCTGGCGCACGACGTTAGCGTCGAACAGTTGCTCGAGCAGCACCGCCAAAGCGAAAAGCTCAAGCGCGTGCTGTGGCGGCCGCTGTGCGTCGCCGCGCTCAACACACCGCCCGCCATTGCGTCGGCGCAGGTCTTTCTCAACGTGCTGCGCGACAGCCTGAACGCGGCGCGCGGTGACAGCGACGTGGTGCTCGCGCGAGTCGACCTGTCGGCGCTGTTTCCCGAACCCGCGGCCACATGGATCACGCAGCGCGGCGGCGAAGTGCTGACGGCGCGGCGCGTGACCTCGATCGACCCGGTCGAAAACGGCTTTGCGGTCGAGGCCGCAGGACAACGTCAGACTTTCAGTCACGTGATCTGCGCGCTGCCGCCGCATCAGGTCAACGCGTTCCTGATCGGAATTACCGCGCTGTCGGAACCTGCCGCCGCCATCGAGCGGCTGCACTATCAGCCGATCCACTCGGTGTGGCTGCAGTATCCGACGCCGGTCGCGCTGCCCTCCCCCATGCTCGGATTCAGCCAAGGTCTGATTCACTGGGTATTCGACCGCGAAAAACTGTGCGGGCAACGCGGCCTCATCGGCGCGGTCATCAGCGCGGAAGGCGCGCACCAGGAATTGGGGCAGGACGAACTCGGCGTGCGGGTGCATCACGAGTTAAAACGCGAACTGGGTGGACTGCCCGACCCGCTGTGGCGGCGCGTGATCGCCGAAAAACGCGCGACCTTTGCCTGCACGCCCGGCCTCAGTCGCCCGCCGCAGGCGACCGCGCTCAGGAATTTTTTTCTCGCCGGCGACTACACTGCGAGCGACTATCCGGCGTCGCTCGAAGCCGCGGTGCGAAGCGGCATCCGCTGCGCCGAACTCGTGCGCGCGTCACGCTAGCCCCGAGAGAACAGGCTACCCTTCGGGTAGGGTGCGGCTTTAGCGCGCCGAGCCGTGGCGCGCTGAAGCCGCGCCCTACAGCTGCTGCACCCTACAAGAATCAGCGTGTCCTTGGCACGGTTTGTTTCGGGTTCCGTCAGTTCACCGGCGGGCTCCCGGCCACGTGCTCCGCGGCGAGGAGTCCGAATACAATCGCTTTCATCAGGCCACCCACGTAGCCGCACGCACGCCCGCCGTCCAGACCTCCGGTGTTCGAGCCGGCGGCGTAGAGCCCCGGAATCGGCATGCGGTCCGGCCGCAATACGCGTGCGGCTGCGTCGATCGTGATCCCGCCCATCGTGTACGTAATCCCCGCGCAAATCGGCACGGCGTAAAAGGGTGGCGTGGAGATGCCCATCGGAGCGCGTTTGTGCGCCGACCGCGGCGGATCGAGCGCGTCACAGCGTCCCGACCGGACCGCGTCGTTGTATGCCTGCAGCGTACTTTCAAGGTCGTGGACCGGGAGCCCGGTCAGCCGGGCAAGCTCGGCAATGGTCGCGGCCTGGTGCAGGGTTCCGCCTTCCCTGACCAGAACCGGGTTGGGCGGAATGCTGGCGCTGCGGCCGGGGCCCTGCCAGATGGCTTCGTCAAAAATCGCCGTCGCGCACGCCGGGTCCGCAAGCCGTGCGACGGCATTCGCAAGAAATACGCCGCCCATGCCTTCGTCGGCGATGCGACGGCCGCGCGCATCCACCACCACGCCCGCGGAGGCGAGCTCGTCGATCTGCGGGTAAGGCCACAAGCGCTCGTTGTGAAACGCATCACGCGACAACAGGTGGCCGTAGAACGCATCGAGCGCGCTCACGGCAGCGCCGACCTTTCGTGCCATTCTCAATCCATCGCCACACCCTGTTCCCGCATTGCGCTGCTTGAGCGCTTGCGGCGCCGGCGAGACGTGCTCGCGCAGCAGATCGATGTCGGCCTGAAAGCCGCCATCGGCGAGTACGACCGCGCGCGCAACGTAGGCGCGGCGCATGCGGTCTGCCTGCGCCTCGACTCCGGCACAGCGCTCCCCGTCCATGATCAACGACAGCGCCCGGATGCCGCGGTGAACCTCGCCCCCGCGCTGGACCAGGTTTTGTTCCAGCCGCCGCAACGTCACATCCGATCCTATTCCCTGCCATTCCATGTGCGTGACGGGCGGCCGGCGCGGCGCGAGCACCCGTTGCCGCCACGAGATCGAACCTTCGGGAGCGAAACTGGCGCCTTCCCCGGTGAGCCATTCAACCGCCCGCCGTGCCGTTCCCGCCAAAACCGTCACCAGCGCGTGATCGGCACAGCCTTCCGTGATTTGCTCGACCGCGCGCACGAGCTCCGGCTGCGGATCCATCACATCGTGATACGAGATATGCAGGACACCGCCGGCGTAACGCGAGTTGCACGCGTACGTCTCGTCGTGCCCGCGCTCCAGGACCGCGACCTTGAGTCCGAGCTGCGCGGCACGGTTGGCGGCGACGAGCCCCGCGAACCCGCCCCCGACGATAACCAGATCGAACGACTGCGCTACTGCCATAACAATTCTCCTATACCAATTGTGTCGTGTCGCCCGGCGCCGTCAGGTCGCGGAGCAGGCGCCCGTAACCGGGGACACCTTCGGTCCCGCCGATAATCGTGAGCGCCGCCCACAAGCTTGCCGCCGTGGTCGAAACCACCGGCTTGCTCAGCTCGCGCTCGAGTTTTTCGACGATGTCCAGCGTTTTCATGTTGGTGCCGGCGAACACAATCGCTTCGGCGTCCGGGCGATCGATCTTTTTGCCGAGCTCATAGGCGGTCTCGGCTCCCAGCCGCCCGACCGCCAGGTTGTCCGTGAGCCCGAGTTCGTGCGTGGCAATTACCGCGATGCCGTTCGCTTCGAGAAACGATTTCCCGATCGCGCCGACCTTGGCGTCGTAGGGACCGCCGGCCGCGATGCGCGATGCGCCGAGATGCTTGAGCGCCGCGATCAGCGCGGTGGCGGCGGTAATCGCGCGCTTGCCGGTCGCCGCTTCGATTCTTGCGGCCAGCTCGCGATCGTAGCCCAGCCCTTTGAGGAAGCCCGGCGCAACCGCTCCCAGCACGATGATGTCGACATCGGCGCTCGCGAGCAGCCTGCTCTGGGTCTCGAGCTCGTTCATCATTGCAGCAATCGTCTCGGGACTGATGTGCGCGAGGAACAGTCGCGCCGTGTGCAGCGTCGCCTCGTGCGGCAGCGCGCGGTAAAACTCGGGCTCGACCGTGGTGTTCGAGGACGGAACCAGCAGGCCGATGCGCGCCATTTTGCGGTGCCCCGGGCGTCAATCCACGCGGATGCCGACGGCGCCCACCACCTTCGCCCATTTGTCGAACTCGCGCTTGATGTAGGCGCTGAATTCGGCAGGCGAATTACTGGTGGGAATGAGCCCGCCGGTGGCGTATTGCGTCTTGATTTCCGGCAGCGCGAGTATTTTTACGAGTTCGGCGTGCAGCTTGTCGATCGTGCTCTGCGGCGTCCCGGCCGCTGCGAGCAGTCCGTACCACGACCTGACATCGAATCCCGGAACACCCGCTTCGCTGAGCGTCGGCGCATCGGGAAGCGAAGGATCACGCGTATCGGCGCTGATCGCAAGCAGTTTCAGTCTTCCGGTCTTGACGTGCGGGGACACCGGAAGAACGCTCGCAAACAGCAGATCGAGGCGGCCGGTGATCAGATCGATGGTGTATTGGATGCTGCCGCCTTTATACGGAACATGGATCATGCTTACGCCCGTCATCGAGCTGAACAGTTCCCCTGCAAGATGAGGCGTCGAGCCGTTGCCGGAAGAGCCGAAAGTGAACCGTCCCGGTTGGGATTTGCCCAGGGCGATCAACTCTTTTACCGACTTGACCGGCATCGAAGGGTGCACGACCAGCATCAGGTAAGCCGTGGCGGCCAGCGTGATCGGCGCGAAAGCGCGCAGGGTGTCGTACGGCATCTTCGCATAAAGACTGGCATTGACTGCATTGGGGCCGGTCGAACCGATCAGCAACGTGTAACCGTCCGGCGCGGATTTCGCAACGGCTTCGGCGGCGATATTGCCGCCGGCACCGCCGCGGTTGTCGACGATGACGGGCTGGCCCCACGCTTCAGTCAACTTCGCCGCGATAGGACGCGCAATCAGGTCTGTTACGCTGCCGGCAGGAAAAGGCGTAACGATTCTGATCGCCTTCTCGGGATAACCGGCGCCGAAGCATGGCAGTCCGATCAGCATCAGACAGGCGCAAACAACGCGCTTGATCGGCATAACGATGGTCCTTCTCCCCAAAACTTCCTTGACCGCCTCGCGGTTCCCGCTATTCACCCTTGATCCCCGCCGCCTTGATCACTCTCGCCCACACTTCGGTCTCCCGCTTGATGTGGTCCGCAAATTCCCTGGGCCCTTTCACGGCGACCTCGAGGCCCTGCCGGCTGATGGCTTCCTTCACGTCGGGTAAAGCCATCGCTTTGACGACTTCGGCGTGCAGCGTTTTCACGATTTGCTCCGAGGTCCTCGCGGGAACGAACAGTCCATACCACGATGTGACCTCGTAGCCGGGCAGGCCCGACTCCGCGACCGTCGGAATCTCCGGCGCGACCGCTGCGCGCGCCGGCCCGGTCACGGCGAGCGCCTTAAGGCGGCCCGTCTTGACGTGCGGAAACGATGAGGGCAGGCTGCCGAACAGCACCTGGACTTCTCCCGCCAGCACTGCCACCGAGGCCGGGCCACCGCCTTTGTATGGCACGTGCGTCATGCTGATCCCGGTGCGTATCTTGAACAGCTCCGCCGCGAGGTGCAGCGGAGTTCCCATGCCGGCGGACGCGTAGCTGAGTGTAGCGGGTTTGGCCTTGGCCAGCGCGATGAAATCCTTCAGATTGTCCGCCTTGACCGACGGGTGCAGCACCAGCATGTATTGCCCCGCGTTCACCATGGCGACCGGTACCAGATCCCTGGAAACATCGAAAGACAACCGGTAGAGCAGCGGGTTTACCGTGAGCACGGTGCTGAACCCGAGGAACACCGTGTACCCATCCGGATTGGCGTGCGCCACGATTTCGGCAGCGATGTTGCCGCCTGCCCCGCCGCGGTTGTCGATCACCCACGGCTGACCGAGCGCCTCGTGAAACTTGAGCGTTATGACGCGCGCGACGGCGTCGGCCCCGCCGCCCGGAGCGAAAGGCAACAGCAAGCGGATCGGGCGGTCCGGATAGGCGGCTGTGCCAGTGCTCGCCGCGAGCAGGCAGATCCCCAGCGCCGCGGTAACCCGCTTTGCAGCGCGGCACGGCTTCAAAAAGCGATTCGACATCGGTTCCCCTTTTCGACCGCGGCTTCGCTCACGGAACACGCCGCTACCCGGCCTCAAACTGGATACGCGCGCTCGAGCGGCAGATGGCAAACTTGCGGAGATAAAGCTATTCTCCCATTTTCGGTTCAGGACCAGAACAACATGAATGCCTCGACGATCGTCTTCGATGCAATCACCGTCGCGCGGCAAACTGGTTTCGCGTTCGACGTCTGGTACGCGAATCACTACCTTCCCGCCGTGTTCGCCAAGGGCCAATACCTGGGCGTCCGGTGCTATGGAAGTCCATTACGCGCGACCTATCTCGCCGTGTTCGAAGCGAGCACCAAAACGGCTGAGATCGATCCCGCGGCCATCCCCGAGCCTGCCCATGAATCGATCATCGCGACTGAACGCTACATCGCGGAGGAAGTCGGGGAGCGCAAAGCGCCAACGGCGAATGACGCGATCTTCGACTCCGACATCCTGTACCCGGTTTTCTTCCGCGTGCCGGCCGAGCGCGAGACGGAGTTCAACGCCTGGTACGACGAAGAACACCTCGGCATTCTCCTGCGCTGCCCCTACTGGCCCGCGTGCCGCCGCTTCCGCGTAGTCCACCCCGGCGCGAATTCCTGGACACATATCGCGCTGCATTACCTTACGGATCTCCGGGCGCTGGAGTCGGCCGAGCGGACTGAGGCGCGCAATACGCCATGGCGGGCGCGGCTTGCTGCGGAAACGTGGTTCCGCGGCGATTATCGCGTCTATCACCGCCATGGGCAACGCCGCTCGTTCGCCGGCAAGCGTTGAATTCATTATTCATGGGGATGCGTCATCACGGCACACGATGAGTCGCTGCATCTGCGACTCCAGAGCGTTTGCGAGGGCTGAGCGGGGCATAAATCGCGAGCGGAAATCGCGACAGCGGGCCGAGCGCTCTCGCCTGGGCGGCATCGAGCCGGGCAATGCCGCGCTGCGGCACCGATCCATCCAGTCCCGCATTCTGCAACCACGTGAATCGAATACCGAGCCGCTGCGTCTCTTCGGGCAATCCATCGGTCATCGCGAGAAATTCTTCCATTGCCACGCCCGGCGCGATACCGAGACCGGTAAAAAGATTTCTTTTCCAGTTACCGATGTAGCGCTGCCATCCCTGGAAACCACCGCCGCTCATCGCCTTGTACGCCTTGCTGGTGAATACGCCGGGCCCATCGATCGTATGGATGGCGACGTAAGGCGAGGCCACCGGCGTGACCGCCTTGAAGCGTTGCGAAGTAAGGAAACCCGGCACGGACAGCAATTCATCCAGCCTGCGCCCGCCATACCACTCGTTCCACGCTTCCTCCTGCGCGGGATCCGTGAACCCGCATTCCGCCATGTAAAGCATCACTGCTCCCCCGCTTCGAGCAACCCGCTATTCAGCCCGGATATTCGCGTCCCTGATGACTTTCGCCCACACCGCCGATTCGTTCCGTATGATATCGGCGAGCTGTTCGGGTGTCGTGCCGGTCGGTTCGTAGCCAATGTTGTTGATGAGTTTCACGATCTCGGGCAGGTGCAGCACTCTGACGGAGTCATCGTGCAGTCGCCCGACGATTTCCCGTGGCGTGCCTGCCGGCGCAACGAAGCTGTGCCATGCCGTCACGTTGAAGCCCGGAAAACCGGACTCATCCAAAGTGGGGAGCTCGGGCGCAAGATAGGAACGTTTCAGTCCCGTCACCGCGAGCGCCTTGAGCCTGCCCGTCTTGACGTGTTGCAGCGAGGCCGCCACGCTGCCGAATACCACCTGCGTTTCTCCCGCGAGCACTGCAGTGGCTGCCGGACCGCCGCCCTTGTACGCGACGTGCACCATGCTGATGCGAGCGTGGCTCTTGAACAGCTCCGCAGCGAGATGCAGCGGGCTTCCGATGCCGGCCGATGCGTAATTGAGCGCGCCGGGCTTCGCTTTGGCGAGCGCTACGAGCTCGCTCACGCTATTCGCAGGCACGGACGGATGCACCAGCAATATGTACTGCGAGGTAGCCAGATGCGTAATGGGCGCAAAATCCTTCACCGGATCGAACGCAAGCTTGCTGTAGAGGCTCTTGTTGGTCGTCATCACCGTTGAGAAACCCATCAACAGGGTGTAGCCGTCGGGGGTGGATTTGGCGACGATCTCGCCAGCAATGCTGCCCGCTGCGCCCGGGCGATGGTCCATCACGAGCGGCTGACCCAGCGCCTCGCTCAACTTCGGTTGCAGGATGCGCGCCATCGCGTCGGTGCCGCCGCCCGGCGGAAATGGGTGAACCAGGCGGATCGGCTTGGTGGGATAGCCGTGCTCCGGACCCGTCGAGTACGTCTGCGCCGGAGCGGTGGTATTGATAACAGCCGCCGCAACGGCCGAGACCGCGAAACGAACCCTGCGCATTGTTACTCTCCTCCCACCAGACTATCGCGCGTCCGCTGCACGCCCGCTATTCAATTGGTAGCGGCCGCATCGAATCCGTAATGTTCGCCCATTCCTTGCCCCGCCGGTTTTTGCCGGCCCGGTTCATTTCGGAAGCAGCATGTCAACGATCACCCGCACCAGCTCCACATAGCTGCGCATGATCAGATAAAGAAACGCTCCGCCGGCGATACCCGCTATTGCAAATGCGAAAGACATGCCGGCCATCCATGCCCAGATGCCTCCGAGAACCGGGGCCAGGGCAACCACGACTGCGAGCCGATCGCCATGGCGCACCAAGAAATGGAGCGTGGAATAGGTCGGATGAGTTGTTTGCGCCTGGTTCATGACGTTGCTCCGTTGATTCCATCAAGAAGTCGTTTCGCACCGGTAACTGACTCACTGCGGTTCGCGTCCCCGACACCATCGCTCGCGAGCAGCGCCGCATGCCTCCCGGCGAGGCGCCCCGACACGAATGCCCATCCGAGGTGATGCCCGTGTCCTTCGAGGAGCATGCCGCCCTGGCCGTTTGAACCCGCCGCATAAAGCCCCGGGATGATATCTCCCGCAGCGCTCACGACTTCGAGGCGCTCGGTCACTTTGAGGCCGCCGTTGGTGAAAATGATGTAGGCCTTCGCGGGCCCCAGTGCATAAAAAGGCGGCACTGCCACCCGCGGCCGTCCGCCGCGCGCCGATGCCCCGCGCATTTCCCTGCCTGCGTTATAGTCGGCGACGGTTTTTTCGAAAGCATCGCGCGGCACGCCCATCCGCGCCGCAAGCTCCGCGAGCGTACCGGCCCGATGAAATATGTCGCGGCGCGTGCGGCGATAGTCGTCGAGGTAGGCGTATCCCACCGCCGGGGCCGTCGAGATGAAGTTCGGCCACGAGGAAAACTGGTCGGCCACCGATTGGTCGAACACGATGAACGCCATGCCGTCGCGGCGCATGGCCGCCGCGCGGTCGGGCCGGTCGTGTTCGTCCGCGAAGCGCAACCCGTCCTTGTCGACCAGAATTGCGCCGTGTCGAAACAGTTCGTGCGACGGCGCAAGCGCGGTGGTCAGGAAGCTCATCAGGAAGGGACGCAGCAACCACGCGGGCAGGTAATCGAACGACCAGCGCATCGCTCGCGTCAACCATCGCAGCGGCGGCAGGCGCTGGATCAGCTTGGGGCGCAGCGGCGGCACGAAACGCATGATGGGACCGCGCAGGTGGTCGCCGTTGACGACGACTGCACCGCGCTCGAGCGCCATTCGAATTCCATCCCCCGTACTCGTTGGATTGACTGCGTCGACCGCGGCGACTTCCTCGGATGCATACTTCGCCTTCAGTTCCCGGCTCGCGCTGAAGTCACCAGCGGCGAGCACCACGCCGCCCTGCGCAATGAAATCATGGCGCCGGCCATCGGGTAGCGTCGCTGCAACGCCCGTGATCCGACCCGCATCGACAATCAACCGATCAACGCGGGTGTTCAGCCGAATATCGACTCCCAGTCTGCGGCAATGGCGCCCGAGCCAGTACGGAAAAGCTTTCGAGTTTGGCAGGATGTTGTGCATGCGCGGCTGGCGGTGAGGCGGCTCGGGCAACGGGCCGACAAACTCAAGCCCCGTCGCGAGCAGCCACCTGAACATCGCGGGAGTATTTTCCGTCAATACGCGCGCCAGACTGAAGTTGTCGCGGCCGGCCAGATCGCCGGAGAAGCGCTGCAAGTCTTCGAGGTGGTGCTCCGGGCAATCCTTGATACCCATGCGGATCTGGTGCGGCGTGCACGTCGCCGAGACCGAACCGACCGACCACGCGGTCGAGCCGCCGAGAGCGGGGTTCTTCTCCAGCAGAATGACACGCCGCCCGAGCTCGGCGGCGGCGCTTGCCGCAGCCAGGCCCGCGCCCCCTCCTCCGATGATGACGACATCGGCTCGGGTAACGGCCGACTCTTCCGCTCGCACCATGGTCAGCTCGCGCGTTTTCCCGGCGGTTCCTGCCGTTGCGGCATCATCGGCGCATACACGTCGATCAGGCCCCGCTGAGTCTTCATCAGCGCTTCAGCGTGCGCGCGATCGATGCGCGCGATACCGCGCTGCGGCGTCGACGCATCGAGCCCGGCGATCGCAAGCCAGATGAAGCCGACTCCCGCGACGCCCACCTTCGCGGGAACCTGGTCGGTCACCGCGAGAAACTCGCCTTCCGCGATCGCCGGGGCGCGGTCGAGTCCGCCGAACAGGTTGCGGTGCCAGTGGGTAATGTATCCCTGATAGGTCCGGTCGAAGCTGCCGCCGCCAAGCGACCGGTACGCGTCACCGGTCATCACCTCGAGAGAATCGACGGTGTGGATGGCCAGATAAGGCGCGGCAATGGCGGTGATCGCCTTGAACCGCTGCGAGGTGCGGAAACCCGGGACGGCAAGGACTTCATCCAGCTTCCGGCTCGTGTAGTAATCGTTCCACGCTTTTTCGTGCGCGGGATCCGAGAACCCGCATTCAACCATGTACAACACTGGCTAGGCCTCCTCACGATTTGTACGGATACTCGTCGAACAGTGCTTCCCAGTCGCACTGGTTCTCTTGGGTATAGTCGAGCGCAAACCACCGCGGATAGCCATGCAAAGTGGAACCGCCATCGATCATGATGCCTTCCCCGTTGATATAAGCGGCATCGTCGGAAAGCAGAAACGCGACCAGTTTGGCGACGTCTTCAGGCTCGCCCCAACGACCGGTCGGCGTCTGGCGCACCAACATGCGCCGCAGCGTCTCCTGCGACAACATCGGGCCGGTCATTCCGGTCGCAATGACGCCGGGCTGGATGGCGTTGACGTTGATGCGGTAATTACCCAGTTCCGAGGCCATGTGTTTCATCAGCATCAGCACGCCGGCTTTGGACGCGCAATAAGCGCCCAGCTGGTCGCACATCACGGTCGACCCCGAAGAGGCGGTGAGAACTATCTTGCCGCCCCTGCCCTGCTTGATCATCTGCCGCGCAACATCCTGGCAGACATAGAAGGTGCCGTTGAGATTGACCTGCATCAGGAAATCCCAATCGGACTTTTTCATGTCCACGATCGGCGCAAACTTGCCGGTGCCGGCGTTCGCGAATAACGCATCGATCCGGCCGCACGCCCCGACCACCTCGTTGACGCAGTTCTCCACGCTGGCGGCGTCCGCCTGATCGTAAACGAATGCCTGCGCCCCGGGGGTGTGTTCGTTACAAAGATGCGCGGTTTCTTCCGCGGCCTCGGCCTTGCGATCCGCGATCGCGACTCGGGCACCGCGCCGCGCCAATTCGACCGCGCTCGCCTGCCCGAGACCGCGCGCACCGCCGGTAACGAGTGCGACTTTTCCCTTGAAATCAGCCATGCGCCTTCTCCGCTACAAACATTGATTTGGCCGGCAGGCCGATCGCCTGCCGGTACTCGGCCGGTGTCATCAGCTCGCGCCCGAGCAGTGTCGCGATCTGGCGCATTTGCCGGAAGTGATCGACATTGTGCCTGATGATGTCGTCGCGGTGCGGGTACGGCCAGAGGGTGTCTTCCATGCCGACGCGTACGTGCAGCCCCAGCAGCAACGCGAAGGTGGCGAGGTAAGTGCTGGCGCGTCCCGCGGCACACACCAGTATGAATGCGTCGTTATCGATATCGCGTATCGAGCGCACCATGCGCATCAGCCCGTCGACCATCTGCTCCGGATTATGCATGGGACTGCAACCGGGCAATGCCGGCAGGATCAACCAGTAGTACGGTTTGGCCAGCAGCCCGCTCGCCACCAGGAAGCGGCGCGCATTGTCGATGTCGCCGTCATCGTAGACCGAGATGATGGGCTTGCAACCTGCCTCCTGTACGAGTCGCGCCTTTTCGATCACCACATGCGGCGCCTTGAAAAACATACTGTCGCCGCAGCAGATCGCGGTGGTATTGACCGGTAATGCGTCAAACAAACCCGTTTTTATGGTCGATTCCATCGCGGCACTTTCCGCGTCGGTTACCGCAACCAGGCAGCCGTCGAACATGACTTCGGGGTATTTCTTCCGCAGCGGCGCGATCACGTCGTGAAAACGCTGCGGATCGAGCACGTTGAACCCGCCGTCGTCGCGCACGTGGATGTGAATATTGGGTGCGCCCGCCTTGATGCACTCCTCGGCCGAGTCGCGGATCTCGTCGACCGTAATCGGCTGGTTCGGATTGCTGCGCTTGCTGAAGAACGCTCCCGTGATGGTGGTCGAGATCATCACCTTGTCGGGTATGTTCCATTTCGGCATCGGATCGACATCGGCGAAGCAACTGGTAAAGGGGTCGATGACTTCCGGCATCCCATAGGGCTTCCACGTGGTCTTGAGTCCGGCGCGCTCGACCCACTTGCGCACGTGTTCCCATTTGATTTTGTCTTGCTTGCTCATAGGCTTCGTTCCTGTAAGGGTATCCTGAAGACCGCCGTGCAGTGCGCGGTCCCTAAGACTTGGGGATGGGACGCTCGGCGGGCCCGAGGTAATCGTTGTCCTCGTCGCGCACGATGCGCAGCGGCTTACCTTCCTCGATCTCCTCGATGACGTGCGCCATGATTCCCGGCAGCACCGCGAGCAATGCGACCGCCGCCATTTGCAGTGGCCGGAATCCCATTTCGCTCATGATCGCGCCCAGCATGCCGTCGACGTTGATGCAGATTCCCTGTTTCCCCGTCGAGCGCAGAAATTCGGCGTGGATCGCCTCGAACATCCTGATCTTGTCCCCGACAAAACCGCACTCGGCCGCGATCTTGCGCAGTTTGGTCGCGCGGAAATCGTCGCCCTTGTGCGTTGGATGCCCCAGTCCTGGAATCCGGCGTTTTTCGGCCCGCACCGCCGCCACCACGCGCTTCGCGGTTTCTTCCAGCGTGAGCTTCCCCTCCTTCATCATCTTCACCGCCTGGTCGAGAAACTCGGCGCTGTGCTGCGGAGAAATCGTGTTCGAACCGGCGGTGAGCAGTCCCGCCGCGGTGCCCGGCACGAGCTGCGGGTTGCCTGACGCGGCATAGCGCGCGGCCAGCACGCTGGCCGCGACGAATCCGTGGTCGAGCAGGCTGTTGAGCATCGCATCGGTCATGCGCGCCTCGGCCTTGGTCGGCAACTCCCCGCGTATGGTCAGAAACACCCCTTCCGCATAACTGTGGTCTCCGATCAACTGCTCGTGCGAATAACCGCGAATGATCACCTTGCCTTCCACCACCCGACTGATCTTGGTTTGCCATTCATGTGCCATCGAGTTCTCCCGAATCCAGAATAAGTCCCGCCCGTCACTGCCTGAGAGCGCCGCCGACGTCGATGCGCAGCCGCAGCACGCGCAGTTGTTCGTGCGTCGGCAAAGGCGTGGCCGGTACTTGCGGCGGAATCACGAGTTCGAATCCCGTGTTTTGCACCACGTCTGCCACGCTGACGCCCGGGTGCAGGGATTTGAGACGCATGCGTTTCGTCTCTTCCTCGAAATCCATCACGCACAAGGGCGTGACGACGTAGCGCGGTCCGCCGCCCGGCAAGCCCAGCCTGGTGCGCGCGTCCTTGCCACCGCATCCCCATCCATAAGCCGACACGAAATCGCACTGGGGAACGAATATCCGCTTATCGTGCGAGTTGACGACCAGGTGAAAGCGGCTGTTCATCACCGTCGCATTGCACACGCCGATGGCTCCCGGACCCCGGAACTTGAGCGCCTTGTAGTCCTTGCCGATGCCGATCAGGTTGCTGTTGCCGTAGCCGTCGATTTGCAGTGCGCCGGCGAAGAAAACCCCCTTGCGCCTGAATTTCATGTTTTCAACGAGATCGTTATGCAGATAGTAGGCTTCGGCCCAACGCGTCGCGCGGTGATCGGTGATGAGTTGAAACTCCTCGATCACCGGCTCGTTCAGCACGTTCGCCTTGGTCATCGCGATCATGACCGTCATGTTAGGCCCCCACATGAGGTGCGCGAGGAGCACGCCGGCGCGCGGCACCGGCAGGTTCGCTCCGACCTCCACCCACTCGCCGTCGACGAGATCGCGCGCGAGCACCGTCGCCATGATTTCGCGGGTTGTGGCAGCCGCCGCATTTTCCATCCGCTGCTCCATTTCAGAGATGCCGATCAGTATTCATTCAGCGCCAGCAAGCGCCGGATGCCGATGCGTTCGAGGTACGCCGCATGATCCGCGGGCCCCGTCACGAAATCATCCAGATACTTTGCGAGCGGGCCGAAATCATTTTCCTTGGCCCACGCAGTCGCAGCCCGCACGTATTGCCTGATGTGTTCCTGATCCTCGATGTAGTGCCCCGGAGACGAGTACGGGTGAGCGCCGAAGCGCGCCCGGATCACTCCATCCGCCCCCGGTATCGCCGTCTTGAGCGGATCTTTGCGGATCTCCTCGTTGGAAACGACCTGCTCTACCTGTACGTACGTCTCGTCGGCGGCGGCGTAGATCGCGCGGTCGCCGTAGCCGTGTCCGACGTACTGCACGTTGCCATAGGGATCGGACACCGCGGCGTGCAGGAACGCGATATCGAAGTTGAGCGCCGGTATGGCAAGCAGGGTCTCGCCGTTGATGGGATCCTTGAACACCTTGATCGCCGGG
>Ga0163199_1001247_pt1 | contig 15867 bp, 15 predicted proteins | sample PL_2010_150m_FD_113537 | JGI IMG/M metagenome (GOLD analysis project Ga0163199, IMG submission 113537) | Freshwater microbial communities from Powell Lake, British Columbia, Canada to study Microbial Dark Matter (Phase II) - PL_2010_150m | ecosystem: Environmental > Aquatic > Freshwater > Lake ... | reverse complement strand
GACACAACCGATCGCCGCACACTGATGGCAGTGACAGACAACGTGAATCAGCAAAAAAGCGCAAAGGATCCGTCGAACTGGGTGCCACCATTGAAGTCGTATGTGTGCACATATCTCGGTAATTGGATCTCGATAAAAGCACGATGGAACCTGTCGATGGATCAAAGTGAGTGGGGACGAATCAAGAACCTGCTCAACTCGTCGTGCGCAGGATTAGTGATTGCTCCCTGGTCTGAAGCACCGCTGATGGGCACGATGCTCACATCGCCGACTACCGCACCATCGACTTCCATTACTCCGAACGCACCTGTATCGAGCGGGTTCGGAACTCAGACAAATGACTTTTATCGACCGGGAAAGTGGTGTTCGCCGGAAGGCTCAAAGGGTGCATACACATATACGGGCAAATCTGTGCCAACTGTGGTGACTTGTTCTAGGTCTAAGGCGAACGGAGATTCACATGCTGATGGCAGGACACATTGGGTCGTTAAGGGCTGAATGGCGTGATTGGGCAAGTCTGCCGATAGCGTGTCGGGACTATGTCGAAGAAAACAAAGAAGAAAAAAGCGCGTATGCGCCGCTCGAAGGCCAACCACGGCAAGCGTCCAAACATGGGTCGCGGCTAAACAAAAGTTTCTGTTGTGCCTCTTTCTGATCAGGCACGAATAAGTGAACTAGTTGTTGGTGGAGGGGCTCAAAATTGGGCTCTCATCGGAATCTCGTTTGACGTAAGTAACTGCGCTGCACTCGGTGATGTTGCGTTGCGTTTGGATACTTCGCTAGAACCCGGATTGCATTCATGGGTTTTGCTTGGAGCAGACGTCTCGGTATCGAGTATCGATGGCGTTGCAACCAGTCACAAGATTGGTGAATCTCAACTTGCAGCAAGTGTCCAGCCGGATTTTGATCTGGGTGTGATCGGCATAGATCATGTGGTGATCAATACCCCAGATTTGATGCGCACATCAGATGCATTGTTTGTGGCTACGGGTGCGCCGCTCAAACGTGTGCGAGATGCGGGCAATAATGTGCAACAAGGTTTTCATCGACTGGGAAGTGTTGTGGTCGAAATTGTTACTGCGCCAACAATGCGTCCAGGACCGGCTTCATTGTGGGGTTTTGTATTAAACGTCAAAGACATTTACGCCGTTGCAAACCATGTAGGTCCAGACGTGCTGAGCATTCCGAAGCCTGCTGTGCAGGCTGGGAAGTTGATTGGAACTTTTAGAAGTTCGGTTGGGTTAGGCGTGCCGCTTGCATTGATGGGTCAAAATGCAGACTAAAAAGTTGGGTGACTGCGCTAGTAGTCGAGCACTGCATCTGGATCATCGCGCTGTGCCAAATATTTGATGCCAGCAGCGCACGATGCCGCAAGCGGACACCAACTGCATGATGAGCCAGGCCTGGTGGTTGGTTCGCGGCGATCGCGTTGCAACTCGACAAGCAAATGGATGCCATCAATCGTTTTACGCATCGCTGCTTGAAGCACACCTTCGGTGACATCTTCTACATCGGGACGGGCAGTGACAAGTGAGTAGGTGGCAAGTCGTCGCGGTGCTTGACCTGTGCGCATAGCTTCGACAAGTGCGTAAAAGCGCAACTCTTCGCGATGGCTTTGTTGAATACGTCCAGACTTCAAATCGACAATTACTTTTGAACCCGGTGCGCCAAGTGTGAGGTCGGCGCGAGTTGAAAGATTGATCCGTTGACCAAACATCTCGTAGCGTGCACTGCTCTCGAGCACCGGTCGCCATGATGCTTTGAGAGGCGGAAAACTTTCGTCAAACTTTGTGTACAAGTCGACTGCTGAGCTGCGCAATTGCGCACGTTCACTTGGCGATAATTGATCAATGAATGGCCCTGCACTTGCCATGTCATCGTCGGCAAGTTGATCGAGTGCGATATCAACAATCTGTGCGGGAATGACAACGCCCTGCCAATTGAGACCCAGCTCAATTGCCTTGTGTAACACGGTGCCCTTGACATTGTTGACCGACCACGCAAAGTCGGTGAGGCCGGACATGTGATGTGCTTCGCAACCGTGCACCGTCGTGAGTTTGTGTTTGCTGACCCATAGTGCGCGTTGCGGATCAAGTTTTTCGGCGATGTCGGCGAGGCCATGATGCAGTTGAGTGCGAATACCTTCGATCACATCTCGCGAAATTGGTGTCCATTCTGGTTGCTTGGCGAGTGCCTCAAGAACGTGTTGTTGCATTGGATTCAGTGATCGGTTGAGCGGCTGCGGAAGCGTCATAACTGAATGTGTAGATGGACTTGGCATGTCGAATCACTGTGCCACAGGGGTGTGTCATGATGCCCCTGTGAACGCAGCGACCAACGAAAACACCGCAAATGGCTCGGGTTCATTGACCATGCAATTTGCCGCTGCAGCGCGTTTATTGAATGCCGAATCGCAGCGATTTGGGCTCGATGCACCTAGCTTTCGCAGCCCACCACGAGTCATTGGAGTGGATCGCACGGTGCGTCGTCGCGAACACGGTGGGGTGGTGGCAGTGGCCCTTCGAGACCGTCCGTTTGTTGCAGTGCTTGGCGACATGATCGAGGGCGTCATCGTGGTCAATCGCCTCGTCGCCCCAATTGCCGACCAAGTGCGCACAGCACTCTGGGCCATTCTTTCAATTCGCGGTTTTATTTCTACAGATTTCACAGCAGATGCCAGCGCCACCATGCGGTCGGATCAGACCCAAACGCGCGTAGCCTAAAACGGCTAGCCCAGGTGGCGGAATGGTAGACGCGGGGGGCTTAAACCCCCCTGGCACGAAAGTGCTGTATCGGTTCGAGTCCGATCCCGGGCACTAGTAAGCAAACAGATCCGGTTCTTGAACTATGTCCCTTTTTTGATCTCGCGCACAATCCTACGATCGGGAACTACCCACAGCATTGCAAGACCGGCGAAGAGTAGATATGAAACCATGGGTAACAGAAACGCAAAAATAATTGCAAGGACACAAAGTAGCGGAGAAATTTTGCCCTTAAAGTCGCTCCCAATTGCCTTCGCCAGCACCGAATCCGCGTCCTGTGTCCCAATGATTGATTTCTGGAGCAAAAAGTATGCGACCGCGGGCATAAGTTGCAAGAAACCGTAGAGCGCTGTCGGAACTGTTGCGCCATGGCTTTCTCCAAGCCACGCAGTTCCGAACGGGAGCAGTGACAGCCAGAGCAAGAGATGTGAGTTTGCCCACATGACTCTTCCGTTTGGAGATTCCAACGTCCTCATTAGGTGATGATGATTGTTCCAATAGATGATGAGGAAGACGAAACTCAGCAGATAGCTCAGAAACTTCGGCCAAAGTTCAGTCAGATCCGAAAGATGGTGTCCCTCAGGTGGGCGAAGCTCGAGCACCATAATTGTGATAATGATCGCAAATACTCCATCGCTGAAGGTTTCGATGCGATTGGATGTGAACGTGTGCTCATTCGTCGTCATATCAATTATTTTTTACTGTATCACTTCCAGAAAACGCAGCGCTCTAGAGCGGCGCAAAAACAGAAGTGAAGTGGCGCAAGGCAGCTGGCTCAACCGCGATTCGATAACCGCGTAATTGCGCAGCGTTCTTGGCGACTTCGATGCACACTTCGATCACATAATCAATGTGGCTTTGGGTGTACGTTCGGCGCGGAATCGCCAAGCGCACGAGATCCATTGCAGATGGTTCTTCCGATCCATCTGGCTTGCGCCCAAACATGACGGTGCCGATTTCGCAACCCCGAATGCCGCCGACTTTGTACAGGGCAACTGCAAGTGCCTGGCCTGGATACTGCAGTGGCGGAATATGGGGCAAGAGAGCGCGGGCGTCGATGTATACGGCATGGCCACCGATGGGCTGCACAACAGAGATGCCAGCCTTGGCAAGAGCGTTGCCCAAATATGCTGTCGACTCGATTCGGTACTTCAGATAATCGTGCGAAACGATTTCGGTGAGTCCGACAGCGAGTGCCTCGAGGTCGCGACCGGCCAACCCGCCGTACGTTGGAAACCCTTCAGTCAAGATCAGCAAGTTGCGGCAATTAACCGCCAACTCGTCGTCATTCATCGCCAGCCATCCGCCGATATTGCCAAGTGGATCTTTCTTTGCGCTCATCGTCATTCCATCAGCGAGTGATGCAATTTCGCGAATGATGTCGACAACATCACGATCACCTTGCCCGACCTCTCGCTCGCGAATGAACCAAGCGTTCTCGGCAAATCGGCAGGCATCAAGAAAAAACGGCAGCCCATATTTCTTGCATATTGCACTCACTGCACGAATGTTTTCTAATGACACAGGCTGACCTCCGCCTGAGTTGTTTGTGATTGTGATCATCACTGCTGGAATGTTTTCGACGCCTCGCGTGTTGATGAATTTTTCGAGAGCAATCAGATCCATGTTGCCCTTAAATGGGTGACGGCTTGCTGGCTCGAGACCTTCGGGAATGACAAGATCGACTGCCTCGGCACCCGTGTATTCGATATTTGCACGCGTCGTGTCGAAGTGGGTGTTGTTGGCGATTACTTTTCCGCTGCCGCCGATGGCAGTGAAAAGGATTTTTTCGGCAGCCCGACCCTGGTGTGTGGGGATTACATGTTTGAACGGAAACAGATTCTGCACTGCGTTCCGAAAAATTTCCCACGATGGAGAACCCGCGTAGGATTCGTCGCCGTGTTGGATTGCTGCCCACTGATTGCGACTCATCGCACCGGTTCCTGAATCGGTGAGCAAGTCAATTAAGACATCGTCAGAGCGCAGCGAAAAGAGGTTGTACCCCGCCTGCTCAATAAGCCGTTCGCGCTCTTGTGGCGTTGTCATTCGGATCGGAGCGACTGAATGGATCTTGAACGGCTCAATGATGGTCTTAAAGGTCATGGATGAAATCATATTCGTCGTAGAATGTATGTATGCCGTTGACGACCGCATCTCCTACACCCACTGAGTTGCGCGCCAACTTGGATGCGCGCACGGAACAGATGGTCGAGCACGTGAAGCAATTTGTCAACATCGAGTCGCCATCAAATGAGCCAGAGATGTTGCAGCGCAGCGCCGAGTTTTTGGCAATGGTGATGACCGAAGTACTTGGCAAGGCCCCACAAATTATTGCGAGCGATAAAGGGCCGCATGTGCACTGGAAGGGCAGCGACGACACGAAGGTGTTGATCGTCGGTCACCACGACACCGTGTTTCCAAAAGGCACTGTTGCGAAACGCGGTTTCAGCATTGATGGAGACATCGCTCGTGGCCCAGGCATTTTTGACATGAAGGCTGGAATCATTCAGGCCATTTATGGATTGAGCGAAATACGCGAGGCTTATCACGCCGAAATTTTGATCACATCGGATGAAGAGATCGGTTCGTATGCTTCTCGCGAACTCATCGAGGCTCGCGCCAAGGCAACTGGCAATGTGCTGGTGTTTGAACCAAGTGGCAATGGCGATGCGCTCAAGATTGCACGCAAAGGTGTTGGCACATTTGTTGTCGACATTGCCGGCCGCGCATCGCACGCAGGGCTCGAGCCTGAAAAGGGAATCAATGCGCTGATGGAGCTTGCGGCGCAAGTGCAAGCGATTGCTGCAATTGCTCAACCCGAAATAGGCACCACCGTGACTCCAACTATTGCGACGGCAGGAACGACAGAAAATGTGGTGCCAGCAGCGGCACAGATAACGATTGATGTTCGCGTCAATGTTGTTTCTGAAAAGACTCGCGTAGAAACAGCACTGCAAGCGCTCAAGCCAACGGTTGCCGGAGCAACTCTCAGCGTGAGCGGGTCGATCAATCGACCACCGATGCATGAATCGGCTGCAGCCGCGTTGTATGCAGTCGCACAAAGTGTTGCGGAGGGTATTGGCATCACCGACTTGCAAGGCATTGCAGTGGGCGGTGGCTCGGATGGAAACTTCACGGCCGCCATTGGCGTACCGACTCTTGACGGACTTGGTGCATGTGGTGGTGGTGCGCATGCCGACACCGAATACATCAACGTGTCGAAGATGGGTGAGCGTGCCGCGCTTGGCGCAGCGATCACTCGCGCACTAGTAAACGGCTAGTCGCTTACAACTCGAGAGTTACTCGAGTTCGAGTAAACCGCCGCCACCGAGTGTGCCGGCTGCGCGGTATTCGTCAATCTTGGCGCGCGTGTCTTGAATGTCGAGGTTGCGCATCGTGAGTTGGCCAATGCGATCGAGCGGGCCAAACGCTGCATCTTGCACGCGCTCCATGCTCAGGCGCTCTGGTGCGTACGTGAGGTGCGGGCCAGATGTGTTGAGGATGGAGTAGTCGTCACCGCGACGCAACTGGATCGTGACTTCGCCCGTGATGAGCGAGCCGACCCAGTTCATGAGCGGCTCGCGAAGCATTAGCGATTGTGGGTCAAACCAGCGGCCTTCGTACAGCAAGCGGCCCAAGCGGCGACCCATCTGACGATAATTTTCGATGGTGTTTTCATTATGGATTGCCGTGACGAGACGTTCGTATGCGATGTGTAGCAGTGCAAGGCCAGGAGCCTCATAAATACCACGGCTCTTTGCTTCGATAATTCGGTTTTCGATTTGGTCGCTCATGCCTAGGCCATGTCGTCCGCCAATAATGTTTGCTTCGTTAACAAGATCGGTCTGTGAATCGAACTCTTTGCCGTTGAGTGCAACAGGCCAGCCTTCTTTGAAGCGCACAACGACGTCTTCTTTTTTAATCTGAATGTTTTCGTCGTAATGTGCAACACCCATAATTGGGGCAACGATGTGCATGCTCGTTGAAAGCTCTTCGAGTGTCTTTGCTTCGTGTGTTGCACCCCAAATATTGGCATCGGTGGAATACGCCTTCTCAGCAGAGTCGCGATACGGCAACTTTCTTGCTGCCAAGAACGCACTCATCTCGGAGCGTCCGCCCATCTCGCGCACAAAGTCTGCATCGAGCCATGGCTTGTAAATGCGCAAATTTGGATTGGCGAGCAACCCATAGCGATAGAAGCGCTCAATATCGTTGCCTTTGTATGTGCTGCCGTCACCCCAGATGTCGACGTTGTCTTCTTTCATCGCACGCACGAGCAACGTGCCCGTGACTGCTCGACCAAGTGGTGTGGTGTTGAAATATGTTTTGCCAGCAGTGGTGATATGAAATGCACCGCATTGCAGAGCAACTAAACCTTCGTGCACCAACTCGGTTCGACAGTCGATGAGTCGTGCACCTTGCGCGCCATATTGTTTGGCACGATCTGGCACACCGTCGAGATCCGGCTCGTCTGGTTGACCAAGGTTGGCGGTGTATGCGTAGGGCAGAGCACCTTTTTCGCGCATCCATGCAACTGCGGCAGATGTATCGAGTCCGCCAGAAAACGCGATGCCAACTCGCTCGCCAACCGGAAGGCTGGAGAGAACTTTGGCGTTTGAAGCAGATGCGTTGGACTGAGGCATGTAACTACGGTACTTACTTTGACGGGTCTACAGCGACTACTTTTACTCGCCTTTGCTCGCCTTTACTCGCCCTTACAGGCGAGAGACTGTAGTGCGACCAGCAAATGTGGCAATGGCAATGAGTGCTGATGAAACTGCGATAGCGCATTCGACCAGAGCGACTCCAGGCGTGCCATTGATGTCCGCGGCTCCGATGGCACCAAGAAGAAGTGCTGATCCTAAACCGACATAACTTGCAACTCGTCCAAATTTGATTGCTGCAATGATGCTGGCGATTGGTGCTACAAACGGAAGAGCCCACAATAAGACGAACGACGGATTGGATTGAGGGCCAAGCCACCAAGTTGGCTTGCCAATATTGCGACTGGTAACTGCAACAGCAATGATTGCAAAAAAGACGAGAAGCCACGAGACGACTGCAACTGTGCGCCAGGTGTTGGTGAGACCCGAATGATTGACAGTTGATGTAGCCACAGCCTGCACAATACAGGCGATAGAACGCAGATATCCTGAGTGGGCATGCCGAATCCGCGTTTCGAACGATTTTCCGTATTTTTTCCGATGTGGAACGAAGAGGAATATCTGCAGCGCGCACTGAATGCAGCGATCGAGTTGGGTGACGAATTGATAGCCGCTGGCACAATCGGCGACTACGAGATGATCATTGTCAATGACGCGTCCACCGACTCCACTGCACAACTTGCTGATGCTGCGGCTGCAAAGAACCCACGAGTCAAAGTCGTGCACCATGCGATAAATCGCAAACTCGGTGGATCGATCAAGTCGGGTTTTCACGCAGCGACCGGCGACGTCGTGTTGTACACAGACGCCGATTTGCCGTTTGACTTTAAGGAAGTGCACAAAGCGATGAGATTGATGCATCAATATGAGGCAGACATTGTTGCCGCATATCGTTTTGATCGCACAGGCGAGGGCTATGTACGGGTGGTCTATTCGTACTTTTATAACTTGATGGTGCGGGCACTGTTTGGTTGTCGGTTTAGAGATGTCAACTTTGCATTCAAGCTCGTTCGACGCAATGTGCTCGACCAAATTTCGCTGACGAGCGAGGGTTCATTTATCGACGCTGAGTTAATGGTGAGTGCGCGCAAAATGAATATGAGTGTTGTGCAGTTTGGTGTTGACTACTTTCCGAGAACCCGTGGCGTATCCACCCTCAGTTCGCCATCGGTGATAATCAAGATTTTGAAAGAAGCGTGGACGCTGCGTGGCCACCTCAACGCACTTGCCCCACAGACAAAATAGATTTATCGGCATCTGACTAACGATGGACAAACATCATGAGTGACAAGTTTTCTGACGAGTTTTCTGACGGCGACGAGTTTTTTGATGAAGGCGTGTTGTTTGACGACGATGAGTTGGACGGATTCAACTCCGAAGTCAGCCTGTATGACCGATGGCGACCAGCGATTGCCGCAATTGCTGTGTTGCTCACGGTCGTTGCGATATCGGTTGTGGCGAACGCAGACAAATCAGACTCGGATGCCAGTAATCCCAACGTAGTCGTAGATTCGACCGCTGTTCCGATGGTGACTGTGCCGCTGACACGAACAATACGACCGGGAATGAAAGGTGACGACGTATTGCGAGTGCAACAGCGACTCGCAGCACTTCATTTTGATCCGGGCCCTCAAGATGGCGAGTTTGGGCAGAACACTATTCAGGCTGTGTGGGCTTTTGAAAAACTGGTTATGGGCACACCACGAGCTGGCGCTACAGGGGTTGTTACACCTTCAACTTGGGCGATCATGCAATCGGATATTCAAATCAAGCCTCGGCGAGATGCCGACACCGCAACACATGTTGAGGTGTATTTACCTGAACAAGTGTTGATTGTGTTTAAAGAAAATGTACCCGTGGTGATCACACACATCTCAACAGGGTCGAATGAAAAATGGTGTGAAGAAGTGACTATTAGCCCAGGTGAGGATGGCAATAACACTGACGCCGAAATCAAGCGCGGCATTTGCGGAGAGGCGATAACGCCCCCAGGGATTTTCTACTTCTACAACCGTCGCCAGGGAATGCGTGAATCAAAACTCGGCACGATGTATAACCCTGTCTATTTCAACTACAACATCGCCATCCACGGCGCGATTTTGGTGCCCCTCGAGCCTGCTTCACATGGTTGCATACGTATTCCGATGTCGGTAGCAAGATATTTTCAGGCAATTGTCGCATACGGCGATCGCGTGTATGTGTTTGACGGCATTAAAGAACCAGAGGACTATGGTGCTCCTGTGCCTCCATTTGATACACCAGATCCGGATTACACGACAGTGCCAACAGTTCCTCAAACGACTCTGCCAAAAGTTGTTGTAACAACAATTGCTGGATCACCAACAACAATTCCCCTTACTGCACCGTAGGAGAATCGCACATGAGCAACGCAGAGATGGTTTCATACGACGAGTTTTCGATGTTTGGACAAAACATTGCGGAGTACTCGATTGATGCAAGCGCTACACCAATTGTGCGGCGCGTCAGTGTGCAATTGCCCGATGAACGAACGGTAAGCGCACTCAAGTGGGGAAACGGAGAACCGCAATTGGTGTTGGTGCACGGCACCGCTCAAAATGCGCACACGTGGGACACCGTTGCGCTTGCCCTCGGATGCCCATTGCTTGCAGTTGATTTGCCAGGGCACGGGCATTCTTCGTGGCGCGAAGATGCAACATACACGCCACAGAATTTGGCAGACGATTTGGCAATTGTTGTTGAACAACTGGCACCAAACGCGCAAGCGATTGTGGGAATGTCGTTGGGCGGACTGACATGTTTGGTTCTCACCGACAAATATCCACAGTTGGTACGGCATCTCGTGATGGTTGACATCACTCCTGGCGTTACAAGCAAAAAGGCAAAAGCCGTGCTCGACTTTATTAATGGTCCACAAAGTTTTGCCAGTTTTGACGACCTGCTTGCGCGCACAACAGAGCACAACCCAACACGTTCTGCAACAAGTTTGCGCCGCGGTATTTTGCATAATGCACACCAACTGAGCGATGGAAGCTGGGAGTGGCGTTATGACCGTCGTGGTCAAATCAATTCTGAAAAAACGAATCTTGAAACAGAGGCCCCACGCTCGGCACTATGGGACGCGGTATCGCGTCTTGCATGCCCACTTTTGGTGGTGCGTGGCGGAGCATCTCCTGTTGTCGATGATGAAGACATTGCGGGGGTGCGAGAGCAGTGCCCTCATGCCGAGATCGTGGTCGTAGATGGTGCTGGGCATAGCGTGCAGGGCGATCGCCCAATTGAGTTGGCACACCACTTGCGCCGCTTCGCCTGAGAGTAGATCGCCGAATTAGCCTGAAGATATGAAAGTTTTGGTCAAGAAGTTGGGTCGACCATGCGCCGTTGACTCTGGCGAAACACGAAAGCTATTAGTGCGTGAAGCTCGTCGATCGTTTGCTGCTGTTGGCTACGACGCCACAACCAATCGGGCACTCGCCGAAGCTGCCGGTATTACAACAGGCGCTATCTATTATTACTTTCCTTCAAAGTTAGACATGTATGTTGCGGCGTACGGTGAGATGCAAGAGATCGTGCAGCGTGCATTTGAAGAAGCGGCTGCGAAACACAAAACCTTCGCCGACAAATTTTCAGCAATCTTGGATTCAATTGCAATGATGAGCGCCAAAGACCCTTCGCTTGCAAGCTTTGTTGTTGGAGTCGCTTCTGAATTACAACGTCATCCAGAGTTGTCGGCGGCAATTGCACCATTGCGGCTTGGGATTGGACAGTTTTTGTCGAAGATGTGCACAGACGCGGTTGATCGAGGCGAAATCACTGAAGGCATCAACGCGCAGGTTTTACAAGATCTGGTCAACGTGGTGCTCACAGGTTTGTCGCGTTTTTCGACAACTGTCAACGATCAACAGCGTGGGCTTGATGTTATTGCTGGTTTGAAGCAGATTGTTGCTGGGACTGCGCGCCACGTTGCTGCCAAATAAATAAGTCGAGTAACACAATCGCCAAGCAAACCCAGATAAGTGCAAAACCTACAACTTTGGTTGCCGTGATTTCTTCGCTATAGAGCAGCCACCCAAGAAGGAAATTGATCGTTGGAACGATGTATTGCATTGGTCCGATCAAGGTGAGTGGAATGCGCTGCGACGACGCAGCAAACAAGAGGAGTGGCACAGTAGTAACAAAACCCGTGAGCCCGATGAGTGTCCACTCTGCGGACGATGCGGTGTTTGCCACGCTGCCAACGTGATTCCAGCACACTGCAACATAGACAAGTGCGGGGATGCAGGCAACAATTACTTCGCCTGTCAGACTCTCGAGCGGCTGTAGTTGCACCCGTTTTTTAAGATAACCATAGAACGTCCATGATGATGCAATGGTGAGCGCAATCCATGGCACTCTGCCATAGCCGACTGTGAGCACGACTACTCCGCACACAGCAAAGCACACCGCGATGATTTGCGTTCTACGAAGTTTTTCATGCAGGACATATACGCCAAGCACCATCGTGCAGAGTGGTGCAATGAAATAGCCCAATGCGGTTTCAATGACATGGCCATTAACAACTGCCCAGACATACGTCGTCCAATTGATCGTCAGCAAGATGCTTGCCAGGGCAAGACGTAACAAAATTGTTGGGTTGCGCATCGTTACAAGCAGTGGTTTGATGCGCTTTGTTGCTGTCATGTAGGCAATGAGCAATATCGCGGATGTGGTGATGCGCCAACCAATGAGTTCAAACGAGTCGAAACCTTTGAGGTGTTTCCAAAAAATGGTGACAAGACCCCAGATGAGATACGCAGCCAACCCGAGAGTCACTCCAGATCTGGCGTCACGCTGTGCAGCATCTACTTGTGATGCTTCGTCGGTGTACGTCATAAAGCAATCACGGTGCAAGACGCTACTCGCGGTAGCCAGATAACCTGTGAACAGTGGATATCACCACCACATCTTCGTGGATGAAACTTGTCGCTCTTGGCAAAGAGGCGCCGCAATCAACCCTGAGCGGGTTGTTTTTGCACGACTCTCAACGGGCCCAGCGATTCACTCATCAACTCAACGTGGGCGATGCATCGGTCATCGTAGATTTTTCAAAACAAAACGTCTCAGTTGAAATTGTTGAGTCATTGCTCGCACTCGCTTCTGAAGCGGGAGTGCAAAGCCGACGAGATGCCATGTTTGCAGGCGAGCCTGTGAACGAATCTGAAGGTCGGCCGGTGCTTCATGTAGCACTGCGCGCTCCAAGCACCGTAAATATTGTGATTGACGGAGTTGATGTTGTGCAAGAAGTGCATCAGGTGCGACGCTCGATGGCCGAATTTGCTCATGGTGTTCGGGGCGGCAGTCTTTGTGGCGCAACGGGCAAGCCTTTTACCCACATCATCAACGTAGGGATTGGCGGAAGCGATCTAGGACCGTCTCTTGTATGGGATGTACTTTCGACATCCCTCACACCAGCATTGCAGTGCGCGTTTGTCTCGAATATCGACCCAATTGATGTAGAGCAAGTGCTCAAGCAACATGACGCGCAACAGACATTGGTGGTGATGTGCTCAAAAACTTTTTCGACCGCAGAGACACTTTCAAATAGTTTGATTATTCAGAAGTGGTTGGCGGCATCTGTGGGAGATGCTGGTGTGGCGCAACATTGTGCCGTCGTGTCCGTCGAGCCTCAGCGAGCGGCATCTGCTGGTATTGCATTTGCTCATTCATTCAAAATCTGGCCATGGGTTGGGGGCAGGTTTTCTGTTTCATCGGCAGTCAACTTGGCAAATGTGATTGCATTTGGCCCTACAGTTTTTGATGATTTCTTAAGCGGGATGCGCCAAGTTGACGAGCACTTCTTGAGTGCTGAGATGGATCAAAATATTCCCGTACTGATGGGCCTCATCAGTGTGTGGAATCGATCTGTCTTAGGTCGCGAAACACAAGCCATCGTGCCGTATGCATCTGCGCTCGCGCAGTTTGCTCCATACCTGCAACAACTGATTATGGAAAGCAACGGCAAGCATGTGCAAAATGACAACCAGGTGGTGACAACACAAACATCTCCAGTTGTGTGGGGGAGTGTTGGCACCAATTCGCAGCACGCATTTATGCAATTGCTGCACCAGGGCACGTCGGTTGTGCCTGTAGACCTGATTGGGTTTGCACGGTCATCATCAGTGCATTCCAATGCTCACGACACATTGATTGCCAACATGTTTGCACAGGCACAAGCGTTGGCTTTTGGGGCATCATCCGAAGAGGCTCAACGAGTGATGCCCGGCAACCGCCCCTCAACGATGTTGCTTGCAAGTGAGTTGTCCGCGCAAACCCTTGGTGCGCTCATAGCGCTCTACGAACACAGCGTCTTCGTGCAAGGTTGTGTCTGGGGTATCAACAGTTTTGATCAGTGGGGTGTCGAATTGGGCAAGAAACTGGCCAACGATCTTGGCGACCAGATTGCGAAAGGCGTCTCAAAAACTGATCAAGACGCTTCTACGCATCAACTGATGCAGTGGTATCTCAAACACCGCTAAAACATCTAATGTTGCGGTAATGGCGGCCAAAACTTCGCAACCTGAGCGCATGATCAACCTGCTGGCGCTGCTTGTGCAACGAACCCAGTCGCTGACGCTGAAACAAATCCGCCAAGAACTGGTTAACCAATATCCAGCTGGTGACTCGGCGGCGCGTGCAGCGTTCGAGCGAGACAAAGCCGAACTTCGCGCACTCGGAATACCGATGGACATGGTCACGCTCGGTGGAGACAAGGCGGGAGAGGGTGCTTACACCGTCGATCGTCGGCAGTTTGAAATTGGCGATCTCGGTTTGAACGATGCCGAACGCGCCGCTCTGCAAATGGCAATCGCCACAGTGCGCATTGGCGCGAGCTATGGCGACGAAGCGCTGTGGAAGTTGGGTGGAGAGCGCGCGCTCGATAGGCCGTCGACAAGCGTCAATATTCAAATGGACGATAGGCAATTGCCGGCCCTTGCGACAGGCGTAGTGGAGCACCGCACGCTCAAGTTTGTGTACAAAGGACAACAGCGGCAAGTGGATCCGTATGGATTGTTGTCGCGAGGCGGGTTTTGGTACATCGTAGGTTTTGATCATCTGCGAGATGCACAGCGTGTATTTCGTGTCGATCGAATTGAGGGTGATATCACCAATGGAGAGGCGCAGTCATTTGCGCGACCTGAGGGTTTTGATTTAGCAAAAGCCGTGCCAACCGAACTCGAATTGTTGGCTGAAGGCAATGGCGACGATGCAATTGCAACGGTGTTGGTCGATGCCTCGCTCGCACAGCGTGTCAAGACAGAGTTTGGTCAAGGTGCAGTGTTGCGCGAACGTAGCGATGGTGCGATTGAGTTCGCGATTCCGTGCGCAAACTTGGGCGCATTTCGAGTATGGCTGTTTGCGATGGTTGATCGGGTCGAAGTACTCGGGCCACCTCGAGTCAGAGAGCACATTATTGGTCATCTCAACGCGCTTGCGGGGCGCAACTAATGGCACTTCGCAGATCTCGCCGTGGTCCACGAGGCGCAGCAGAGCGCGTAGCGGGCTTGATGGTGATGCTGCCGTGGCTTGTTGAACGCAAACGCGTCAAATTGTCTGACATGGCAAAACAGTTCAAATTGTCAGAAGCAGAATTGATTGACGACATCATGATGGCCTCTGTCTGTGGCGTTCCACCGTATTCTCCCGATGCGTTGATAGATGTGTTTGTGGACGAAGACGAAGTTGTGGCTGAGGTGCCACTGATGTTTTCGCGCCCTTTACAACTGAATTCTGCCGAAGTCTTTGCGCTCACAGTGATGGGCAAGGCTGCATTGCGGCTACCTGGTGCCAACAAATCTGGTCCACTCGCCACGGCACTAAAAAAGTTGCGTCCGTTGCTGCCAACCGATGACCAAGTTGTTGAGGTTGATCTCAAGCCCGTTACGTATCTCGAAGACTTGCGTAATGCGGTTTTGCCAGGCGCACATGTTTTGATTACCTATTTCACACCTGCATCGGCGTTGCGGTCGGAACGCACCATCATTGCGCGCAGTGTGTTTGAACGCGGTGGGCATTGGTACGTTTCGGCAGATGACGACAAGTCGGGTGAGTTGCGTGAATTTCGGATCGATCGAATTGAAAAACTTGCGTTGACTGGTGATTTCACCGCACCAGACTCGAGTGCCAAACGAATAGCCGATGGCAATGCATGGTTCGAAAATGCTGCATTGCATGTGACTCTGCGCGTCGAGCCGTCGGCGAGGTGGGTTGTTGAGTCGTATCCATACATGTCGCGAGAGGTGAGTAGCGATGGCTCAACCATCGTCACCATGGCTGTAGGAAACGAGCATTGGTTGTCACGGTTATTGCTGCGTGCTGGCACTGGAGTGAAGGTGCTCGAGCCACGCGAATTACAAGATCTCGGGAAGCGTGCGGCCGCGCAAGTGTTGAAGCGATACGCCTAACGAAAGATTATGGAGCTGTTT
>Ga0163199_1001246_pt1 | contig 15867 bp, 15 predicted proteins | sample PL_2010_150m_FD_113537 | JGI IMG/M metagenome (GOLD analysis project Ga0163199, IMG submission 113537) | Freshwater microbial communities from Powell Lake, British Columbia, Canada to study Microbial Dark Matter (Phase II) - PL_2010_150m | ecosystem: Environmental > Aquatic > Freshwater > Lake ... | reverse complement strand
GTCGACAGCATGTCGATGCGCGCCTTGATCGGCATGGTCCAGGAATTGGCCACGCCCGGGAACTGCAGCGCCTTGTCCATCTCGGCAATCAGCTTGTCCATGGTGAGTCCGGCGCGCCATTCGGATTCGGGCTTGAGGTTGATGACGGTCTCGAACATCTCGGTCGGCGCCGGGTCGGTGGCGGTGTTGGCGCGGCCCGCTTTGCCGTAAACCGAGGTGACTTCGGGGAAGCTCTTGATGATCTTGTCCTGCGTCTGCAATAGCTCGGCGGCCTTGGTGATCGACATCCCCGGCAGAGATGCCGGCATGTAAAGCAGAGAGCCTTCGTTGAGCGTGGGCATGAATTCCGAGCCAAGCTGCGAGGCCGGGTACCAGGAGGCTGCCAAGGCCAGCAGCGCCGCAAGCACAGTCAGTTTCTTCCAGCGCATGACGCCGGCAATGATGGGGCGGTAAACCCAGATGAGCGCACGGTTCACCGGGTTCTTCGCTTCGGGCATCACCTTGCCGCGGATGAACAGCAGCATCAGCACCGGCACCAGCGTCACCGACAGCAACGCAGCGCTGGCCATCGAGAAAGTCTTGGTATAGGCCAGCGGCGAGAACAGTCGCCCTTCCTGGCCTTCGAGGCTGAAGACCGGCAGGAAGGAGACGGTGATGATCAGGAGCGAGAAGAAAAGCGCGGGGCCGACTTCCTTGCAGGCGGCCAGCATGGCTTCAAAGCGCTCGCCCGTCGAGTGGCCCTCGGGCAGACGCTCCAGGTGCTTGTGCGAGTTCTCGATCATGACGATGGCCGCATCGATCATGGCGCCGATGGCAATCGCGATGCCACCCAGACTCATCAGGTTGGAGTTCATGTCAAGCAGGCGCATGGCGATGAAGGCCATCAAGATACCGACTGGCAGCATCAGGATGGCAACCAGCGCGCTGCGCACGTGCAGCAGGAAAATCACGCAGACCGCCGCCACGATCAGGGACTCTTCGAGCAGCGTGCGTTTCAGGGTTTCGATGGCCCGGTGAATCAGCTCCGAGCGGTCGTACACCGTTTGCACTGTCACGCCCGCTGGCAAACCAGGGCCGATCTCGGCGATTTTTTCCTTCAGGTTGCTGATCACTTCCAGCGCGTTCTGTCCGTAGCGCGCCATGGCAATGCCGGAGACCACTTCGCCCTCGCCATTGAGTTCGGTAACGCCGCGGCGCTCGTCGGGTGTCAACTCGACACGTGCAATGTCGCGGATCAGCACTGGCGTGCCCTTGTCGGCTTTGACCACCAACATTTCGATGTCGCCTTTGCCGCGCAGATAGCCCTTGCCACGCACCATGTACTCGGTCTCGGCCATTTCCACAGCCCGACCGCCGACATCGCGGTTCGAGTCACGAATCACCTGCGCCACTTTCATGAGCGGTATGCCATAGCTGCGCAGCTTGACCGGATCCACCGTCACCTGGTAGGTCTGCACAAAACCGCCGACCGAAGCCACTTCAGCCACGCCGTGCGCCTTGGTCAGCTGGTAGCGCACATACCAGTCCTGGATCGAGCGCAGCTCGGCCAGTGTCTTGTCCTTGGCCAGCAGCGCGTACTGGTAAACCCAGCCAACACCCGTGGCATCTGGCCCGATTTGCGGCGTGATGCCTTTGGGCATGCGTCCGGAGGCAAAGTTCAAGTACTCCAGCACGCGCGAGCGCGCCCAGTAAATGTCGGTGCCGTCTTCAAAGATGATGTAAACAAAGGACGCGCCGAAGAACGAGAAGCCGCGTACCACTTTCGACTTGGGCACCGACAGCATGGCAGTGGTCAGCGGGTAAGTGACCTGATCCTCCACCACCTGCGGCGCCTGGCCCGGGTACTCCGTGTAAACAATGACCTGCACGTCCGACAGATCGGGCAGCGCATCGATGGGCGTGCGCAGCACGGCGAAAACGCCCCACAGCGTGATGAACAGGGTGGCAAGAAGAACCAGAATGCGGTTGCGACCCGACCAGTCGATGATGTTGGACAACATGGCGGCTCCAGATCAATGACCGGCGTGGGCGCCGCTCGCCGCCGCCGCTTTGCCAGCCGGGGCCGATTTGACACTGGTGATGACCCACTCACCCTGCGCGCGCTCGACAAAATCGACGGCGATCCTGGCACCGGCCTTCAAGTCTTTCAGCAGCGAGGCGTTGGCGGCCTTGAACTCCATGGTCATGGCAGGCCATTTGAGACTCGCGACCGGACCGTGATTGAGCGTGATGGTGCCCTCTTTCAGGTCGATGCCATCAACGGTTCCTTCGGCCTGGTGACCTGCAAGCTTGGGCGCAGATGTGCTGGCCGCTGCCGCTGGCGTTGCAGCTGTTTTGCCGGAATCGCCAAAGCCACCCACGGCCGCCTTGAGATTGCTCTCGGCATCGATCAGGAAGTTGGCTGCAACCACGACCGGCTCGCCGTCCTTGATGCCATCAAGGACTTCAACATGGCTGTCACTTCGACTTCCGAGCTTGACTGGGCGCGCCTCGAAACGGCCTTCGCCCAGACTGATCAACACGATCTGCCGCGTGCCGCTGTCGATCACGGCGGACAGTGGCACTGTAACCACCTTGGCTTTGGCAGATACCGCCAGTTCGACCTGCGCAAACATGGCCGGTTTCAACAACAGTCCCGGATTGGCCAGCTCCACGCGGACCGGCACGGTCCGGGTCTCGGGTTTCAGCGTCGGATAAACGTAAGTGACGGTACCTGTGAACTCCTTGTCGGGGTAGGCATTGATCTTGACCTTGGCTTTGGCTCCGGTCTTGACCAGGCCGATGTCCTGCTCGAAGACGTCAGCCACGACCCAGACGGCGGACAAGTCTGCTACCTGGTAAAGCATTTCTCCGGGCATGAAGCGCATGCCTTGCACGGCTTTCTTTTCCATCACGATGCCGGACGCTGGTGAGCGAAAGGTCAGGGTACGTTGCGTCGCCCCGGTCTTGGCAAGCGACTTGATTTGTTCGTCCGAAATATCCCAGTTGCGCAGCCGCTGCAAGGTCGATTCCGCGAGTTGCTTCATGCCCGCCTGGGCTTGACCACCCGCCTCCTTGAGGGCGTCCACGCCTTGCACGGCGATGGCATATTCCCTCTGGGCCGACACCAACTCCGGGCTGTAGACCTCAAACAGGGGTTGGCCCTTGGCTACCGGCTGGCCGGTGACATTTACATGCAGTCGCTCAACGTAGCCTTCGAACTTCGACGCGATTGTAAAAAGACGGCGTTCATCGGGTTCGATGCGACCGCCAGCGCGCACTGTTTTGTCAAGGGCTCGCAACTGTGCTGACTCAAGGCGCACGCCGAGTTTTTGAATCTTCTCGGTACTGATCTTGATCTGGTTGGTGGCCAGCGGCTCTTCGTCCGCACCCCCCGCAAAGACGGCGATGTAGTCCATGCCCATGGGATCTTTTTTGGGCGTGGGAGAGGTATCGGGCAGACCCATGGGGTTGCGGTAGTACAACAGCTTTTTCTCAGCTTTTGCTGCGTTGACGGTCGCACCAACAGCACCTGCTGTCGCAACTGCACCGCCTTGTGGCGCGGAAACGGCACCCATGTGGCCTAGCCAGTAGCCGCCGCCTGTAGCCAGTGCCACGGCGATGAGGCCCATGGCAATTCCGGTCCCTTGTTTCATAAATCTTCCCCAATGAGTTTTTCAATTTCGGCAAGACGCATCTGCGCTTCAAACTCGGCCTTGATCCGGGCTTGTCTGGCCTGGCGGATTTGCCGCTGGGCGTCGAGCAATGTGGCAAAGTCAACCTTGCCGGTCTCGTAGCTGGCCAGCGCCGAACTGAAAGTCAGTTCGGCCTGCGGCAACAGGCTGGTGCTGGCCAGTACGCCGCTGCTTTGCGCTGCCTCAAGACCTGCCAGATTCTCGGCCAGGTCTGACAGCAGCTGGTTAGCTACGGCTTCCTTGCGCGACTGGGCAGCGGCCAGCATGGCTTCGGCTTCCCGCTCCTGCGCTCGCCGCGAGGACTGCTGCAACGGAATGTTGACCTCAACCATCAACGCCCATTCCTTGATCTCCGTTTTGTACTGTGTGGGGGAAATACTTAGCGTGAAATCAGGATAACGATTCTTGTAGGTCAGATCCCGGTTCTTCTCGGCGGCTCGGGTACGTGCCGCCTCGGTAAAGAGTTGCGGATTGCGGCTGCGTGCCTGCTCTGCCAGCTTGTCAAACTGAAGTTGCGCCACTACGGGAACAGCGCGCAATATTTCCGGTGCTGCCAAGGGTGCGTTGGCGGACCGTGCCAACAGGGTATTGAGCCGCGCATTGGCCTGACGGATTTCGCTGGTCAGCGCCACCAGTTCATTCTTCATATTCGTCTGTTCGACCTGGGCCCGGATGACGTCCTGCTGGGCTGCCAGACCGCCGGCATAACGGGCCTGAGAAATCTTCTCCAGGCGTTGCATCAAGTCGAGAATTTCCTGCGTCAACTTTTCACTGCCACGCAGGTAATAGCGCTGGGCTTGAGCGGTCTTTATTTTGGCTTTCAGTTCGGTCCAACTGGCCTCGACTTTGCCCTGGCTACCATCAGCTTCGGATTGCGCAATATCGCGTTTCAAGTCGCGCTTGCCGAACCAGGGCAAGTCTTGCATCAAGGTATAGCGCGTACTGCCCACGTTACCCGGCAACAGCGTCGGGTTTTGTTCGCCCATCTTGGTGATGTCCATCAACTCGGTGCGGAACTTTGGATCCGGCAGGGCGCCGGCGGGCGTGACTCGCTCACTGGCAGCCTGCGCCTCGTAGCGCATGCTGGCATAGTCCGGATTGCGCTGCCTGGCCAGTTGCAGAAGGCCTTCGACACTGGCGCCTGGCACGGCTTCGCCGGACTGCGCGCCGACCGAGCTGGCGATCGTCAACAGCACGGCGACGACGCTGGCCTGTAATAGGTATTGCATAGCTTCGCCTTATTTGGCATTGGCGCTGAGCAAGGCGTCCTCAACCAGCTTCTTCAATTCATCAAAACCGAAGTTTGGCAGCGGTTTGCCATTGACAAAGAATTCTGGCGTCATGGTGACGTTCATGGTCTTTGCGTCGGCCAGGTCCTGCTGTATCAGCTGCGCCACCTCCGGTGAATTCATGTCGCTCTTGAGACGTTCCATGTCCAGACCCAGACTGCTCAGCGGTGCCCAGATCAGGTCCACTTGCGCGGTATGGTTTTGAACCCAGATGTGCTGCGAGGCAAACAGGGCTTCGAGCGCTTGGCGGAACTGACCCTGCTTGCGCGCCGCCTCGATTACTTTGACCACTTGGTCTGATCCGGGGTGAAAGGGTGCGTAGCGAACCGAGAGGCGAATCTTGCCCGGATGCTCCGCCATCAATTGCTTGACCATTGGATAAAACTGGGCACAGGTTCCGCACGCTGGGTCGAAGAACTCGACGATGTGCACCGGCGCATCGGCGTTGCCAAAGTTGGGTGCATGAGCGCGCACCAGTGCCATCTGGTTCTGCTTGGCGATCTGTGCCGCTTGCTCAGCTTGTTGATTTTTATAGAAGAAAGCGCCGACAGCAAAGGCAATGATTAGCAGTGCTGCGGAAGCGATAAAAATATTTCTTTGTTTCATTTTGATGTCTTGAAGTAGCTGGCGATCAGAAGTGCATTGATAGCCAAAAAAGAGATAGCGGAGAGCAAGGGAATCGTCACAAAGCCGAACCATTCGATTTGCACTGTCGAGCACGGAATACCTTGCCGGCAGGGGGTCATGCTCTCCGGTATGTAGCCCGCAGTAAGCAGCAGATGAAAAACCGCTGTCAGCAACCCTACTGCCGCCAACGGCAGGGCATAGCGCACGACCTTGGGGTCGAACGGAAAAAGCCCCAGCGCCAATACAAAGACCAGCGGGAACATGAAGATACGCTGGTACCAGCACAGCACACAAGGCGCAAAGCCCATGACTTCGCTCATGAACAGCGCACCCAGCGTGGCCAGGGCTGCAAGCAACCAGGCGGTAAAAACAAGCGACCAGAGGGAATTTTTCACTGAGATCCCCCTGATCTTTATGATTTACTTGACCAACTCAAATTGAGTCACAGTCGTGCCGCCTCTTGCAGGGTCGACAGCAAATCGCACTTTCTGCCCGACTTGCATTTTGTCCAGCCAGGCGGGATCCCTGACGCCGTAGACCATGGTCATTGCGGGCATGCCGTCTTTCTGTGCACTGTGGGCCAAAGCGACTTTTCCATTGGCCTTGTCAATCTTCTTCACGGTGCCTTCTTCCATGACCATGCTGGTTCCGGCTGGCACCTGCATTGCAGCGGGGCTTCCGTGGTTATGGCCCATCTGGGCGATGCCTTGCCCGGAAAAACCTGCAGCGGCCAGCGCGAGAATCAAGACGGAATGAGTACGGAGTGTCATGAATGAAACCTTTCGTGATTGGAATGGCAGTAGTTTGCACGCCTCAGCCCGACAGAAAGTTGACCCGGAGATTACATTTTTGTTATCTTCAAGCTTGCCGATGATTATCCTTGCCCTCGAAAAAGTATTTCGTCACCTGATCGTGCAGTCGATTCCTGAGTCCGGTCTCCGTCAGATCGGCGATTTCGGCATGCAAGGCGGGACCAATCTTTTCAAAGACATCAAACAAACGCGGATCGAAATGACTACCCCGACTCCCGAGAAGGATGGTCATGGCCTCTTCCAGTGGAATAGCTTGCTTGTAAGGTCGATGCGAGGTCAACGCATCAAAGACATCGACTATGGCGAACAGCCGCGCCGCCAGTGGTATCGATTCGCCCTTGAGCCCCCGAAGGTAGCCGCTGCCGTCGAAGCGCTCATGATGGAATTCGATCACTGCGCGCGCGCCTTCCAGCCAAGCCGACTTGGCGACGATATCGACTCCCAGCTGCACATGGGTTTTCATGACTGAAAACTCTTCTGCAGTCAACTTTCCCGGCTTCAGCAGAATGTTGTCACTGATTCCAATCTTGCCCGCGTCGTGCAGGAACGCTCCGGTGATCACAGTGCGGATATCCTTCGCTGGAAGTCCGAGCGCCTCCGCAAAACGGATGCTGTACAGGCAGACACGGTAGTTGTGCAGGTCAGTGTCCGAATCCCGCTTGGCGATGGCGCTGCCCAGGACCTCCATCAATTCGATGTTGCTGCGCATCAGGTTGGCGGAGAGCTGTAGCACCCCTTTGTTCAAGCTGATGATCACCGGATAGAGCGCCAGGCTGGTGACCAATATGGCAATGAGCGTCACCGAGACGTTGCGAACAAGTTCCATCAGCGCGTGTTGGCGCGTTGCAGCGTCGACCTGGTAGACGCCATAGAAGTTCCCAATCGTGCTTGCGCTCCGATCCAGAAGCGGAAGCTTCACTTGCACGATCAGTTCGCTGGCCAGCCAGGAGATTCGATGGCTGCCGTTGACAAACGTCTCTGGAACATACTCTGGCTCCATCAACCGGGTCAACCATTCGGCCTGATCGGGTGCGTTGGCTGCGGCAATGACGTCTCCGGCCCGATTGATCACTCGGGCATGCACGAAACCTTGTCTGAGCAGCGGCGTCAAGGCCTGTTTCAGCGAATCAGCGTGCTGTTCGCCAAGCTCTGTGATATGCGCGCGCATCGACTCTGATGCAGATATTGCCAAACCCAGGGCCAACCCGTCGATCCGGCGCACTTCGAGGTAGGACATGGCCCCACCGACCGCCAGCGAAAGCAAAATCCATGCAACAAGCAAGCGTTTTGCGACCAGGCCATGCAGGCCCCGAAAAAGCGGCTTGCAGTCACGGTGAATCCCTTCGATTAAGTTGTACATTCAATCATCTGTCGTCCAGCTTGGTGATCCATCATCGCATTACTTGACAGTTTGGATCTCCGTCACCACCAGGACGCCCTTGTCATTCGCGGCTTTGAACAGCACATTGTCTCCGGCCTTGACCCGCTCCAACAAAGTCAAATTCCTGACCTGAAACACCATCGTCATGGGAGGCATCTCAAGGCTCCTTATCTCACCGTGCTTGATCGTGATCTTCCTGGCGTCCTTGTCGACCTTGCGGACCACTCCCTGGGCCATGTCGTCGCTGGCCATGCTGGTCTGAGCCAAGGTAACGCCAGAGAACACCGTGGCCGAGGTGATCAATACGAGGACGACCCGTTGCCAGCCACGTCCGCGCTGTAGTTCAGTGCTGATGTGCATGGTCGTCTTCTTTGCCACGCGCTTTGTTGGCTGTGACTTTGATCAGCCCTTTCATGCCTGCGTCGTAATGCCCCGGTTGCAGGCAGGCGAAATTGACTTTTCCCGGTTTGGTGAATTGCCAGATGATTTCACCTGACTTGCCGGGCTGCACCGTCACCATGTTCTCATCGGCGTGTTCCATTTCGGGGAACTTTTTCATCGCCTCGTAATGTTCCTTCAGTTCCTTTGTGGTGCCCAAGACCATTTCGTGTTTGACCTGGCCGGAGTTCTTGACGACAAACCGGATGGTTTCGCCCTGCTTAGCGCTTATGTCAGCGGGGGTGAAGCGCATGGCGTCCGTCATGTCAACGGTGATCGTGCGTGTGACCTTGGCGGCATTGCCAGGTTCTCCAATGGCACCTGAGTCACCAGGATGACCTCCAGCGTGGTTGCCGGAAGCAAACGCGGTTGATGCAAGCAATGCCGTTGAAAGTACAGCGACGAGAGTATTGAGTTTCATGATATTTCCTTGGTTCTTGGGGATTTAAAAGTCAGCGGCCGCAGCGGCCAACCAGATACAAATGAGAGACCAACGCGGCCCGAGCAGCGTTTTAACAGTACCAAGGTACGGCGGAAATCGATCAGGCGAGGACGGTCTTTGGAGGCGGATCAAACCGCTCCGCGGTGTGGTTGACGAATGATTCCTGAGCGTAGGGAATCTGGCAGGAACCTGGCGCTGAAAAATGACCCGCATACGGTGTGCTCACAATGGCCGAATACGCACTGCACGTGTCATCCCCGACCTTTGACGAAGCAGCATGACCTTGCAGCAATTCGCCATGCCGATGTTCGGCATTTGCAGGCTGGATGCCGGTCTGTGCCAGCACCCCATGATGACCCGGCCCGCAAAACAACATAGCAGTCGCCGCATAGCCTTGTAGGGGAATGGCCAACAGCAGCAGCCAAGCTAGTATGGTTCCGGTCAACTTACGCATAACCCCTATCCTACAGAAGATTGCCCGTCAGCACAGCTTGTCCGTTTACGCAGCTAATGACTTGGCGTGTTTCAATTTCCATTTTTCGAACGGCAAGCTATCCGTTGTCCCTCAAAGCGGCGCACCGGTCGCCATCTGCCGATGTTCCGCAGCCAAACCATCGTATTCGGTCGCCGCGCTCTCGTAAAGGTTGACAAGCGAATTGCAGTGGGCTGGCATGTTAGCGCGACCCTTGCCGTTGGTCGTCATCCCCTGGTAACTCTTGGCCATCTTGCGATGTTCTGCGGCTTTGGCGCGCGCTGCAGTGGCGTCTTGTGTATAGGTGGCAGCTAAGGCCTCGTGATCGCCACGGGTGTGCGCCGCCTCGATCCGTTGCACCATTTCAGATGAAGGGTTGTTCGGGCCCAAGGCGCAGCCAGCCAGCACCACTCCCAGCACCAAAACTGAAACCATGAGTCGCAGCGATTTCCAATCCGTTTTCATGGTGACTGTCCTGGTTAGTGAAAACAAAACACAGGAACATGGTATGAAAATGAAACCATCGGGACGCTGACCGTCAGATTACATTCCTGTCATTTACGCTACAGGGTGGCGCGAGCGGCGCAGAATGACGGCTATGAAGATTCTTATTGTTGAGGATGAGCCCAAGACCGGAGACTACTTGAAGCAAGGCTTGGTCGAGGCCGGCTTCGTTGTCGATCTGGTGCGCGACGGCTTGGACGGTTTGCATCATGGGTTGACCGAAGCGTACGACCTGGCGATTCTCGATGTGATGCTGCCGGGCATCGACGGCTGGGCGGTCCTGCAGGGCATCCGCAAGGCTGGCAAGGATATGCCGGTGTTGTTCCTGACTGCGCGCGATCATGTTGACGACCGTGTAAAAGGCTTGGAACTCGGCGCAGACGACTACCTGGTCAAGCCCTTTGCATTTTCTGAATTGTTGGCCCGGGTGCGAACCCTCTTGCGTCGGGGAGCCAAGGCCACGGCAGCGGAGTTTTTGCGCGCCGCCGATCTGGAGCTTGATTTGATGCGCCGTCGCGTCACCCGCGCAGGCAAACGCATTGACCTGACAGCCAAAGAATTTGCCCTGCTGGAGTTGCTGCTGCGCCGCCAAGGCGAAGTGTTGCCACGTTCACTGATCGCTTCGCAGGTGTGGGATATGAATTTTGACAGCGACACCAACGTCATCGAGGTCGCCATGCGCCGCCTGCGCGTCAAGCTGGACGATAATTTCGAACCCAAGTTGATACGCACTGTGCGGGGCATGGGCTACGTATTGGAGGACCCCGATTGCGCTTGACTGGCAGAACATCAATCACCCGGCGTCTGACGCTGCTGTTCGTCATCGCCTCGTCGACCGTGCTGCTGGCACTCGGGCTGGTGGTCGCCTCCTCGGTGGAAAAACACTTCGAGGACCTGGACATGGAGGTTCTGGTGAGCAAAATGGACCTGACCCGGCATGACCTGGCGCTGCTCAAATCACAAGACGATCTGACGCGCTTTGGGCAGCAGTTGACTCACTCACTGGTCGGACACCACGGTCTTGAAGTGAAGATCATCGGTGCCAATCAAGCAGTGATCTTTGCCACGCCCAGCGCCGATTTCGCTCTCGACTTGGTGAGCGCCAGCGCCACTCAAAATCCCTATCGCCCGATGCTCTGGACGATGGGGGGGCGCACCTACCGCGCTATCGCGGCGGAACTGCCGACCGGCGTCAACGCGGATGTCAAGGTGTTCGTGGCGGTGGCCACCGACATCGCGCACCATCAGGCTTACATGCGCTCTTTCCTGCAAACGCTGTGGCTGTTTGTGGCGGGCGCGGCGGCGCTTACGGGGGTCCTGGGCTGGGCCGCGGCCAAGCGCGGCCTGGCACCGCTGCGCGCCATGCGCGAGCAAACGCAAGCGGTCACGGCGCAACAACTCAGCTATCGTCTGCCGGTGGAGTCGGCGCCGCTGGAGTTGGCCGAACTGGCGCAATCCTTGAATGAGATGCTGGCACGCCTGGAAGAAGCGTTTCGCCGACTCTCGGATTTTTCCTCCGACATCGCGCACGAGTTGCGCACTCCGGTCAGTAATCTGATGACGCAAACCCAGGTCGCACTTTCAAGAGCGCGCAACGCCGACCAGTACCGCGGCATTCTCGAATCGAACGCGGAGGAGTTCGAACATATGGGACGGATGATCTCGGACATGTTGCTGTTGGCCAAGGCCGAAAACGGCCTGGTGGTCCCGAACCGGGAAACGATCCTTCTGGCGAAGGAGGTGCGCGCGCTATTCGACTATTACGATGCGGTAGCGGAAGAAAAGGGGCTGCACCTCACTCTGGAAGGCGATGGTGAGGTGAACGCAGATCGGCTCATGCTGCGCCGGGCGCTGGGCAACCTGCTGTCCAACGCAGTACGGCATTCGACTCTAGGCACGACGCTACGCGTCAATATCGACACCAGCCCGGACGCGATCTCGATTGCCATGCAAAACACGGGTGACACGATTCCACACGAATATCTGGAGCGGGTTTTCGACCGCTTCTTCCGGGTCGATCCCTCGCGTCAACGCTCCAGCGAAGGCACCGGCCTCGGTCTGGCCATCACCCAATCCATCGTCGTCGCACATGGAGGCACGATTTCGGCCGCCTCCATCGACGGTGTGACCACATTCACGATCAAACTCCCGCGCCTTTCCTGAGCTTTGAGCAGCATGAATTTGCTGACCAATTTGTAATTTGTCGGTCATGCTTCTGTTGGGGTCTGCTTTCTATAGTTCACTCATATCGCAATGCAGCGATAGAAGCTGGACAAGACGGTACACCATGATGACCGACCTGCCCGGAAATGTTTAACAGACTTTGAAAGGAATCATCATGAACACCAAATTTACCGCCATCGCATTGGTCCTCACGTCCAGCCTGATCGCCGGAACCAGCTTCGCCGGAGACGGCCATGCACAGGTAAAACCTGTGCGCACGCAAGCCGTGAGCAGCGGTGACCTCGTGGCCAGCGGGCAGGTCAATGAGTTGTACTCCAACCGCGATTTGACAAATCAAGTGCAGGCCAGCGTCACACGCGAACAAGTCAGAGCCGAGCTGGCCCGAGCGATCCGTAGCGGTGACATCCTGGTCGGTGGCGAGAGCGGTCTCAAACTCAACGAGCTGTACCCCAACCAGTATGTGGTCAAGCAAGTGCAAGCCAGCCCCACGCGCCAGCAAGTCAAAGCAGAGCTGACGGCAGCCGCGCGCAGCGGTGACCTCCTGGCTGGTGGTGACAGCGGCCTCAAGCTCAACGAGTTGTACCCTTACCGCTATCCTGCCAAGCAAATGCAAGCAGCGCTGACTCGCCAGCAAGTCCAGACTGAACTTGCAGAGGCCATTCGAACCGGCGACATCACGATCGGCGGTGAGGTCAACGCCAAATGCAACGAATTGCACCCGGACATGCATTCGGTGATTTGAAACATCTGCTCTGGCCGTCCCCTTGAAATCCCGCCCTGGTGGCGGGATTTTTTTGATCCGGCATCCTATGGCCCATTAAGCCGATAGGTTCCACTATTTTCATGCTTCGCCTAAGCGCTAACGTTGATGACGCCCATCATCCCTTGTGCTTCATGCTCCAAGATGTGGCAATGAAACATGCGCCGCCCGGGTGTGGCTATGCGCAGACGAATTCTGATCTGCTCGCCCGGGGTCAGGTTCACCACGTCCATGAACGCATTGAGTCTCGGGTCGGATGCACTGTTGGCACGGCTTGAGGCGACCAGTTGGAATGCGGTTCCGTGAATGTGCAGCGGGTGGTCCATCATGCCGCTGTTGTGCACGATCCACTCTTCTGCAACACCGGCTTTCATGCTGATGTCGTCGCGCGCCGGGTCGAACACCTTGCCATTGATCGTGAAGCGTCCGGTGGCGCTGCCACCCATCATTCCCATACCCATTCCCATGTCTGACAGCACCAGGGTCTGGGTCATTGCCAAGTTGTTCGGCAGCGGCAACGGGGCCGGCAAGCTGGCTGGAAGAGCAACCGCTGCATGCACTGCCTCGTTGCTGGTTGATATCTCGAACAACTTCACTGCTGGACTGACCGGAACCATCACACCTCGGTTGTAGGTAAGGGTGCGAAGAACAAGCTTTTGACCACTTGATGGTGGCGCGCGCACCACCAGTTCGCCGCGCTGCCCCGGTGCCAGCAGCAATTCAGAAACAGTGAGGGGCTTGGCCAGCGCCGAGCCATCCAGTGCCACCAGGACCATGGGCGCGCCATCCAGGACCAGTCTGGTATAGCGCCCATTGCTTGCGTTAAAAACCCGCCAGCGCTCTGTTGTACCCGGTGCGACGGTATCGACCGGTTGATAGGCGCCGTTCACCAGCACCTGATTTCCTTCACGCCCGTTGGCGAGATCAAGCGCCGTGTTCGGGGCGATCTGACCACTGGAGTCGAGCCGCAGATCGGTGATGAACGCCTTGCGCTCAGGCAGCATGGCCAAGGGGTCGGTGCGGCTGCGCACAATGAAGGCGCCAGCCAGGCCACGATAGACCTGCTCAGGTGTGCTGCCATGCGGATGGGGGTGGTACCAGTAGCTGCCCGCACTGCCGAGCGGCAGGCTATAGACATAGTCGCGAGAGGTACCCGCCGCAACCGGCTCCATCGGGTTGCCGTCCTGATCGGCTGGGATCGCCAGACCGTGCCAATGGACGGTGGTGTCTTGGCCCAGATTGTTGTTCAAGGTGATGCGCACCTGGTCACCTTCATACGCCTCGATGACAGGGCCCGGTGTGCCGCCGTTGTAGGCAAAAATCCGTGTCCCTACGCCTTGAACAAAATTCGCCAGCGCGGGTGCCGCCGTCAGTGTGGCTGTGAAATGTCCGGCCGAGGCGGTATTTTGCAACAGGGGTAGCGTCCGCCATGCACCTACCGCTGGAGTCATGGCCGCCAACGCAGCAGGTTCTGGAACGGCAGCCGAATTCAATGACATGGGCGAATCTGTCAAGCCGCCGCCACAACCCGCAAGGCCCGCGGTTGCGATACCGGCAAAAACAAGCTGCCGCCTGCTTTGATCAATGACCTGGGGAATCTGCGAGGGATCTCCTTGTTTGATGACTGCAATTTTCATTTAGATGTTCCCGTTGGAGGCAGTCAGTTTTGGCATGAACGTCGTCATGTCTGCGTTTGTCAAGCCCGACACGTTCGCGGGGGAATTCATGAAGTTCGTCATCGCAGTTGCCAGGCCACTGGTACCAGCCACGGTTGGGTACATCGGCCGGGTATGGAGGATGTCATTGACCGAGAAGTAGTTGCCCATGACCGCATTTGCCGCAGGCCATCCAAATCTCGAAACATTCTTCCAATACGCGTTCATCAACGACCCCAACGATCAAGAAACTATGGCTTTTGAAACTGTGAATTGCCGCGCCGCAAAGCGCCTCAGTGAGGATGCATCAGGGCTATCGCGGTCGCCACGTATTGCCCCCCTGTGAGCCGCATGTCGACAGCCACCGCTGAACCGGACACCATGCTGCTGCCACCCGCCATCCCGCCGCTCTGAATCTGCACCCCACTGATTTGAATCAGCACACCGTTCAACATCATGCTGGTGGGAGTGACGTTGTAGGCGATTCCCTCCATGTGGACCTTGCCCAGTGGAGGCGCAACGCTCATTGGTGAAAAGTTCACAACAGACGTCGACAACATGCCGCCATGGAATGTGCCGTGGACATTAACAGCCTGGCCCACAACCAGGTTAGCCGCCGTGCCATTGCTGTAAAACATCGATGACTCGATACTGCCATTCAGGTTAGCGCCAGAGGGCATCGTCATCGTGTAGCTGCCGGTTGCGGCGTTATATGCAGCGATGGTGCCGCTTACATCGATCACGGCGTCAGCCGGTGCTTGCAGCGGGGAGAGCGCCTGGATGACGACGCTGGACGCCCGCACCACGTCATCTTCTATCGCGCCGTGCACCTCGACATACACACCGTTTGCCAGTTGCGCCGCTGTGCCGCCGGCAAAAGTGGCGGCGCTGGCATTGAGCGCCACACCACGGACCGTAAAACTTGATGCTGAGACAAAATTGGCTACGGTGCCGTGCAATTCAACCTTTGTCGGTGCCGTCGATGTGAAGACCGTCACGCTGGTCGCATTGACTTTGTTGGCGCTGGCGTCATAGCTGCCAAGCACCACGACATACTTGCCGGCCCCCAAAGTCGCTGCGCTCGGTGTGATTGCAGCTTTGCTTGCATCGACTGTCAGATTGCGAAGCTTGAAGCTGGCAGCACTGGCGAAGTTGCTGATGGTGCCAGAGGCGGTAACGTTCTGGCTGGTACCGGCCAGGCCCTTGATACGGATGGTGCTGGCGGTGATGCTGTTGCCTACCGGGTCCGTAGTGCTCCACACGGTCACCAGTGCACCGTTGGCCAGCGCAGCGCCTGCGGGACTGATGACCGCCGAGCCTGCTTTGACGCTATTTGCGCCGATGAGGAAAGTACCCGCACTGGCGTTGTATTGAGCCACATAACCCGTCAGGCGCAGTCCGGTGGCAGCGGGTTGCTGCACGATGAGAGTGGCCTGCAGGGATACGACGCCAAGGCTGTCGGTTTTGAGCTGGCCGTGGACTTCAACCCGGTCTGTGACCTTGATGCTTGCCAGCGACGCGTAGCCGACAAATCGGGTCACCGGTCCTAGTGTGGCATCGCTGTTGATGAACACATTGGTACCGAGCACCGACAGACTGTTAACCCCGACTGCGGTCACGGCGCCGACC
>Ga0163199_1001244_pt1 | contig 15935 bp, 9 predicted proteins | sample PL_2010_150m_FD_113537 | JGI IMG/M metagenome (GOLD analysis project Ga0163199, IMG submission 113537) | Freshwater microbial communities from Powell Lake, British Columbia, Canada to study Microbial Dark Matter (Phase II) - PL_2010_150m | ecosystem: Environmental > Aquatic > Freshwater > Lake ... | reverse complement strand
CCGTATGCCAGAGGTTCAGTCTGCCCGGTACTGGCATATCAGCAGTGGCTGGAGGTTGCCAAGATCACCGAAGGCGCAATCTTCCGAGGGGTGAATCGGCACGGCCATATTTCTGATGCCGCCATCACTGCCCAAGCTGTCGCACTCGTGGTGAAGGAACGGGCACAAGCAGTCGGCCTTGATTCTGCCAAGTATGCAGGACACTCCCTGCGCTCCGGGTTGGTGACATCGGCGGCAAAGTTGGGGGTAAGTTCTTGGAAGATCAGGGAGCAGACCGGCCACAAATCAGATGCCATGCTTGCCCGGTATATCAGGGACGCAAACATTTTTGTCGATAACGCGGCGGGGGCGGTCTTGTGATTACTCCATCCGTCAATCTGGCCTACCTGTCCGACAAGGACTTACTGACGAAGCTGATCGGTGCCAAAGAGTGCCGCCGCCAGTATCACGGATCGCTTCAATCGCTATTCTCTCAACCGACAGATGGCAACGGCCAGAATGAAATCTGCATTGCTGCGCGGGAACTGGTTCGCCGCTGGTTGAACGAGGAACTTCGGCGGGACTGCATTTTGACATCGCCAGAGAGTGTCCGGGACTATCTGCGATTGCACTTCGCTGGCAGGGAGTACGAAAGCTTCGTGGTGCTGTTTCTTGACGCTCAGAACCGCCTTATCGCTGCAATCGAAATGTTCCGAGGGACATTGACACAGACATCGGTGTATCCACGGGAAATCGTCAAGGAAGCCCTGCGACACAATTCAGCGGCTGTGCTCTTCGCTCACAATCATCCAAGTGGCATCAGCGAACCCAGCAGGGCAGACGAGCTACTGACTAGCAGTTTGAAACAGGCATTGTCGCTCGTGGATGTAAAGGTTTTGGATCACATGATTGTCGCTGGGGCCTCGATTCTCAGCTTTGCCGAGCGGGGGCTGCTATGACCGTAAAGCTCCCCACCAATGCGGTCCATCCAAATCCTGACCAGCCACGCAAACGATTCGATGAATCTGAGTTACAAGCCCTAGCGAACTCGATCATCACAACAGGGCTGCTGCAACCGATCACGGTCCGTCTCGTGGCACCAGACCCCTCCTGTCTGTTTGGCGACGATCAGAAGGGCGGCCTGTCCCAATACGAGATAGTCGCGGGAGAGCGCCGATGGAGAGCGCATGTACTGGCGAAACTGGGTACCATCGACGCCAATATAATAGAAGCCACAGTCGGGGAGCGGGACATTCTGGCAATTGTCGAAAACCTCCAACGTACCGACATCACGCCTCTTGAGGAGGGACGTGCATATCAACGGATGATCGACGCTGGGTACACCCCAGCAGAATTGGCACACAAGCTCGGACTCAAGCAACCACGGCGCATTACAGAGCGCATGTCACTATTGCGCTTGAATCCGTCCTATCTGGACTTGCTTGAAAAAGGCCACCTTTCACCTTCTCAAGGCTTTGAGCTTGCTCGACTTGGTGCCGCTGATCAGGATCGGGTCTTTGCCATGATCAACACAGGACGCTGTGATACCTGCGTCAAACTACGTGTAGTTGTAGACGGTTTCCTAGCAGCCGCCAACCAAGGCTCATTGTGGGAAATTCCCCAGCCGAGCGCAAATGAAACGGCAATCCTCTCGGCGTTTGAAAGAAAGATGGAACAGATTGTAAAGTTGGTCGATAGTGGCTTCAAGGACAACGAAATTGTCGTATTGCGGAAGATCAATCCACACCGCGCCAGCATCGTCGTCACCCAGATCGGTTTGATCAGCAAGCACCTGAAACTGGTTGAGCGTGAGATTCAAAAGGTTGTCGCACAGGGCGAACTCATCACCCACTAACCGCCAAGGAGAATTGTGCGCGGCATTGCACCGCCACGTCTTGGCCGAATTTCCGTCAAATGCAAGATTCGTTTGGTAGGCTCATACTGTGAGCCTCACACCCCGCATAATGTCACTATGGATCGAATCCCACTGTTCAAGATCGCTGGCCGTGATCATTATCAAGGATGCCTTCTCGGAGGTGCCGTTGGTGATGCGCTGGGTGCCCCAGTTGAATTTATGACCCGTACCCAAATCACTGTCCAGTTTGGAAACGGCGGCATACGCGACATGGTTCCGGCCTATGGCAGAGTTGGGGCCATAACTGATGATACCCAGATGGCACTATTCACCGCAGAAGGTTTGCTGAGAACTTGGGTTTGCCAATCGCTGCGAGGCTCCTGTGAGCCGCCGAGCGTTATCGCCAGTGCCTACCTGCGATGGTTGCACACTCAAGGCATTGTCCATCCACTTCAACAGCATTGCCTAAACGGATGGCTGATTCAGCAGAATGAGCTTTTTGCCCGAAGGGCACCGGGCAATACCTGCATTTCCGCTTTACGGGCATTGCAGTCCATTGGAGACCGGGCCAAGAACGACAGTAAAGGGTGTGGTGGAGTAATGCGTGTTGCGCCAGTCGGAATGATGATGGCAGGATTGTCACCCAGTGAAACCACGGAGAAGTCCTTCAAGCTCGGTTGTGAGGCGGCGGCAATAACCCACGGACATCCTACCGGGCAACTGGCGGCTGGCGTATTCGCCGCGATTATTTGCCAACTTCTTGGCGGCATCGGTCTACTGGAATCAGTCGAAAGGGCTCTTCAAATTCTGGAAGAAATTCCAGACCACGACGAAACATCGCAAGCAATTCGACAAGCGATCAAGTTTGCCTCGGACAACCCCAGCAGTATCGACGCTTTGAAAATGATTGGGAAGGGATGGGTCGCAGAGGAGGCTCTAGCGATTGGACTTTACTGTGCGTTGTGCGCCAACGATTTTGAATCTGGTGTCATCTTGGCAGTCAATCATGATGGCGATAGCGATTCGACAGGACTAATTGCCGGGCATCTTCTGGGTGCCCTGCATGGCATTTCTGGCATACCACGCCGATGGCTGGAGCCGCTTGAACTTCGCGTCGTGTTGGAAGAAGTCGCTGATGATCTGGCAACCGTTGGCTCTTGGAAGCTTGATGAAGAAATTCATGGGGAGCAGTTTGAACATTTCATTCACCGCTACCCCGGTAGCTAGACAGTAACAACATGCCGAATTGTCGAAATCGACGGATAACCAATCAACTCCATCGGATTCGGCGGGTTCCGCATTCAATTCATCAAAACTGGAGTCCAACCATGCCAGAGACCAAGCCCTTGAACTCAGATACTGACATCAGCGACGCCGAACTACTGGCGATACAGGATCAGGTTGATGCCGAGATTGAACGGAGTGGACTTCCAACTGACGACGAACTATTTCTGGAGGTCGAGAATCTTAACCAGCGATAGGGATTCAACGCGGGATTCGACTGATTATGAGGAAGTACGCCCATTAAATGCAACTAATTGCATGCGCTCGGTTCACCCTACATCCAACCGACTTGGTCACGGAACGCCAATGGCAACCATGGGACACACAAGGAATCTTCTCTCGCGGTCAATATCAACTCCCACCTATGGTTGATAATGAGGTCCCAAGTCGGTTCAGCAGGTAAGACTGCAAGTACCATTCTGATCAGCCCGATCTTCTTCATCTACGGCTTGGAAAAGTTTGGATGCAACATGATTGGTATCATGGCCGAATAATGCTGTAACAACGCGTAAAGGGGCTTGGACTGCAATGCAAACGATATTTGATCTGTGTGTGCCTCGTGATGATGTGCTTAAAGGGTCAATCAGCGAAGCCGACTTCGCAGCAGACTTGGCAATGGTTGTTCGCGGGAGCAAGGAAGCGCCAGAGGAATACCGTGTCGCCTCCAAATTCTTTGCTAATACCTACCCTACTCGTGGTCTGAAAGCTCTTCTTGCCAATGTCTGCGCCAGACTTTCCGGTGCTGGCGGCGAGGTGGCCTCTATCTTTCGCCTTGATACAACATACGGTGGTGGTAAAACGCATGGCCTGATCGCCTTAACTCATGCCGCTAGGGGTATGAAAGGTGTTAAGAAGGTTGATGAGTTTATTGACCCCGCCATTGTTCCGAAAGGTAATGTCCGAATTGCTGCTTTCGACGGTGAGAATGCCGATCCCGCCAATGGTCGCCATATGGGCGAGGAGATATATGCGAAAACCCCTTGGGGTGAAATCGCCTATGCCTTAGCAGGGAAAAAGGGGTATGAGCGAGTTCGTCAGAGCGATGAACTGGTGTCAGCACCGGGGGCTGATACTCTGCGAGAGCTTTTTGGTGGCGAACCCACCCTGATTCTGCTGGACGAGCTTTCGATCTATTTGCGAAAAGTCCACAACCTGCCTAATGCCCGTGACCAGCTAACCGCTTTCCTGACCTCACTGTTCAAGGCAATAGAAAGCACTCCCAACGCAGCACTGGTCTATACCCTTGCTATTGGGAAAGATGGCCGCGCTACTGATGCCTACACTGACGAAAATCAGTTTATCTCTGACCGGATGGCAGAAGCTGAAAGCGTGTCGGCACGCAAGGCAACACTACTGAACCCAACCGAAGATGATGAAACTGTCCAAGTGCTTCGGCGGCGGCTATTTGTTTCAATTGACCATGCCAAAGCGGCTGCCGTTATTGATGCCTATCGCTCACAGTGGCAAGCCAACAAGGATGCCTTACCCCCCTATGCAAATCATCCTGAAACACTTGAACAGTTTAGGGATTGCTATCCGCTCCACCCCGAAGTGTTGGCAACGCTGACAGGCAAGACTGCCACCCTACAGAATTTCCAGCGGGTACGAGGCATGCTGCGTTTGTTAGCCAGAACCGTCAGCACTATCTGGGCTACAAAGCCAGCCGATGCGACAGCAATTCATCTGCATCATATTGACTTGGGAAGTGAGCCGATCCGGCAAGAAATCATCACCCGTCTTGGTCAGTCGGCATATACCCCCGCCTTGAACAACGATATTTCCGGTACTGGTGGAAAGCGATCATTGGCGCAGGAACTTGATGTACAACACTATCAGGGTCTAGCGCCATATACAGCCTATGTTGCCAGAACCGTGTTCATCCACTCATTGGCGTACAACGATCCACTGAAGGGGCTATCGCCAGAACATCTACGGTTTTCCTTATCTTGCCCTGCGTTGGATATTGCATTCATAGAAGATGCACGTAAACGTTTCCTGTCCGAGTCAGCTTATCTTGATGATCGTACCGGAGTACCAATGCGCTTCTTGGTTGAAGCGAATCTGACCCACCTTATTAGGCAACAGGAGCAACATGTTGATGCGGGGGAAGCTCGCGCTCAATTGAACGACCTGATCAAGGAAATCTTCAAGGGGCAGGTGTTTGAGAGCATTTGCTTTCCGGGCGGGGCATTTGACGTACCCGATGAAGTTGGCGATGGTCGTCCACGTCTTGTTGTGCTGTCCTACGATGGTGTGTCGGTAGGTGCAACCATTGAGGCCATTCCAGACCTGATCGCCAAGATAGCGCAGCGTAAAGGATCAGATTCCAGCGGTTACCGCGCACTGAGAAATCAACTGGTATTCGTTGTAGCTGATGAAGCGCGTAAGGAAGAAATGCGGCACAAGATCGCACGTAGACTTGCGCTATTCGATCTGAAAAAGCCAGAACGACTGTCTGAGTTGGCAGAACATCAGCAAGCTAAGGTGCGAGAACTAGAGCAGAAATCTCAAACGGAAGTGGCGATTGCGATTCAGCAGTGTTACCGCCATGTGTTTTATCCCTCACGACAGAAACTTGGTGATGGCAATGTCGATTTGGCGCATACCGCCATAGACATACAGTCAACTTCAGATAAGCCCGGTGCTGGACAGCAGCAAGTCATACGCGCCTTGCGGGAACTCAAGAAGCTGCGGCTTGCCGAAGATGATCCTAATTCTCCTACCTATATTCGTGACAGGACACCATTAAAGAAGGGCGAGATAACGACTTTGGCTCTAAGAGAAGAATTCCGGCGCGATCCGGGCCTTCCTATTCTGGTTGGTGATGAGGTATTTGTCCGAGGCATCCGCAATGGCGTTATTGCTGGTGAGTACGTCTATCGTCGTGGCGATCTGCTCTATGGGATTGGTGATCCATCGGTTTCAATCGTGATTGACGAGCAGTCGTTTATCTACACGATGATATTCGCTAAGGACAAAGGTATCTGGCCTCGCCCCGTAGCCAAATCTGACACTACAACTCAAACAGAAGGCGGAGATTCAACATCTACGGGAGAATCAACTACTGGTCGTGGGCAAACAAAGGCTGGTGGTACAAGCACTGGAGCCACACCACCCCAACGCCCACCATCCGGCGCATTTACCGCAGAGGGCATATTGAAAGAGGCTCTGACAAAGCTATGGGAGCAAGCTCGCTCAAAGAAAATCGAGAAAATCGCTTCATTAAATATCAGGCTATTCGATGCCAGTGATGCATTTCGGCTGATGGGAACCATTAGCGCAGTTACTGGAGCGAAGAAAACAGTAGCCATTACTGGTGGCTACGAAACACGAGAAGGTGCGACATTTGAAATGGAATTTCATGGACCAGTGGCTGACGCATTGCCAGTCAAGGAATTCCTAGATGCCCAACTGCGTGATGCCCCAACTAAGACTATGGAAGCTGGTTTTGACATTATTTTTGATTCCGGCTTGCTTATGTCTGGTGATGCTGCCGAAAAGCTGACTGAGCGAATGACACGGTTTGCGTCAGGTGCAGCTTATGTCACTGCCACTGCTGAGGCTGCCAAATGAGTGCACGAATTCAAAGGATTGAAGGTATGAACACACCCATGACCGCACCGAAGTATGAAATCCGTGTTAGATCATACGCACCAGCGGATAGTGAACTAGAGGTATGGAATCTTCCATCACCTGCATCACCTCATCTATCCGCTGCTGTGCGTGTTGCGGGGCTTCGTGGTCGTAACCTTGAGTTGATAGAACACCGCGTATTAAAACGGCTATCGCAATCTGGCGTTAGGCTGGTTTCCAAGCCGCGAGAGAGTGTGAAGGGTTACGCTATATCCGAAGATGTGGCATTGATGATTGGCTTGCTGTTCAGGACGCTTGCACCTATGCGCTCCCGCGACAACATGCGAATGGTTGCGGAAGGCATTGAGGCTATGGGAAGGGAGGAAGCTGCCTACTGGCTTGGTATGGCTATGCACCGTAAGAACCCACGACGAGTACTGACGGCACTGAGATTCCTGCTGACTGAACCGAAACATAAGAAGAACTAAAGATGGCTGATACCCGCCTCATTGAAAAATGGCTGCCGATTGGCGCTCTTGGAGAGGAAAGCGCCAGAGAGCGCAGGTCGATGACTGCGTTGCCGCCAACCTATTACTTGCACGTTTGGTGGGCAAGGCGACCACTCGTTGCATCTCGTGCTGCGATATTGGCATCACTCCTACCCAGTGATGCGGATCATGAGAAATTCACGAAAATGATTGGAATACAGGGTGATCCTGTAGCTGTGAAGAAACGCATAGATCGCGCAAAAAGAACCAATGAAAATTTAGGACTTAATCCTTATGGCTATGAGCGAGCCTTTAAGCACCTACCAAGTTCGTCAGAGCTAGATTGGTTCGGAAGTAACCTAAAGATTCTTGGGATTGACAGCCCGGTAGTCCTAGACCCCACTTCGGGCGGCGGAAGCATTCCCTTTGAATCGGCAAGACTCAAACTGACAACATTCGCAAACGACCTAAATCCAGTCTCCGTTTTAGTCCAACGAGCAACGGTTGAGTTTCCAATGAAGCAAAGCCAGTTGATTCTCGACGAATTCAACGGTCTCTCCAATCGCTTCCTTGAAGTAGTGGAAAAAAGGTTGCAAGGAATTTACCCGCCCGAAAAAGATAATGCTCAAGTGCTTGGCTATCTGTGGGCAAGGACGATCACCTGTCCCTATTGTAATGGTGTAGTCCCCCTCGCCCCTAACTGGCGACTAGCGGCTGATGGAAAGGGTATGCGCTTGTTGCCCCAGCTTGGTAATGGTCCGGGAGATTTAACCCGGCATATGCGATTTGAGATTGTAGACAATGCGTCTAAGCACTCGGAGGGAACAGTCAGCGGCGGCGATGGTCGCTGCCCATACTCCGATTGTCTCCGTACCATTGACGGTGACGAAATAAAGAAGCAAGCACAGGCCGGGCAGATGGGTGATCAACTCTATGCAATAGCATTTAAGGGGCGTGTCACAAAGGTTTCAAAAACCGGCAAGTTGAAGGAAGCGTGGGAGCGTGGATACCGAGCGCCAACTGAACATGATGAATTGTCAAAGCAGATTGACGAATTCTTGCGCGACAGATTGCCGGAGTGGGAAGCATTAGACCTAGTTCCTAATGAGGCAATTCCAGAAGGTAACAAAACGGAAGAACCTCGTCGTTACGGCATGACTCGCTGGCGCGATCTATTTTCACCTCGGCAGCTAATTGCACACGCTACTGGTGTTCAGGTTTTGCGCGAAATGCTCGACAAACATCGAACTGAGGGGCAACTTAAAGATACGGTAGCTGATGCCTATATTTTGCTTTCAATCGCACTAGATAAGCTACTGAATTACTGCAACCGATCCTGTCGATGGGATTCAACAACCGATAGAGTTAGATCAATTTTCGACAGACATGACTTTGCGTTCATATGGTCTTACGGCGAAATGGCTGCTTGCGGTAGTGGGGAAGGATTTAGGTGGGCCCTATCGCAAACAGCAAAAGCGTTCCGTGAACTCCTTGCTGTGACTCGCCCTGACTTCAATGCGAAAAATGCATCACCCCAAGGCGCGTTAGCACTCTCAACATATTCGCCGGCAAAAGTTAGTTTGTCATGTAAGTCTGGAGATGCGCTAGATCATATCGCCGATAGTTCGGTCGACTGCGTAGTGATGGACCCTCCCTACTACGACAACGTTATGTACGCTGAACTGTCAGACTTCTTCTATGTTTGGCTAAAGCGCACTGCTGGATATGTCTATCCAGAACTCTTTCGACGACAGCTAACAGATAAGGATAACGAAGCAGTAGCCAATCCTTCTCGCTTCAAGGGTGAGAGGGGCGCAAAGGTTCTTGCCGGGCGCGAATATCAGAATCGAATGTCCTCAATATTTTCTGAAATGCGCCGGGTCCTGAAGAAGAATGGCATCATGACCCTGATGTTTACCCACAAGGCAACTGGCGCATGGGATGCTCTCACAAAAGGTCTAATGGAGGCTGGATTTACCATTACTGCTTCTTGGCCTATAAACACTGAGGCTGGCGGTAGTCTTCATATCAAGGATAAAGCGGCTGCTAATAGCACCATCTTTCTTGTTTGTCGTCCCCGTGAAGCAGTCAAAGCAGATGCTATGGAAGTGTATTGGGAGGATGTTGAACCACTTGTTGCTCAGGCAGTTCGCAAGAACGTTCAACGATTTAAGGAAGGAGGCATTGGCGGAGTCGACCTTTACCTTGCATCCTTTGGACCAGCACTGGAGGAATTCTCAAAGCATTGGCCGCTTAAGCGTGGCACACCACGACCAAAACCAGAGGCGCTTAAGCGAAAAAAACAGTCAGAAATGTTTGAGGAGGAATTTGATCCTTACGCTGTCACGCCAGAAGATGCCCTTGATGCTGCACGGCGTGAGGTAAAGAACTGGAAGCTTGAACAACTAACTCACATGAAAGCCAACGCAGAGCTTGATCCAGCTACCGCTTGGTTTGTTCTGGCATGGGATGCTTTCCGAGCAATCGTATTCGACTACGACGAAGCATTGCGGCTTGCCCGTGCTGTTGGCGTAGACTTAGATAAGGACATTATTGGTCGGTTGGCTGAGAAGAAAGGTAGCGATGTACGCCTTTGGGATAGCGGAACTCGTGCCGCGAAAGGTTCTCTTGGTCCCGCCGATGGTTCACGCGCAATGATTGATGCGATTCACCATGCTGCTCATCTTGGTCGCACTCGCAACCTTGACGCTGCACGCGATCTACTTAGCAAGAATTACGTGGATCAAGACCCCAAATTCTTTGCCTCGCTGGAGGCAGTGCTTGAAGTGCTTCCGGTATCAAAAGCATTCTCCGGCATTGAGCTTGAGGGTGAAGTTGCCTCCCAAGGTAGCGATTTTGAGGTGCTGGAAAACCTTCGCCGCCTTGCCTTCTCTGACAAGGTAGATGAACCGAAGCAGCTTGATCTGTGGAAGGATGAGGCGATAGCTTAAATCGTCATTAGCCTTCTTCGTTAGCGTAGATACGGTAACAGGAATAGTCGGGGTACTTCTTGGCATTACTCGCTCAATACAATTGGCGGCTCAAATACACACCTGATGACGGTGATCTTGTCAGGCTGTTTTACATACCTGCCCTTGAGGATGCAGTTAGATATGAGCGATTGACAGGCTACTTCAACGCCAAAGCATTATCGTTGGCTGCTCGTGGGATTGAAGGCTTAATCCGAAATCATGGCAGGATGCGACTGGTTGTCGGTTGTACCCTAGAACAGCCAGAAATTGAGGCCATTGAAAAAGGTCAGAACCTGCGTGATATGGTTGAACAACACATTGGCAGTGTTCCCCTCACTCCCCCTGATCAAGAATCCCATGATGCCCTTGAGCTATTGGCATGGATGGTTGCCAAGGGTATTTTGGAGGTTCAGGTTTCTGTTCCCTGCGACTCAAACCGTAATCCAATACCTGCTGACGGTATTTTCCATGAAAAGGCTGGAATCATTGAGGACAAGTGTGGGGATCGTCTGGCATGGAATGGTAGTCTCAACGAAACAGGTGCTGGCTGGCGGCACAATTGGGAAAGCATCAATGTCTATACCAGTTGGGGTAAGGAACCGCAGCGAGTTGAAGAAGAAGAGCAGAACTTCGCTCGCATTTGGGCTAACAAGTCCAAGCGAGTTATTACCATGGATATTCCATCAGCCCTTCGACAGGACTTGATGCGCTTTATGCCGGAGAATGACCATCCCGCAAGGTTAAAGAAGGCTGATGATCCTGACACTGGTAAAACAGAACAATCTGAATGCAGAGAGGAAATCGCGCCATTACCGGAACAAACCACTGATCTGCGAAGGCAGGTGTGGAGCTATATCAAGGTCGCCCCAACTTTACCGGATGGAGGTGAACGTGTTGGAGAGGCTACCTGTGCCGTAACGCCTTGGCCTCACCAGATTAGGGCGTTTACTAGGCTATATGACAACTGGCCTTCAAAATTAGTGATCGCTGATGAGGTGGGGCTAGGCAAAACGATAGAGGCTGGCATGCTGCTTCGGCAAGCATGGCTTTCAGGCAGAGCGAAGCGCATTCTGATCCTTGCGCCGAAGTCGGTATTGAAACAATGGCAGATTGAACTGCGAGAAAAGTTTAACCTCAATTGGCCTATCTATGATGGGCAAAAGCTAAGTTGGTATCCGTCACCCGCCATGAAGGGACACGAAACCCAACCAGCGGATCGTTCATCGTGGCATAAACAGCCGGTAGTTATCGCTTCAAGCCACCTACTACGCCGGAGCGATAGACTTGCGGAGTGCCTTGAAGCGGAGCCATGGGACTTGGTGGTACTGGATGAAGCACACCATGCTCGACGCAAAGCGGCAGGTGCTGTCAAAGAGGGTGGTCCTAACGCGCTACTGCGGTTAATGCAGGGTATGAAATCACGAACCAGTGCATTGGTTCTGCTGACGGCAACGCCAATGCAGGTGCATCCAATCGAGGTATGGGACTTGATTAACTTGCTTGGCCTACCACCCGAATGGACTGGGCAAGCTTTCCTCAAGTTTTTTGAGGACGTGGCGCATCCGAATCCAGCACCGGAAGCCTTTGAGCGTATGGCGGTATTATTCCAAGCAACTGAACGTGAGTTTGGTTCAGTGACAACAGAAGATGCAATGCGCTATACAGGCTTATCGAGGCTCAAGGCCAATAAGGTGACTCGCGGACTTCGGGACAGCGCAAGTATTCCTCGTAGGCAAATGGACAACGCTGAACGGTCTGGTGCAATACAGCTATTACGCGCCACATCCCCAATACGGCATCTAATCTCACGGCACACACGGGAACTACTAAGGAAGTATTACAAGGCGGGAAAGATGACCTCGCGGATCGCTGACCGCCATGTCCACGACGAATTCATCAACCTTAGCGACGACGAGCGCGATATCTACGAGGCTGTAGAAAACTACATTTCCTCTACCTACAATAATGCCACTGTAGACGTGCGTAATGCCGTTGGTTTTGTGATGACGATATATCGGCGGCGACTAGCCAGCAGCTTCTATGCACTTGCCCAAACGCTACAGGATCACCTTGAGGCAATTTCGTCAGGCGGTTTTATTCTCCGCCCCGACACTGCCGATGAAGATGTGCCTGATGATGAAGGCGACGATGACACACTTGATGCTGACGATGCTGGCAAGATTCAGCAACAAGCCCTAAATTCAGAGGAAAAGACGGATATTGAAAGCCTGTTGGCTAGAGTTATGAGGCTCCCCCCCGATACCAAGCTACAGGCACTGAAGGCCGCGATTGAAAGTTTGAGACGTGATGGCTACCAGCAGGTCATGGTGTTTACTCAGTTCACTGACACAATGGATTTTATTCGTGGTGAATTGCGGCGGCTGCCAAACCTAAGCCTGATGTGCTTTTCTGGTCGCGGTGGTGAAGTTCAGACAGCCGATGGCGAATGGCGTGTTATATCCCGCGACGATGTAAAACGTCGTTTCCGAGAAGGTAAGGCTGATGTGTTGCTGTGCACTGACGCTGCGGCTGAGGGCTTGAATTTCCAGTTCTGCGGCGCTTTGGTTAATTACGAAATGCCGTGGAACCCGATGCGGGTAGAACAGCGTATTGGCCGTATTGACCGCCTTGGTCAACGGTATCCCACCATCAAGATTATCAACCTGCACTATGAGGGAACGGTAGAAACTGATGTGTATCGTGCCTTGAGGACACGAATCGGACTGTTTACAAGTGTTGTCGGCAAACTCCAGCCGATTCTGGCAACAATGTCTAAGACGATCACAGCAACCATATTGTCTGGAAATCGGGGAGCAGATGGCGGTGAGCAAATCAAAGATATTATCAATACCAAAGCCGATGAAGTGCAGCAGATAGGTTTTGACATTGATGAAGTGACTGACGCTGATCTTGAGGAACCTTACCGTCCTGACTCTGCCCTCGACATGGATGACCTTGACAAGGTGATACGGTCACAGACGGCACTGCCAGCAGGTATATCTGCTGGTCTGATGGCTACCAAGGAATACGCCTACTCTGCCCCCGGTATGGCTGAAAAGCTCAGGGTGACCACGGACTCCGCATTTTATGAGGAACATTCGGAAAGCTTGGAGCTTTGGTCACCCGGATCACCATTGTTTCCATCTGGCGAAGGTGATACTGCTTTGCCGGGTGATCAGCATCACCGGATCAGCGAACTGTTGCCGGAATGAAGTCGCTGCTCCTGCCCTCGGTGATCGCTGCTGCATTTAGTATCCCGTTCTCCGCAGAAGTACAAGCTAAGACGGACTCAGGCAACCATCGTGTCTCGCATACCCATAGTCATGCTCTGGCTTCTCGCGAAACTCGCGTTAGTCATGTACACATTACCGAGGGCGTCTTGTACTTGCAGGCTCATCTGGTGAGCCAATTTGCAGCGCATACTGTGGATTGAAGCTAGAGCCGCACTAGGAGTACTTGACTATGAAGGCGTCGCATTGAACATGGAAGCATTTCAAGCTTGCCTCGGGATCGACGCATTTGGGCTATGCAAGTATGATCCGCTGAACCCTGCCAATTCATACTTCTCAATTGGCGAGGCGGTATCAACCTTCGCTTTGCTGATAGCCGTCTCTCAACTTGCTGGCCCTGAACTCAAATTTCGACTACGCATTAGTCGAACCAAAGTTCATGTAGCACTCGGTTGTTTTGTGTTTGCGATCTTTTGTGCCAGCGTGGCTGCCGTATTACCTTCTATCCTTGGTTACCTTGTTCCTGTCGTTGGATTTCCAATTTTCTGGGAACTGCTTGGCCTACTATCCGTCGTTCTTGGTGGCAGCGTCATAGCCCATCTCTATCTCAAACCCACTTCGTTTTCTGAAAGCAATTTTGAATCCTACTTCCGAGCCTGCATGGCATTCATATCGCAAGGTGACCCAGTATCGTTGCGAGCTTTAGCAGACGAGTTGGAAGCGAGTATTGATCCGATTGTGTCGGCATGTAAGCGATTCAATTCTTGGGAGGCCAAGAAGGCTGATGAGGAAGGCAGAACTTACGACGTAGCTCCGGATACAGGCCATGCTTTGGAATGCCTTAACTTACTTGCAGATGAGAGATTTTGTAGAGTCGTTGTTGAGTACTCCCCTAGAACTGCTGTCCTGCTTATCACCAAAGTGCTTGAAGCTACTCTGCATGAGCAATGGGGCCGTGCATTGATTCACCAATTAATACGGCAGGCGCTCATCAATCCAAACTCAATAATGCATCGGGAGGATGATTATTCTGGGCTAGGCCGCTTCAAATCATTTACAAAATCAGTGTTTGGCAGATACGAGTTTATCAATAGCCTTCAACGTCCATTGCAAGCATGGCGCCACTATGACGATGGCGAAAACACACTGGAGATATTAAAGAAATATGCGCTTGCTCTTGAAACAGCATTCGGATCATATTTTGAGGGAGGGGACTATTGGACCCACCCGGCGGCACTATGGGTTGGAGTAAAGACTCTCGTCGATTCTTCTCAGTTCAAGTTGCTTCGATTGAGGTTGCAAGATGGAGAATGGCTGGGCGACACGGATGCACACAAGTCGTGGAGTGTTGTCGGGGATACGCTGAAGAAATTGTTAAGGCTGGTGACAGAGAGTGATGGCAAATTGCCAACATATGATTTTGACACTTCGACTTACGACAAATTTCGAGACCCAAGTATCTATGGGGTTATCGCGGATGGTATCTATGAGTATCTCGAAAAGCTTTCCATGTACCGCAAAGATGATGAAAGCATTCGACTCCTCGCAATTGACCTTTGGCTGGAAATTGCGCCAATCTCTGCACCTCCGTTTCCCCGCGCCGTGGTTGAGATTCAGAAACGTCTTGCCGTTCATCTGACAAAGAAGGTTACACAAAACCTTTCAGAAGGCTACTACCCGGCGCTTACTCGTATTCTTATCAGTCTTATGGGTCTTCACGACGGACCAGCGGGGCGTCCCCCTGAGTTCTTTGTTCGAGAATTTCACTTATTGCTTAGGCGCTATTTTGCCGAAGCGTATCGGACTGACTCCGAAAAGGCTAAGGACATGCTACCGAAAGGCGTGACGTTTGATGAGGGTACGAAGCAATTGATTGTCGAAAAGCGTTGGAAGGGAGGGGTACCGATTCGTTTCGGCTTGTCGGTGACCAGCGCGGAAGTTGTTCCAATGGGAGATGCCAAAGAGGAACTTCAAGTTCAGGAGGCCACGAATGGTATGACACAGGAAATCCGCTAGGAAGCTGTAGGAAGGTCGCCACAGCTTCGCGTCAGGCGGTTGGTGCGTAGGTATCCGCCAATATAGGAATAGGGAATCATGATGCCATGGGTCACTGACTAGCTAAATTGAGCAAGGCAGGCTCATGCACTTAATTGCAAGACCATTACCTAACTTTGACTGAAGCGTTTCAACAGCCCGTTCAGATTCAAGCAGCAGTCAAGAGCGATTGGAGCCTTGATATAAAGTGGGACAGTATTGTGGTGAGTACATCGTCATGAATGCCTATGCGGTACTGCGGGATTTAATGCGTGGCGACATTATGGAGAATCATTCAGCCATGGTCACATATTGGTCACACAAGCAAATATGGAAATGAAAAACCGCCCGAAGGCGGCCTGAACTTTACTTCAACTAATTGGTTTTATTATTAAAGTTGGTGGGCGATAGTGGGTTCGAACCACTGACTTCCACCGTGTGAAGGTGGCACTCTACCGCTGAGTTAATCGCCCAAAACAGCGCGCGAATTATACCGTGAGCCGTCCGGCAGGCACAATGG
>Ga0163199_1001243_pt1 | contig 15939 bp, 14 predicted proteins | sample PL_2010_150m_FD_113537 | JGI IMG/M metagenome (GOLD analysis project Ga0163199, IMG submission 113537) | Freshwater microbial communities from Powell Lake, British Columbia, Canada to study Microbial Dark Matter (Phase II) - PL_2010_150m | ecosystem: Environmental > Aquatic > Freshwater > Lake ... | reverse complement strand
GCCTCAGCCATTGCCGGTGCAATTGTATTAATTGCGATAAATACGGAATCTAAATTAATCGCCATAACTCGGCGCCACTCTTTAGTCGTGGTTTTCAAAGTTTTAGACATCTTTTCGCTCATGACGCCATGCGCTAAAATTAAAGTTGTCGGAGTTCCATATTTGGAGATGATCTCTTCAAATTTTTCTTTAGTTGCATCGAGATCTTCGAAATCTACAGTTTCAAAGTTGCACCCTATTTCGGCTGCGCTATTTTTCGCGCGATCGTGATCTTTGCTCACTATCAAGACTTGCTGCCCGGCAGCTTTTAACGCTTTTGCAACTACGAAACCAAGCCCTCGTGATCCACCTGTAACGATGGCCAAAGGTTGAGTTGAAGCGCTCGAATTCATGGGCGTAACTTTGCCCAAGATTGTGTGAGATTTCCTTCTGAATTATGGAGTTTGGGGCTTTTATCACAGCCCTATTTCCATACCTACGCCTATTTTTAATAGTCCACAGCCCTCACTGCTATTAGACTCATAGAGGAATTTCACGTAACACATGGAATCGGGAGCGTCGCGAGTGTCTGCATCTGGGTCGAATACACCGGCAAATCACTTTGGTGGATCATTTGGTCCCAATGAATGGCTCGTTGATGAAATGTTTGAAAAATATTTGGTAGATCCAAATTCAGTTGATGCTGCATGGGGCGAATTTTTTGCAAACTACACACCTAATGCAACTGCGCCAGTTATTCCAACTTTAAATAATGCGCCTAAGGGCGGAACGCCACCACTTCCAAAAAAGACTATTGATCCAACTGCTCTGCAAATTCCGGTCACAGCAACCCAGGTCAGCGCACCAGCAATACCAGTTGCATCGGCATCGGCAAAGCAAGCAACTCCTGCGGATCCAATTGTTAAACCAATTCCAACTTTGGTAAGTCCAAGTGCCTCAACACTGGAACCAATTCGGGGTGTGAGCGCTCGCGTAGTTCAAAGCATGGAAGCTTCGCTCACTGTTCCAACTGCAACAAGTGTTCGCGCACTTCCAGCAAAATTAATGATCGACAACCGAACTGTTATTAACAATCATTTAAAGCGCAGCCGTGGCGGTAAAGTTTCATTTACTCACATAATCGGTTACGCGATGATTAGTGCGATTCGCCAGATGCCAGAGATGAATGCTTTCTTCGGTGAGATTGATGGCAAACCCGCAATCGGCAAACCAGAACATATCAATCTTGGAATCGCAATTGACTTGGCGAAGCCAGATGGTTCCCGTCAATTATTAGTTCCTTCAATTAAGGGTTGTGAATCCTTAGATTTCGCACAATTCTGGGCATCATATGAAGAGACAGTTCGCAAAGCTCGCGGTGGATCTCTTACTGTTGAAGATTTTGCAGGAACAACAGTTTCACTAACTAATCCTGGAACGATTGGAACTGTTCACTCTGTTCCGCGCTTGGTGCAAGGTCAAGGCCTAATTCTTGGTGTTGGAGCTATGGATTACCCAGCCGAATTCCATGGTGCCAATGAAGAGACGCTAGCTGAATTAGCAATCAGTAAAGTTATTACTCTTACCAGTACTTACGATCACCGAATTATTCAAGGTGCACAATCAGGTGATTTCTTAAAGCGAATTCATGAATTACTTCTAGGTGAAAATGGTTTCTTTGACGAGATTTTCGCTGCCCTTCGCATTCCATACGTGCCAATTCGTTGGGTCGTTGATATGCGATCTAGCAGCGTTGATCAAGTCGGAAAGACGGCACGCGTTCAACAATTAATTAACGCCTATCGCACAACTGGCCACTTGATGGCAGATATTGATCCCCTTAAATATGTACAACGCTCGCACCCAGATTTAGATGTTGTTACCCACGGGCTTTCACTCTGGGATCTTGATCGAGAATTTGCTACCGGCGGTTTTGGTGGCAAGCCAGTCATGAAGTTGCGAAAGATTCTTGGCACATTGCGAGATTCCTATTGCCGCACAATTGGTGTCGAATATATGTATATCGAAAATCCAGCAGAACGTGAATGGATTCAAGAGCACGTTGAAGTGGGATCACCTCGAGCGCCACGCGAAGAGCAACTTCGAATCCTCCACAAATTAAATAGCGCCGAATCTTTTGAAGCTTTCTTGCAGACAAAATATATTGGTCAAAAGCGCTTTTCACTTGAGGGCGGCGAAACTTTAATTCCCCTTCTAGATGCAATTATTTCAGCGGCCGCAGATCGCGGTCTCGATGAAGTTTGCGTCGGTATGCCACATCGTGGCCGGTTAAATGTCTTAGCAAATATTGCAGGAAAGTCTTACGGACAAATTTTCCAGGAATTTGAAGGGCATTACGCTGAGAACCAAGTGCATGGATCTGGCGATGTTAAGTATCACCTTGGAACTGCTGGAACATTCACAGCGATATCTGGTGCAACAACAAAGATTTATCTAGCAGCAAATCCTTCACACTTAGAGGCTGTGAACCCAGTACTAGAGGGAATTACGCGGGCCAAGCAAGACAAGTTGAATTTAAAAGAGGTCTTCTCAATTCTGCCGATCTTGATGCACGGCGATGCGGCATTTGCTGGTCAAGGTGTTGTCTCTGAAACTTTGAATCTCTCGCAACTAAAGGGTTACCGAGTTGGTGGAACTATTCATATCGTTGTGAATAACCAAGTTGGTTTCACAACTTCACCACATGCTGCACGCTCTTCAAGGTATTCCACAGATATTGCAAAGATGATTCAAGCACCGGTCTTCCACGTAAATGCTGATGACCCAGAGAGCGTTGTAAGAGTTGCGCGAATTGCATTTGAATACCGCCAAAAATTTAACAAAGATGTCGTAATCGACATGATTTGCTACCGTCTTCGTGGTCACAACGAGGGCGACGAGCCAAGTTTCACCCAACCAATGATGTATAAATTAGTTGAAGCAAAGCGTTCAACTCGCAAGCTATACACCGAAGCGCTAATTGGTCGCGGCGATATAACTGTCGAAGAAGCCGAAGATGTATTACGTGATTACCAAGCACAACTAGATGCTGTTTATAACGCGGTTCACAATAATGAGCCAGAACACGATGAAAGCCTTGTTGTTTCAATAGCACCTCCCCCAGAGAGCGTTAATACTTCGGTTGATGAAGCGACTTTGCGAAAGATTGTTGCTACGCAGAACGCTGTCCCAGAAGGATTCTTGCCTCATGCAAAGTTAACTCCGCAACTTGCAAAGCGCGTAGATATGTTAGATGAAGGAACTGTTGATTGGTCTACCGGTGAATTACTTGCAATGGGTTCACTCTTACTTGAAGGCTATCCAATTCGTTTAGCCGGACAAGATGTTAAACGTGGAACATTTAGTAATCGCCATGCCGTTGTTGTTGATCAAAATAACGGATCCGATTGGACGCCGCTACGTTCACTAATCTCCGATGAGAATCAATTCTTTGTATTCGACTCTTTGCTTTCGGAGTATGCAGCGATGGGCTTTGAATATGGTTACTCCGTAGAACGTGAAAGCGCACTTGTTATGTGGGAAGCGCAATTCGGTGACTTTGCCAATGGCGCCCAGACCATCATCGATGAATTTATTTCATCGGCCTTACAAAAGTGGGGCGAGCGTTCATCACTAGTTCTTCTACTTCCACATGGTTATGAAGGCCAAGGTCCTGATCATTCATCTGGCCGAATTGAACGCTTCCTAGCGCTCTGCGCAGAGCTAAACATGACTGTTGCTCAACCATCATCTCCCGCTTCTTATTTCCACTTACTTCGCTGGCATATGAAGAATCCCGCAAGACGTCCACTAATTATCTTTGAACCAAAATCTATGTTGCGTTTGAAAGCTGCAGCATCTGGCTTGCAAGATTTCACGACTGGAACATTCAGGCCATTGATTGATGATCCAACTGTTGCTAGTGCAACAAGAGTTATTTTCTGTTCTGGAAAGATTTATCACGATTTAGTTGCAGAGCGCACGAAGTTAGGTGAAAGCTCGACTTCAATTATTCGCCTCGAACAACTTTATCCATTCCCAACTGAGCAATTTAGCGCGGTTGCTGCAAAGCATCCGAACGCAAATCTTCTCTGGGTGCAAGATGAACCAGCAAATCAAGGTCCTTGGCCATTTGTTTCATTGACCACTAGTGAATTCCTCGATGGTCGCACATTACGTCGCATTTCACGTCGCGCAACTGCAAGCCCAGCAACAGGTTCACATCATTTGCACGAAGAGGAACAGAAGGCGTTAATGATGGAGGCCTTTACCCGTTAACAATTAAGCTTTGCGGTATCGAAGGAGAAGTTTTCCTATAACTTCAGCGCTCGAGATTGCGCCCCAACTTCTTGAATCAGTTGAGCTCTCTTTGTTATCTCCCTCAACCCAAACACTTCCCGCATCAATTCGGATCGCGCGTTTGATTTGGAGGAAATCTGAGCCTGCGCCCGATGCACGTCGAATCAAGATAACTTTTCCGACCAGGGATTCCAAGTTAGCGCGAAGCCCTATAAAGAGTAGCCAATCGCCCTCGTTATAGGTCGGCGCCATGGAATCTCCGCGGAGTTCAACTGCCTTGAAATGCATGCGCCTCATAGGCGTAGTAGTGTCGCACCATAAATCCGGTAAATCCAGAGCACATAATCAATAGTTAGGAAGTAAATTCTATGAGAACACTAACCTCGAAGATTAAGGGCCTTGTTGCTCCAAGTAAATTCGCATATGCACATTGCGATTTACCTTGTGGAGTTTACGACCCAGCGCAAGCAAAGATTGAGGCGCTTTCCGTTAAAGCGACAATGGAGAAGTACGCAGCATCAAGCGATGCAGATTTCAAATCTCGCGCTGTTGCAATTAAAGAAGAGCGTTCAGAATTGGTTAAGCACCATCTTTGGGTTCTATGGACTGATTACTTCAAGCCAAATCACTTCGAAGCCCACCCACAGCTCCATGTCTTATTCAATGAGGCAACAAAACTTGCTGGTGCTGGTGGAACTAAAGGTTCAAATGATGTTGCGGTTGCAGATAAGTTGATTGCAAAGATTGATGAAATTGCCGAGATTTTCTGGGCGACAAAGAAGTAAAACTAGATTAATTAATCTCGAGACATTGATTCGGCAGCAATACGTGCTGCAAATGAGACTCGATCAACCATTTTTCGATTGACACTCCCTGATGCAATTAATTTATTTACATAATGAACTTCGATATTAAATTTACAGACTTGCCCTTCCACATCAATGCAAGTTGCATGGGCTCGAATTTCGCCACCAACACCAACCGAGGCGTGGACAGTTATAGCTAAATCTGTTGTTACTGATGTTTCCCCGGTACCAAGATGCTCAACTAAGGCCGCTGTGCAGGCGCCTTCAAAAATACTTAGGAGCGTTGGTGTTGCAAGAATTGGCAGATCATTTAGCGCTTGTGCAACCGAAGTATCGGCTGGCCGCACAGTTAATGAGGCCATACCGATAGCTCCGCGCACTGATTCCAAATTCATAACCGCTAACTTAGCGGGAAATCTCGCCTAATCTCCTGAACCGTTTCAATTTCAATGTGTGTCTCGCCGTTGATTGTGGTTTCAGTTCGTCGATATTCGGTAATGATCTGGGTCGGGCTAAACATTTGTGAGGCAAGCAAGGCGGTCTGCTTAACTATTCGTGAATTTAAATCTTCTGGGGCTTGCTCGCAACATTCATCAGCCAAGAGAGATTTCATTCGAGTAAGCACTTGGCGCTCGTGCTCCATCTCGCTCAGGCATTGTGGGCATTGTTGGAAATGGGTTTGGAAAATTTCAACTTGAATCTCGTCGTGAATTTCATCATCTATAAAGAGAATCAGGGCGAGCATGACATCGCTACATTCCATCTGATCCTCCAAACCCTCTATCTTTTGCATAATCCGCTAGCAATACTCGCAAGAGTTTGCGGCCGCGATGAAGCCTGGACATTACGGTTCCTGTTGGAATTCCTAAAATATCTGCAATCTCTTTATATGAATATCCTTCAACATCTGCATAGAAAACTGCGAGCCTGAACTCTTCAGGAATTTCATGAAGGGCGCGCTTTACATCACCATCAGGTAAATTTTCTAAAACTTCATCTTCTGCTGATTTACCTTGGTCGCTGGTGTGACTTGCGGCCGAAGCTAATTGCCAATCCTCAACTTCGCCATCAGAAATTAGCGGCCGACGTTGATCTTTGCGATAAGTATTAATAAATGTGGTTGTAAGAATTCGATATAACCAAGCTTTCAAATTTGTGCCAGGTTCGAATTGGTGGAAAGAGGTAAATGCCTTGGCATATGTGTCTTGTACTAAATCTTGGGCATTGTGTGGATTTTTTGTATAACGCATTGCTGCTGCATAAAGTTGATTTGTATACTGCATTGCATCTCGTTCGAATCGGGCTGTTCGCTCAATAACAGTCTCCGTCGCCAATAATTGCGCGGGAGTTTTTACTTCAATTTCGGATGACATCGGGAGTAAGGCTACCGCCAAGGGCTATCTCCTTAATAATGAATTACCAAGTTGAACAAGTTGGCCAAAGAATTTATTCCCGCTAAAAAAGGGTTAAAAAAGCGTATTGGGCTCGCTCACATCGATCTCGACTATCAATTCTGGACCGGTATTTCTTGTGGCATTTACTTTGGTCGATACTGGATGAGCCTGCAATCCCCGCGCCGGTTCAGCAAGCTCCATTAGCGCGCGTATCTCATCAACTGAATTTAACTTCGGATCGAGCCAAGCGTCCCACCGCTCCTTGGGTAAGAACGTTGGCATACGGTGGTGAATAGTTGCCAACAAATCTACTGCTGGTCTTGTAATTAGCGCCGCACTTTCAAATACTTCACCACTTGGATCTATCCAGCGATCATAGATTCCAGCAAAGGCAAGTGATTTATTCGCTACTTGGGATTGAATGTAGAAGGGTTGCTTGCTCTCAAATCTTCCAAGTTCTGTCGCCCATTCGTAATAACCAGAAGCAGGAATTAAACATCTACGAGATTTAAATGCACTTCTAAATGTGGGCTTCTCGTGAACACTTTCACTTCGTGCATTTATAGCCTGAGATTGTGAACGTACTGCTTGCGTTCGATCTTTACTCCAAGGCGCAATAAGCCCCCACGAAAGCGTTGCTAATTCCCGCTCTTTACTTAATTTTGATTCTCTAACAATATAGATTTCGCGGGTAGGTGCGATGTTCCAATCCGCAGGAAGTGAATTAAAAGTTGAATTAGCCGTGATTTCGAATTCCTCGATTAATTCACCAGCGGACTTAAGAAGGGCAAATCTTCCGCACATAACGTCAACAATACCCGCTGAGGTAGGCTTGCGCAGTGAGCGAAAAAAGTGAGTTATGGTCTGCGCCCTTTCGTGGCAGCAATCCAATCTCTGCATCCATAACTATTCCAGGCTCAAAGTCAGCAACGAATCGCGCGCTAATTTTGGCCGCTCTTGCTACAACTCCCTCGCTACTTCGCAAACCTTTGCACTCGCGTGATTCCGCGCTCATGATTGCCGGATTGAAAGCAATTGGTTGTGGCATAACGGAAGATGCAAATGGGGATTTACGAATTAGCCCTGGAAAATTCCGTGGTCCGGCAAGTGTTGATGTTGGAAATGCCGGAACTGTTATGCGTTTCTTGCCACCGGTAGCGGCGCTTGCAACTGGGCTTATTCATTTCGATGGTGATGCTAGATCTCATGAGCGACCAGTTGGTCCAGTAATTAAGGCACTTGAAGAGTTGGGTGTAACTATTGAACATGGTAATAAATATTCGCTGCCGCTAACTATTAATGGAAGTGGCGCAATTAAAGGCGGAACACTTGAGATTGATGCCTCTGCCTCGAGCCAATTTATCTCGGCGCTATTGCTAATTGGCCCAGCAACCCAGAATGGAATTACGGTTAAAGATATTGGTAAGTCACTGCCTTCAGCGCCACATATCGAAATGACAATTGCAGCGCTTAAGGCTTTTGGGGCAAAAGTTGAAAGTAGCGTTGATCAAAGTGGCCGCCGCGAATGGCACGTTGCACCTGGTGCACTACAAGGTCAAGATTTACTTATCGAGCCCGATCTTTCTAATGCCGCGCCCTTTATGGCAGCTGCGATGATTTCTGGTGGTGAAGTATTAATTACTGATTGGCCAAAGCAGACAGCGCAACCAGGTGATCAACTTAGAAGTATCTTTGCCAAGATGGGTGCAAAAATAGAATTCGCAGGAACCTCTCTTAAGGTAAGTGGTACTGGAAAAATTCATGGCATTGATATTGATTTGCATGATGTTGGTGAATTAACTCCTTCTATCGCTGCTGTTGCCGCACTCGCTGATTCGCCATCATCACTACGTGGAATTGGCCACCTGCGCCTTCATGAAACAGATCGACTTGCTGCACTTGCCACAGAGTTAAATGCCTTGGGCGGCGATGTAGATGAGGAAGAGAGCGCGCTTCATATTTCACCATCCCCATTACATAGTGGAATTTTCCATACTTATGATGATCACCGATTAGCAACGGCTGGCGCCATGATTGGGCTAGCAATTAATGGAATCCAAGTTGAAAACATTGCTACGACTCAGAAAACACTCCCAGATTTTCCTGGTGCCTGGCAAGAGATGCTTAACTCCGTTAGCGTGAGCAAGTAATGGTCGAACCACGTAACTTCAGCGAATTTGATGAAGATGACGTTCGTTCCCGCCCAGCTCGCAGCACAAGACCTCGGACAAAAGATCGCCCTGATTATTCAGAGGCGGCTGAAGCTTTTGTAACCGCAGTTGATCGCGGTCGCGTCACTTGTTTAATTGCTTCACGAATTGGTTCAAATGAAATTCCAGAGATAACAGCGATGAAATCCCGTGAACTTGGTAAGAAGTCTGTAGTTGTTGGCGATGCTGTTGGTTTAGTTGGCGATATCTCAGGTGAAGAAGGAACCTTGGCGCGAATTGTCACTGTAACGGAGCGCAAAAACGCTCTGACGCGAACAGTTGATGATGACGCAGAACAAGAGCGAATGATTGTCGCCAATGTTGATCAAATGGCAATAGTTATCGCATCTGAAAATCCAGAGCCACGACATGGTTTTGTGGATCGTGCTTTAGTAGTTGCATATGACCAGGCAATCACGCCGATTATAATTATGACTAAATGCGATTTATCTGATGGTAAAGAATTTCTGAAAGCATATAAAGATTTAGATATCCAGATTATTAAGACTCAAGTCAAAAAGCATCAGGGTAAAGAGTTAGATGAAATTCGTAAAGCGCTGGCTGGAAAACGAACGGTATTACTTGGACATTCTGGAGTTGGAAAATCAACGCTGGTAAATGCGCTTGTTGAAAGCGCTGATCGCGCAACTGGTTCGGTTAACGATGCAACCGGACGTGGTCGCCACACTTCATCTTCTGCGATAGCACTCGCTCTTGAGTTCGGTTCCGAAAGCGGATGGATTATTGACACACCCGGCGTTCGATCCTTCGGAGTTGCGCATGTTGATAGCAAACGGGTAATCGGCGCCTTCGGAGAATTTAGTGAAGCCATCGAACACTGCCCAAAGAATTGTTCACACAATGAAGAGAGCTGCGCGCTAAATTCCTGGGAGCTAGATGCAAGAAGTAAGTCAAGGTTAGAAAGTCTGCGCCGCCTGCTTCGCGCCTGAAGTAGGATTCCGATATGTCAACCGGTGCACGTGATTTAAACTTTGATTTAGATTTAGCGCTTCGCCTTGCTGATCTCGCAGATCAAATTTCGCTGAAGCGATACCAAGCACTTGATCTTGTAATTGAGACTAAGCCAGATTTGTCACCAGTAACTGATGCCGATAAGGCCGTTGAAAAAGCAATTAGAGAAGAGATTAAAAAATCTCGGCCACAGGACTTAGTAGTTGGTGAGGAATTTGGTAGTCCAGATTCATTGGCTGGAAAGTTTTACTGGGTAATCGATCCAATTGATGGTACGAAGAATTATTTACGTGGCGTACCTATCTGGGCCACTCTTATAGCTCTGATTGATCCAACTGGAAAAGTTGTTGTTGGAGCGGTTAGCGCACCTGCACTCGCGCGGCGATGGTGGGCAGCGGATGGGTTTGGTGCAAAAACTCAATTTAATATCGGTGCTAAAGAGATCAAATCAATTAACGTCTCTAAGGTTGCAAAGTTAAGCGACGCCTCTATTTCACATTCAGATTTAATTGGTTGGGGGGCGCACAAAGTTAAGTTCCTTGCACTCCAAGAGCGAATTTGGCGTACCCGAGGACATGGAGACTTCTGGTCACACATGTTAGTTGCCGAAGGCGCGGTCGATCTTGCAGTTGAACCCACACTTGCCCTCTGGGATATGGCCGCTCTGGATATTATCGTTCGCGAAGCCGGTGGAAAATTTACAAACATTATTGGTGAAGATGGTCCTCATGGTGGCAGCGCAATTTCAAGTAATAGCTTGATACATAATGAGTTCATAACGGAGATTAATTGATGCCAAATCTGACACAAGCACTTGGCTCTGTAGAGATTGCTGGCCGCACTTACACGAGTTCACAGGTACAACTAGCGCTTTACGTTTTAGTTGGGTTGATTGCACTTATTCTCTTAGGGTTAGTTTTTAGCGTAATTCGCAACAAAGGCAGTGAAAAGCGAAAAGCTAAAAGCGAATCTCCAGTCCCACAGTATGAAGAAGTATTTGAAATTGAAAGTGAGATCTTCGAAACCAATCCTTACAAGAGCGATCCGGATACCTACTTCGAAGAGCCAATCTTAAGGACTGTAAGCCTTACTTTAATGATTGGGTTGCGCGAATATCTTGCAAAGCAGGCCGAGAGCGCATCTGATCAACATAAATCGATGTCGGCTATCGCAACACAATTAGAGAGCCGAGGAGTTACTCCGATTGCATATACCCAATGGAATCAATCTTCGGTTCAAGGAGTTGCAGCACGGATTATTTTGAGCGGTAAATCACGCACTGCCCTATTTGGTCCAAGTGTTGCAATGGCAAAGGCCAGCGCTAAATTTCCAGATGAGATTGCACTTGCGGTTGAAAGCGCCCATGGCGCAGGACATAGTGTTTTTGTTTTAGCGATTGATGGTCTGGCATATGGAGTATTTAGCGTTAGCCACAGGCTGCAATTAATTGCAGCCACTTCGTGATTGGTAGCGGGGACAGGATTTGAACCTATGACCTCTGGGTTATGAGCCCAGCGAGCTACCGAGCTGCTCCACCCCGCGTCGGTTCGGCAATCTTATGCCGAAAGGTTTAATAACCCAAATTACTTCTGTACTGCTTTTACTTCTGTGCAGAAATAGCAGCAGCAATAGCCGCTTTCAGGCGATCTTGCGCCTTGCCATAAGCAGTGAAGTCGCCCTTCGTAAGTGCTGCTTGTGAATCTGCAAGTGCAGCTTGTGCACTTGCAAGTGCAGATTTAAGCGAACTACTCATATTTGTATTTCCGCTAGAAGTTGTTCCTGCAGTTGATTGTGAGGTGTTATTCAAAACAGTTCCAGAATTTCCACCGAATACTTGATCAAGCGCGCCCTTTAGTGTGTCATCGAAACCGATTACATCACCGAAGGAGACAAGAACTTTTTGTAGCAGTGGGTATGCCGAATTATTTGCAGTTGCTCGAACATAAACCGGCTGCACATAAAGCAGACCGCCACCGACTGGAAGAGTTAACAAGTTACCAAGAACTACATCCGAACCACCTTGACGCAAAAGTGATAGCGCTTGCGCTACCTCGGGTTTCGCTTCAAAGTTAGAGGCAACTTGAGATGGACCGGAAATATTTGTCGAACGTGGAAGTTGCAACACTGAAATCTTTCCGTAGTCCGGCCCGTTATCTGAATTAACAACAGCAAATGCCGTTAAGTTCTGGCGGTTTCCACGTGGCACAAAGGAGGTAGTAAGTGAGAATGCAGCCTTATCTTGGCCAGGAAGTTTAAGCGTCATGTAATAAGGAGGTTGAACTCCGGCATTTGCACCCATTGAAGATGGGTCTGTTGGTACTCGCCAGAAATCTTGACCGCCATAAAACGCATCAGCAGTTTTAACGTGATATGTGCTTAATACATCTCGTTGAACCCCGAAGAGATCTTCCGGATAACGAATGTGCTCTAGTAGCGACTTAGTCATCGCGCTCTTTGGTGTCACAGTTCCCGGGAATGACTTACTCCATGTGGCAAGAACAGGATCTTTAGTATCCCATTGATAAAGCTTTACGGTGCCATCATAAGCATCGACAGTGGCCTTTACCGAGTTACGAATATAACTGACGTTCTTGCTTGCAAGTGAGGCAACGGCTGTTGTACTTGTGGTGACAGAGTTAGTTGTTGCATCTGCCAAGTTTGTCTTCTTTGAATATGGATATCCGTTACTAGTTGTGTACCCATCAACTATCCATAAAATCCGACCGTCAACAACTGCAGGATAAACGTTTCCATCTAACGTTAGCCATGGTGCAACTTTTGCCACACGCTCACTTGGATTACGGTTAAAAAGAATCTTGGAATCTGAGTTAATCAAGTTTGAAAGAATGATTCGTTGTTCCTGATACTTGATTGCAAATAGCAAGCGGGTAAAGAGTGATCCCATTGGGACTCCGCCCTTGCCGGTATAGGTGAAGTTCTTCTGGCCATTTGCAGATTTATCATCTGGATAATCAAGTTCGGTTGGCTTGCTTGTTTTTGCGCCGCCAATGATTGAGTAATCAGGAACGTTCTCACCGAAATAGATACGTGGTTCGAACTTACCGAGACCAGATGTTGGTGGAATATTACCGACACTAAAAGTTGGCTTGCCATCGGTGTCAATTGTGTTTCCAAGTGCAGATACAAAGCCAAAACCGTGGGTATAAACCAAGTGATCGTTAATCCAATTACGTGCGGGATTGCCCTCAATATTTAATTCGCGAACCGCAACAACTGAATCACGCTTTACTCCATCAATTGTGTAGCGATCTACGTCAAGTGAATCAGCAAAGTTGTAATAAGGCTTAATTTGCTGAAGTTGGCGGAATGTTGAAGGAACAACATTTGGATCTAAAAGTCTAATATTCGAAATAGTGGCTGCATCATTCTTTAGTTGACCAGCAGATGTTGCGATAGTTGCCTCATAATCTTTTACTATTACATCGCTCAAGCCATAGGCAGCGCGTGTAGCTTCGATATTGCGCTGGATATACGGAGCTTCTTTTGAAGATTCACTTGGCTTTACTTGGAACTGTTGAATCGCAGCTGGATAAATACCAGAAATTAAAAGTGATGAGATTACGAGAAGACTAAGTCCGGCAGCTGGAAGTACCCAAGAGCGACGAATTATGTTTGCGAAGAAGAGCAATGCGCAAATTAATGAGATGCCAGCCAATATAGCCTTAGCCGGAAGTAGAGCGTTTACATCGGTGTAGGAAAGTCCCGTAATGAGTCTTCCCTCTTTAAGTTCAAGAGCGTAGCGATCAAACCAATATGCACCGGCTTTAATTAAAACCAGAATTCCAAGTAGAACAGAGAGTTGAACTCGTGCTGCAACAGTGGTCTTATCTTCCGCTGCTTGTAATCTAATTCCGCTATATAAATAGTGAACGGCTGCTGCAGCAATAATTGTTAAAATTAAAGTTGAAATAGCCCAAGCGATTAGCGCTTCATAAAACGGTAATTTAAATACAAAGAATGAAATATCTAAACCAAATTGTGAATCTTTAATCCCAAATGAGGTTGAATTTTTAAACTGTAACCAAGGCTCCCAGAGACCCATTCCTGATGTTCCAGCAAAGTAGAAGAAACCAACTGCGATTGCTACTAAGACCCAGCGACGAATAGGTTCCAATTGGCCACGGTATCTCTCAAGATTATCGGCTTCGATTGATACCGGAACATAGATTGGTCGAGTTCTAAATGCGAGAAAGACGTTTGTGGTCATAAAGAGTGAAGTGATGAGTCCAAATAAAATAAATAGCGAAATCTTTGTAGTAAGAACTGTGCTCCAAACTGAAACAAAATCAACAGATCGAAACCAGAGTAAGTCGGCGTAGAAACCGCTCAAGCTAATCATGATTCCGCCGAGAATTACCAGGGCGATAATCGTTAAAGCAAGAGGGCCTGGGCGTTTTGGTCGCATTGGATTTTGTGGGCCTGATGAACCGGAGAAGGGATTACCTGGAAACTGAAATGAACTCATGTCCATACTCTACCTAGTGCGAAAATTCAGGCAAACTCAGAGGGGACAGCTCAACTTTCTAGCAATATCTGGGCTTAATAATCCGTGAAACGCCTCAGAGAGAGTCGAAACTGCTAGCACCTGCATACCGCTTGTTTTTACAGTTATATCGCGGCAATTCGAGCGAGGTATTACCGCGATGCTAACACCGGCCGCTTTCGCAGAGATTAATTTCTGATCAATGCCACCAATGCTTCCAACTTTGCCCGCTTCGCTAATCGTTCCAGTTACCGCAACTTTGCGACCAGCAATTAGCTCTGGAGCTTGTAGCTTTGTAAGTAGCGCAAGTGAGAATGCGAGGCCAGCACTGGGACCACCAACTTTTTTCATAGCGAATTGGATATCAGATACCTTCCAATTTAAAGGTTGCGTTGGATTTAATTTCTTTAAGAAGTTTGCGGCAGCTATAGCGGCTGTTACCTCGGAGGTTCTCATTTCAGCCTTCGCTGCTTTACCAGCAGACTTTGTAGTTTCGCCCATTTCATAAACAGTCTCATAGGGCAGAACTGCCGTCTGGCCATCTAGCCAGGCCATAAGAACATAAAGCCCGGTAGGCCGACTATCTGGATTATTCACAAAGACCGAGAGCGAATAGAGCTTGCCTGAAGTTTCTAACGCTTTGCCACCACTTATTTTTACGCCCTTACTTAAGAGATCAGTAACAGGCCCGGGAGAGATAATCGCAAATGGCGCCGGAGCAAATAAGGTAAAAACTAAAATTAGAATTAGAAAATAGAGAGTGGGCCTAGAGAGATATTTAGGTATTGGGTGTGGTGTCATTTTTAGTTTCCTCACGGAAACTGTGTTGGAAACTTTGAAATTTATCTACTGAGCGATTGGTCTCATTCGCATATTTATCTTTGAACTTAGATACCCAAATAACATAGATAATTGCGCCGAGTACGGCAAAGAATGGAACTAGCCACCAAATCAATGCGGCAAAAGCTGGATTGCCTGAAGCGGCAGCCTGAGCTGTAGCTTCTTGAAAAGCGCCCCCCATAAACATCTTTGGATTCCTCTTTCTGGTTAATCCCTGATTAATCCCTGATTAAGTGGCTTACCTTAACAAGTTGCGCGGAGAAATACCTGCTCAACTCGGGAAGAAAGTTTCAAACAGTTTGGTTAAGTTAAATATGGTTAACTACTTAGCAGAGGCAATAGTTATTAGGTGTTATGGGGACGAGAGTGGAGGTTAGGCGATGAGTGGAAACTTTGGTTTTGGTCCTAATGGTCCAAACGATCCTACCGATCCTACCGATCCTAACGATCCTAATAACCCAAATTTCAATGAGCTATTTGCTCAGCTTTCAAACTTTGGTTTAAATCCTGCGACACTTTTTGCCGCGGCAAATAGCGCAGGTTCTGTTGCTCCACTTATTTCTACTGACACTCTCCGTGATGTCGCCCGTAAATTTATTTCAAGCCAAGGCGAACTTCCGATTGGCTCACAAGATATTGCCGATGCCCAAACCGCGCTAGATATTGCAAATACCTGGCTCGATGAGGCGACAAATTTCCCAGCGCTCTCTAGATCAAACCTTCCGGCATGGAGCAGACGCGACTGGTTAGATTCCTCGGTAGCAAATTGGGCAGAGATGATTGAACCCCTTGCTGATGGAATGGCTAGCGCGCTTACAAATGTATTGCAGCAGGGGCCAGCTGTAGGTCCAGTTGAAGGGCCAGAACTTGCGGCAATCGCTCCAATCATGCGGGCCTTTATGGGATCTCTAATCGCAAGCCAACTTGGAACTTCG
>Ga0163199_1001241_pt1 | contig 15941 bp, 14 predicted proteins | sample PL_2010_150m_FD_113537 | JGI IMG/M metagenome (GOLD analysis project Ga0163199, IMG submission 113537) | Freshwater microbial communities from Powell Lake, British Columbia, Canada to study Microbial Dark Matter (Phase II) - PL_2010_150m | ecosystem: Environmental > Aquatic > Freshwater > Lake ... | reverse complement strand
GGTCTGCGCACCGGTGAAGGCACCACGCTCGTGGCCGAACAACTCGGACTCGAGCAGGTCCTTCGGAATCGCCGCCGTGTTGATCGCAACAAAGGGTCCGGCGGCGCGCGTCGAGTGCTTGTGCAGGGCGCATGCCACCAGCTCTTTGCCCGAACCGGATTCCCCCGTGATCATGACCGTCACGTTGCTTTGACTCAGGCGCCCGATGGCACGAAACACGTCCTGCATCGCCGGTGCCTGGCCCAGCATTTCAGGCGTGTCGGCCATGCTGACCTCGCTGACCTCCTCGCGCTGACTCTCTTCCACAGCGCGCCGGATCAACTCAACCGCTTTGGGCAAGTCAAAGGGTTTGGGCAGATACTCAAAGGCGCCACCCTGAAAAGCTGAAACGGCGCTATCCAGATCGGAATAGGCGGTCATGATGATCACAGGCAGTGCCGGAAACCGCTCCTTCACCTTGCCCAGCAAGTCCAGACCCGAGCCGCCGGGCATCCGGATGTCGCTCACCAGCACTTGCGGACTGTTGTCCTCCGTCGCAGCCTCCAGCGCAGCCAGCACGTCACGCGCGTTGTTGAAGCTGCGGGTTGGCAGGCTCTCACGCAGCAGCGCTTTTTCCAGCACGAAGCGGATGGACTGGTCATCATCTACGATCCAAATCGGCTTCATATATTCCTCATTTTGTGGGACAGACCGCAGCTACGCGCAGCGAGCCAGCTCTGTCCCCTACTGACTAAGGCAACGGAATCAGTATCTTGAAATCCGTATGGCCTGGCACACTGTCGCACTCGATCAAGCCGTGGTGTTGCTGGACAAAAGTCTGTGCCAGCGTCAACCCCAAACCAGAACCCCCTTCACGCCCGGATACCAGCGGATAGAAGATGCGATCCTTGATCGAGTCTGGTACACCAGGCCCGTTATCTATCACATGCAATTCCAGTGCCAACCGGTAACGTTGTTTGCCAAATGTGGTCTGCCGCGCAATTCGCGTATGAAATGTGAGCGTCGCTGTGGCCTGTGCAATCTGTTCGGTCAGCGCCTGGCAGGCATTGTGCGCGATATTGAGCACGGTCTGTATCAACTGCTCGCGGTCCCCCCGGAACTCCGGAATCGAGGTATCAAAGTCGCGCACCACGGTCAGCCCCTTCGGGAACTCGGCCAGGATCAGCAGGCGCACCCGTTCGCAAACCTCATGAATGTTCACGTCTCCCACCAGATGCGGACGCCGGTGTGGTGCCAGCAGCCGGTCCACCAGCGACTGCAGGCGGTCCGCTTCATGAATGATGACCTGTGTGTATTCGGTCAGTTCCACCGATTCGATTTCCATCTCCAGCAATTGCGCTGCACCCCGAATGCCTCCCAGCGGATTCTTGATCTCATGCGCCAGATTGCGAATCAGCTCCTTGTTGGCCTGGGCCTGCTCGGCGAGCCGCTCTTCACGATCCTGACGTGCCTGCAGTTCCAGCGGCAACAACTCGACAATGATCTCATCGGCCCGCTCGGTCGGCGTCACGATCACATGCACCGGCAAGGGATCGCGGTTCAGGCGCTTGAGCCAGGCGTCATAGCGCAGGGCTGCAAACTCATTGCCACCGAGGCCCTGCAAGGCTTTGTTCAGCGCTGTGGCGTCGGTAAAGCTGTCAGCGAAGGCCGAGCCTACGATGGCACGCCGTGACAGTCCCCGCGCATCTTCCAGCCCCGCATTGGCAAACAACACTGCCCCATTGCTGTGCACGACGGCGACCAGCATGGCCAACAGGTCGAACGACTGAAAGCGCAATGCTGAGGCGGCGACCGTCGGCAGATCAAGTGAAGGAGAAGGCGGATTCAAATTGTTTTATTTGGTCGCAGAGACGGAGGAAGCCCGCCCCAGTTCGCGGCGAATACCGGCCATGTCGGCTTCATTGCGCGCCAGACTGGCTTTCAGCGCCGCCACCCGGTCCAGGTACTTTTGCGTGCTGCGCAACTCGTCAGCGCGCTTTTCGGGTTCGCCGTTGTTGTATTCCTTTTGCAGCTCCAACTGGCGCTCCTGCGCCTTCTTGAGTTCGGATTCGAGTATTTGCACCGCATCGGCGTCACGCGCCTTCTGCTCGGCTGCGTCCACACGCTGCCCGGCTGACGCTGCCGGCGAGCGCACCGGTGCCAGGGCGGCCGTGCGCGTGCCCTGCACCACCGTGACGTTGCCACCCTCAAGCAGTTTGCAACCCTTGGTTTGCGGGCTGGGCACCGTATTGGTGTATTCATTGCCGCAGCGGTAGATGCGGTCCTCGCAATAGCCGTTGCTTGCCAGCACAGCGGCAAGCAACGCAGCGATCAAAACATGTTTCATAGCCATCAGTATGCGCCAGTTGCAGCAGAAATGAAAAAGGACGGCATCGGCCGTCCTTCTTTGTCACAGACAGCAAGCAATTACAGCGAGTAGTACATGTCGAATTCGATCGGGTGCGTTGCCATGCGCAGGCGCGTCACTTCGGTCATCTTGAGTTCAATGTAGGCATCAAGCATGCTGTCGGTAAAGACCCCGCCCTTGGTCAGGAAACTGCGGTCGGCGTCCAGACAATCGAGCGCCTGGTCCAGACTGTGGCAGACCGTCGGAATCTTTGCGTTTTCCTCGGGCGGCAAATGGTACAGATCCTTGGTCGCTGCTTCGCCCGGGTGAATCTTGTTCTCGATGCCGTCCAGACCGGCCATCATCAGGGCCGCAAAGCCGAGGTAGGGGTTCATCAGCGGATCCGGGAAACGCGCCTCAATGCGGCGCGCCTTCGGGTTGGCGACATACGGAATGCGGATCGAGGCCGAGCGGTTCTTCGCCGAATAAGCCAGCTTCACCGGGGCTTCGTAGCCTGGAACCAGGCGCTTGTAGCTGTTGGTGCCGGGGTTGGTGATGGCGTTCAGGGCACGTGCGTGCTTGATGATGCCACCGACGTAGTACAGGGCAAAGTCGGATAGACCGGCATAGCCGTCTCCGGCAAACAGGTTCTTGCCGTCTTTCCAGATCGACTGGTGCACGTGCATGCCCGAACCGTTGTCACCAACAATGGGCTTGGGCATGAAGGTGGCTGTCTTGCCATAGGCGTGAGCCACGTTTTGCACCACGTACTTGAGGATCTGTGTCCAGTCGGCGCGCTGCACCAGCGTGCTGAACTTGGTGCCGAGCTCGTTTTGACCCGCGCCCGCCACCTCGTGGTGGAACACTTCGACCGGGATGCCCAGCGATTCAAGAATCAGCGACATTTCAGCCCGCATGTCCTGCGTGCTGTCAACTGGCGGCACAGGGAAATAGCCACCCTTGACTGTCGGACGATGGCCCTTGTTACCGCCTTCCATCTTCTTGCCCGAATTCCAGGGTGCTTCGCCTTCATCGATCTTGTAGAAGGTGCCCGACATATCGGTATTCCAGCGCACATCATCAAAAATGAAGAATTCCGGCTCCGGGCCGAAGAACGCAGTGTCGCCCATGCCGGAAGCTTTGAGGTAGGCCTCAGCACGCTTGGCAACCGAGCGCGGGTCCCGGTCATACGCCTTGCCATCGCTGGGTTCAACGACGTCGCAGCTCATGAACATTGTGGTCTCTTCAAAGAACGGGTCGATGTTGGCGGTGTTCGGATCCGGCATGAGTTGCATGTCGGACGCTTCGATGCCCTTCCAGCCCGCGATGGACGAGCCGTCGAACGCATGACCGGAGCTGAACTTGTCTTCATCAAAATGGGAAACCGGCACGGTCACGTGCTGCTCTTTGCCCCGGGTATCGGTGAAACGGAAGTCAACAAACTTGACCTCGTTGTCTTTCACCATCTTCATGACGTCTGCGACGGTCTTGGCCATCAAATACTCCTGGTTGAATCGTTGTTGAAAAGCTTACATGGAAGCGGATGCAGTTTCTGTGCCAAGGCTGGCAATAAGACAAATCTGCTCAAGCGCCGATTTTGCCCTGAGTTTGTGAAATTCTGGTCGGCTGGAACGAACAATGCAGCGCTTTACGGAAAACCGATGCACCAATCAAGTGCATTCTATTGGTGCACCAAAATGGCTAGCTTAGTTTTGCACCACTTCAGGGCCTAATTTCGCATCAAAGGCCTTCAGCCCGCTCAACAAGGCCGGGTAAGCCTGCTCCACCAGATCTGGCTCACCCTTGACCCCCAGTTCGATATGTCGACCATATTGCGGGTGATCGACGCTGGGCAGACTGAAGACCTTGACCCCCGCGTAGCGTTGCTCGATGCGTTCCATCAGCGGCGTCAGCGTGGCCTCCATGGCACCGTACACGATGACCGACTTTTCGATCCAGGCGGCGACCCGGTGCAGATGCGCATAGTGATGATCAAGCACCCACTCGATCATCGGCCAGGCCATCACCGGGAACCCCGGCACGAAGTGAACGGAGCCGCAACTGAAGCCGGCAATCTTGTTGAAAGGGTTGGGAATGATCGAAGCGCCTACCGGAAACATGCCCATGTTGAGGCGATGAATGTTGTCGCTGCGATCAGGCTCATAGGGGACGCCCTGCTCTTTGGCCATGTCCTGCATGCGCTCACGGATCAGGGCTTCAGCCTGCGGGTGCAATGCCAGTTCGACACCCAGAGCGCGCGCTGCGCACTGCCGCGTGTGGTCATCCGGTGTAGCGCCGATGCCGCCGCACGAAAACACCACATCGCCTGAGGCAAAGGCACGCTGCAAGGTGGCCGTGATCCGATCCGGCGAATCACCGACGTAGTCGGCGTAAGCCAGTTGCAGACCGCGCGCCTTGAGCAACTCTATGACCTTGGACAGGTGTTTGTCGGCCCGCTTGCCCGAGAGAATTTCATCGCCGATGATGACCAGGCCGAAAGAAGGCGCGGCGCTGACTGGAATTTCAGGTGTTGATCGATTTGTCATGCGGCAATGTTAGCGTGTCGCTCCCAGGCAGCGCGGGCGCCAACGGCACGCCCTGACTCTGTTCCAGCGTCTGCTCTGCGCGCAAAGACTGCAGAGCGGCCAGACAGTAATGGGCAAACCAGAGCGAGGAAAAAGCGAAAACCAGGGTGTAAATCCAGATCGCCAGTGGCAGCAGAATCACAAACGCCGCGGCCAGCCAGGCGCCTGAGGCCCAGATCACACTGGGCGCCGCACCAAGATAGCCCGACAGCACACCCATACCGAGCAGCCAGCCGCGATGGCGCCGGAAAATTTCCTTGCGCTCCTCCTTGCTGGCATGCTCGGCCAGCGCATCGAAGGCCATCACGCGGTAGGTCAGCCAACCCCAGATCAGGGGCGGCAACAGCAGAATCAGGGGCGGCAGCAGCCACAAGGGAACTGAAATCAGCAGCGCCAGCAAGGCCAGCAGGGTCGAACCCAAAGACCACCAAGCGCTCAAAACGAGCGAAGCACCGCGCTTGCGCTCCAGCCCCGGAAAGCGTCGATCAGCCACCAGCGAAGTCAACGCGGGTGTCATCAACAGCGCCACCGTCAACAGCGACAGCACAACGATCACCGGCGTCACGGCAAAGATCACAATCAGGGGCGCCAACACCATCTTCAGGCTACCCATGCCAGCGTCGTGCAACCAGGCCCAAACCCGGTTCACCAGCATGGAGCTCTCCAGTGCCTGGCGCACCCCATCGAGCGCAGCGTCCCAATAAAAATAGCCCAAGCCCAGGGCCAGGCCGACGGTCAACAGCAAGGGGAAAAATGACAGCGCAACAACCCGTGGGCGAAGGCAGTAAGCCACGGCCCGCCAGAAGGAATCAAGAAACAGGTTCATGAGGCGATGCTGGCCAGATCGGCCTGACTCAGCCAGCGCCACTGACCCGGAGCCAGGCCATCGGGCAGGCGCAAGCCGCCGATCTGCGAGCGGTGCAAACCCTCAACCCGGTTGCTGACCGCGGCCACCATGCGCTTGACCTGGTGGTACTTTCCTTCGGTCAGCGTGAGCCGCAGATGATGCTCGGCCACCCTTTCGGCGGCGGCGGCCTTCACCGGCTTGGGGTCGTCGTCGAGCACCACGCCGGCGAGCAACTTCTGCAACTGCTTGCCGTCGAGTGCGTGCTTGAGGGTCACCTCGTACACCTTGGGCACATGGTGCCGCGGCGAACTCATGCGGTGGATGAATTTGCCGTCATCCGTGAGCAGCAGCAAGCCGCTGGTGTCCTGATCCAGCCGGCCCACCGCCTGCACACCCTGTACCGCCCCTTTTTGCGGACGCAGGCGCAGAGGCGAAGGCAGCAGCGTGTAAATGCTGGGGTAGGTCGAAGGCTTTTGCGAACACTCGGTGGCCAGTGGCTTGTGCAACAGCACGTAAGCCTTCTCGTGGTACGGCCAGTCCACACCCTGCACCCGAAAGCGCAAACCCTCGGCAACAAATTCGGCAGCGCTGTCGGCGCAGCTGAATGGCACCGAGGCGTCCGGCGATGGGTACACCTGAACCATGCCCTGCTGAATCAATCCCGCACAAACGCGCCGCGTGCCAAAGCCCTGTGAATAGAGAATGTCCTGCAATTGCATGATGCGAGTATAGGGAGCAGCATCTGAGACACGCTAGGACGCGCCTCCTGCGGTCTGTGCCAGAAACGTCTCCAGAAGTTCGAACACCTGCTTGCGGTAGGGCAGATGACTGAGTTGATGGTCGCCGCGGTCCAGTGTGACGAACTTGTACGTCTTTCCCTTGGCCTTGAGTTCCTCCGCCATCCAGACGCTGTGGTCGTACTGCGCTTGCCGGTCATGTGTCCCATGGACAAGGACCACCGGTTTTTCAATTCGATCCGCCAGAAAGCGAGGTGAAGTGGCGAGCAGTCTTTCCTTGTCGTCGCTGGTCTCGCCGATCTGCTTGCGTATCGCTTCGCGCCGCGTAAACTGCCCGGCCTCGGCGGTCAGTTCAACCAGATCCGTCACAGGCGCAAAGGCAAAGGCCCCGCGGTAAAGCTGCGGTGTTTTGCAAACGCCCATCAAGGCGGCGTAACCGCCGTAGCTTGCACCAACAATCACGACCCGCTTGGCGTCGGCGATGCCCAGGCGAACCAGCTCAGCCACCCCATCGCTGAGGTCGTCCTGCATCTCCAGTCCCCAGCGGCGCAAACCAGCATCCATGAACGGCTTGCCGTAACCTGTGGAGCCCCGGAAGTTGGGTTGAAAAACGGCATAGCCCCGGTCCGCCATGAACGCGACCCAGTAATCGAACTCCGGCCCGTCGGAAGCCTGGGGGCCGCCATGGGGAAAAACGACCAGGGGCAAGTTCTTGGGTGTCCGGCCACCAGGCAAACTCAGGTAGCCGGGAATCTTGAGTCCATCGCGCGCCGTGTAGCTGAAGTCGGACTTGGCAGACACAGACTTGCCTTGTAGCTCCGGATACTGTCTTGCGATCAGCCTGGGGGTAATGGCCTGCCGGGCGCATACGAAATATTCAGCCGGTCGGCTGGTTTCGCCCGAAACCACCACGCACAGCGACTCATCGCGCGACATGTGAGTAATCATGTTTCTCCGGTCCGGCAGTGCACGGTCTATTTCATCCTGCCATGCCTGGAACGCTGGGTCCCAATAGTGAACCGAGGACTCGCTGGGTGTCGCAATCGCCATACCGACCGCCTCGCCTGCGGAATTGAAGATCAACTGGCCATTGAGATCGAAACGCGCATGACTGAACTTGAGTTTGGGGGTCGGTGCTTTCTCACGCAAATCCACCGTGTGCAAGGCCTGCAGACCTTCGTGCAGGGCCGAGACATAAAGAAGATGGGGGTCCAGACCAAACCCAAGGGGCGACAGGCGCGTACTTGAGAACGCTTCAGCGCGGTTGAGTTCGCGCCAGTTGTTGCCGTCCGGATCACAAACCCAGACTACGGATTCCGACTTGCCGCCGTAACCAAACCCGACCCGGACCCGATGCGCCTGGTCCGTAATCCAGTCTCCCACTTGATGGCGTGACCCATGGTAGTGTTGCCGTTCACCGGTGTAGACATTGACTTTGTAGACGGAGCCGTCACTGTCCTGATCGGTCTCGGCCAGTGTCAGCAACAGGTGTTTGCCATCATCACGAAGCCAGTCGATCACTTTGTCCTGCACGACCGCCCATCCGGTGGAGCCTGAGAGTCCCTTGCTGCGAAGCACATTGATGGCATTGCTGCCATCGGCATCGATTGCCAGAAGGCGTGTTTCCATGGTCGGCACCACCTTGGTGGAGTAAGGCATCTTGCGTTGATACGGGTAGCGCAAGCTGACCACTAACCGATCATTGTTGATCCAATGAAACCAGTTGAACAGAAACTCCAGATTGTCCGATTGCAAAACGGTTGCTATGCTGCCCCCGCCTACGCCCCGTGTGATCAGAAGGCTGTTGTTGCCGTTGTTGATGATGGCTGCCAGACGTTTGCCGTCAGGCGAGAGCTTGACCCGTTCCATCAGGGGACGCCGCACGAAATGTTCGAGTGGCAAGGGTGCGCTCGCGCGCTCGGACTGGGCGACGCCCAGGGATGGTGCACCAATGGCGATAGCACCGAGGTTTTGCAAAACCAGTCTTCTGCGCATTTTTTCTCCCTTTATCGTGGTCTGGGGCTGGCATTCAACCCTGGCGTCGATGCTAAACCATGTTGCCTGCCCCAGCCCCCGCAACTGCCGGTCTGCCAGCGGGGCGCCGCGGAATTACAACGGTATCGGCGAATGGTTGCGGCGATAACAATCTTTACAAACCCTTAACTCAGAGTCTGGCATCTGCGACAGGAATGCGTCATGATCACGCTATGAGCAATCATCGAAAGGCGGCCATCATGAAAAAACTGTTTCTTTTGCCCTTGGCACTCCTGAGCAGTGGAGTCACTCTGGCCCAGGAGGTCGGCCGCGTCATTTCTGCTACACCCATCATCCAGCAAGTCGGCGTGCCCAGGCAGGTCTGCACGACCGAGCAAGTCGCTTCCCAACAAACCAGATCAGGCGCAGGTGCCTTGATGGGCGCCATTGCAGGTGGCGCCATGGGCAATGCGGTCGGTGGTGGCGCCGGCAAGGCGGCAGCCACTGTGCTTGGCATCATTGGCGGCGCGGCTCTCGGCGACAGCCTGGAGGGCTCGCCCAGCGCGCAATTTCAGAACATCCAGCGCTGCACCACGCAGAACGCTCTTGAAAACAGGGCCATTGCCTACAGCGTCGTCTATGAATTTGGAGGCAAACAGTACACCGTGCAAATGCCTTCTGACCCCGGACCTACCCTGCAGCTCCAAGTCACGCCAGTGGGAACCGTCTCGCAGATCGCAGCGCCAACCAGCACGGTGACTTATGCGCAGCCGCTCTATCAGGAGCCCACCTACATCGTCTCCGAGCCGCGGGCCTATTACGGCTATCCGGCTTACTACAGCCAAGCCAATTACGTGCCGATCGCCGCCTTGATGGGAATGGGGATATGGTTTGGCAGCCACGGACATCGGCACAGTCGTCACTGGCGCTAGATCCGCAAACGCCGGGGTCTCTTGCTCTTGCGCTTTCCCGACCTCAGTTGGCGCCAACAAGACCAAGAGTGGAAAGAAACAGAAGGTGATTCGAGTCCGCCAGGGCATCGACTGCTGAAAAGTGGTTGCGCCCCGGGAGCGGCACGTCGTGTCGAAAACAGTGGGGCCAGGAACTTCGAATGAGCGCGTTCTGGCGATGGAACTCCGCACTTTCATCTCCACCAACGGCGGTGACCATCGGCACAGCCAGTCTGGGTCGATAGTTGACAGGACTGAGCTTGGCCGCGCCAACTCGATTCAACCGAATGTCATCCTTCAGAAAGGGTGCGCGTGCCAACGGTGCAAGATCGTACAGACCACTGATACACACAATGCCATGCACGACATCGGCTGGAAGCGAGTGATCCCAATTCGACCAGTCGGCGGCGGCCATCATCGCAGCCAGGTGGGCACCGGCAGAGTGGCCAGCAATCACGATTCTTTGCGGATCGAAGCCCATGGCTGCGGCGTTCTTGTAAAGCCAGCCGACTGCGCGCAAGAGTTGCCGAACCATTTCCTCCATCGAAGTGCCGGGAGCAAGACCATAGTTCACTACCGAGAGGTTGACCTCTCTGGCGCCAAACGCCGGCGCAAGAAAACTGAAATCACTTTTGTCGAGGCTACGCCAATAGCCTCCATGAATAAAGACGAGAAGCGGCTTACCCCGCCTCTCGGCGTGAAAGAAGTCAAGCTTTTCGTCACTTGAGCTTGCGTAGGCCAGGTCAATCTCGGCGGTCAAGGCCTTGCGCGTGCGAACCGAGTCGGCTCGCCACCGCGCAAAATAGGCAGAATGGTCAGGCACCGCTGCACGGGCGTTGTATTGGCGGTCAAGTTCGGTGGGGTTGAGCATCGCGATCACCTCAGTTCACGTCATGGAGCTGAAAAATGTCGTCTACGGCATCACCGCGACCCGGCGCTTCTTCAGGATAACCACCGGTGCAGGGGCTTCATTGCGGGCCAGCGGCCAGGGCGGGGACTCTCTTGAAAACTCCTGCTTTGCGTCCTTGGACGCGTTGGCAACTGCCTTCGCTACCTCCTTGGTCTTGAGCGGCGTCACGTGATCGCCAACCACCTGCACATACTCACCATCAGGCGTCACGGCCAGCGCGCCAACCTGGGCGCCCTTGCTTACGCTGCCCAGCAGCTTTAACTCATCACCTTCGGGCCGTTCATGCGTGTGCCTTGACCAGGCGGCCGTGCCAAGCACAACCCTCCAGCCCGGCTTGCGCGGTTTGCGTTGTGCTTGACTGTTAGAGCTGAGCGCTTCAGAGGGCAGCTGAATTTGCATCCGGAATGTGCTTGGAATGACGCGATGGGGAACCTATTGTCGCCGACGATGGCCTTGCGTTCAAGGACGCTGCTTGGCACGCCTTTCCATCATGAATAGAACTCGATTACGCCCCTGTTCCTTGGCGCGGTACATCGTCGCATCGGCCCACTTCAATAGCTCTTCCACGTTCTGGTGTTGCGGCCCGATCAGCACCACGCCATTAAAAAGCCGCCCGAAGGCGGCTCCGATGCCCGGCTGGAGTGCTTACTTCGCGCCCGGCACCTTACCTTCCACGCCCTTGACGAAGAAGTTAAGTCCACCGAGGAACTTGTCGTCTGCGACGGCGTCCTTGGCCACCTGCACCTTGCCGGTGTTGTCGGTGATCGGGCCCTTCCAGATCACGAAGCTGCCGTCAGCCAGACCCTTCTTGACTTCGGCCACTTTGGCCTTGGTTTCGGCGGGCACGTCTTCAGCGATCGAGACGATGTCGATCGCGCCTTCCTTCACACCCCACCACGCGCCTGTGCCACCCTTCCAGGTACCGTCCAGCGCTTCCTTGGTGGCCTTGATGTAGTACGGACCCCAGTTGATCACGGCCGAGGCCAGATGGGCTTTCGGGCCATAGGCGGTCATGTCCGAATCCCAGCCGAAAGCGCGCTTGCCCTTGGCCTCGGCGGTCTTCAGCACAGCGGGTGAATCGGTGTTCTGGAACAGCACGTCAGCACCACCGTTGATCAGCGAGGTAGCGGCTTCGGTTTCCTTCGGTGGGTTGAACCACTCGTTAACCCACACCACCTTGGTCTTGATCTTGGGGTTGCTCGACTGCGCGCCGAGCGTGAAGCTGTTGATGTTGCGCACCACTTCCGGAATTGGCACCGAGGCCACCACGCCCAGCGTGTTGGTTTTGGTCATCTTGCCCGCAATCACGCCGGCCATGTAGGCACCCTCATAGGTGCGGCTGTCATAGGTGCGCAGGTTCTCGGCTTGCTTGTAGCCGGTAGCGTGCTCCAACTTGACGTCCTTGCTGTCGGCGGCGACCTTGAGCATGGTCTCCATGTAGCCGAAGGTGGTGCCAAAGATCAGCTTGTTGCCCTGGCCTACCATGTCGCGGATAACGCGCTCGGCATCGGCCGACTCGGGCACGCTTTCGACAAACGAAGTCTTGATCTTGTCGCCAAATTCCTTTTCCAGCGCCTTGCGGCCGTTGTCGTGCGCAAAAGTCCAGCCACCGTCACCCACCGGGCCGACATAGGCAAACGCAATCTTCAATGGCTCGGCCTTGGGCGCTGAAGCAGCGGCTGCGGGAGCCGATGCGGCCGGCGTGGCAGGTGCCGCCGCCTCTTTCTTGCCGCAGCCCACCAGGGCGGCCGAAGCGACTGCCGTCAGTGCAGCGATTCGCAGTAGGGAACGTTTTTGCAGGTCGGTCATGTGATTTCCTTTATTGTTGGACAGTTTGCGGGAGGGGGTGGAGAAAAACAGGATTATGAACCGGAAAAATCAGTTTCCGGGGTGAAACGACTTGCCCATGGAGGCCGGCATATTGATGCGGATCCACTGCGGGTTGCGCGAGATCAGTGCCAGCACCACGATAGTCGCAAGGTAAGGCAGCATGGTCAGGAACTGACTTGGAATCTCCACCCCTGCCCCCTGCAAGTGAAACTGCAGCATGGTCACACCACCAAACAGATAGGCCCCAAGCAGCACACGGGCCGGGCGCCAGGTGGCAAATGTCGTCAGAGCCAAGGCAATCCAGCCCTTACCGGCGACCATGCCCTCGACCCACAAAGGTGTGTAGACGATGGAAACATAGGCCCCGGCCAGGCCGCACAGGGCGCCCCCAGCCATCACTGCCAGCAGGCGAATGCGGCGCACCGGATAGCCCAGCGCATGCGCGGCTTCCGGACTCTCGCCAACGCAGCGCAGCACCAGACCGGCGCGTGTGCGGTACAGAAACCAGATCATGCCCAGGGCCAGCAGCACGGTCAGGTAAACCAGCGGATGATGCTGAAAGAACGCCGGGCCGAGCAGTGGAATGTCTGACAGCCAGGGCACGGCAAAGTTGGGCCGTGGCGGAATTCTTTCCTGCACATAGCTGATGCCGGCAAAAGCCGAGAAGCCAGCACCAAAGAGGCTGACCGCCAGACCGGTCGCGTACTGGTTGGTATTGAGCCAGATCACCAGGCCGCCAAAAATCAGCGCCAGCAAGGCACCGGCGCCAATGCCGGCAACAAAGCCCAGCGTGTCACTGCCGGAATGAACCACGGCGGCAAAGCCGGCAATCGCGGCGCACAGCATCATGCCCTCGGCGCCCAGATTGACGATGCCGGCCTTCTCGTTGATCAGCAGCCCCAGCGAAGCCAGCGCCAGCACGGTGCCGGCGTTCAGGGTGGCTGCAATCAGCAGTGCGTAGGATTCCATCACTTGCCCCACTTCAGTCGGTAATTGACCAGCGTGTCGCAGGCCAGCAGGCAAAACAGCAAGAGTCCCTGAAAAACGCCGGTCAGCGACTTGGGCAAGCCCAGGCGCGACTGCGCCAGTTCGCCACCAATGTAGAACATGCTCATCAGCAAAGCGGAAAGAACCATGCCCACCGGATGCAGGCGACCGACAAAAGCGACGATGATGGCGGCAAAGCCGTATCCCGCCGGCACATAGGGCGTGAGTTGCCCGATGGGACCGGCCACTTCCAGCGCGCCAGCCAGGCCGGCACTGGCACCCGAGATCAACAAGGCAACCCACAGGGCACTGCGCGAAGAAAACCCGGCGTAGCGCGCCGCGGCCGGTGCCAGACCACCCACCTGCAACGAAAAGCCGGCGCGCGTGCGAAACAGGAAGATCCAGGACGCCAGCACGCCCAGCAGCGCAAGAAAAACGCCAATGCTGATGCGTGAGCCGTCAAACAGGCGCGGGATGCGCGTCACCAGGGCAAAGGTCTGGGTCTGCGGAAAGTTGTAGCCCTGCGGGTCTTTCCATGGGCCCGACACCAGGTAGCTCAGCAACTGCACGGCGACATAGACCAGCATCAGGCTGACCAGAATCTCGTTGGCGTTGAAGCGATCGCGCAGCCAGGCTGTGATGCCAGCCCAGACCATGCCACCGGCCACGCCCGCGAGCAGGATGGGGACCACAATCCAGCCACTGCTGTTCTGGTCGGCCAGCAAAGCCACGCCACCGGCAGCAATGGCGCCCAGCACATACTGGCCCTCGGCGCCGATGTTCCAGACGTTGGAGCGAAAACAGACCGCCAGACCCAGCGCAATCAGCAGCAAAGGCGTTGCCTTGACGGTCAGCTCACCCAGCGCGTAGGCGCTGCGGATCGGCTCCCAGAAGAAGACGCGCAAGCCGCTCACCGGGTCCTTGCCCAGCGCCGCAAACAGCGCTACGCCAATCAGCACGGTCAGCAGCAGTGCCAGCAGGGGCGAGGCATAGCTCCAGACACTGGACGGCGCAGGCCGGGCTTCGAGCCTAAGCATGCTGCGCCCCGGTGAACATCTCGTTTCGTGTTGGGGACAGAGCTGGTTCGCTTCGCGTAACTGCGGTCTGTCCCGCAAGATCCCAAAGACCGCTCATCCACTCCCCCACTTTCTCAACCGTCGCCTGGGCGATCGGCAAGGCCGGCGAGAGGCGACCGCGCGCCATCACGTGCACGCGGTCGCAGAGTTCGAACAACTCGTCGAGCTCTTCGCTGACCAGCAGCACGGCACAGCCGGCGTCGCGCATGGCCAGAATTTCACCCCGAATCTGCGCTGCTGCGCCTACATCCACACCCCAGGTCGGCTGCGACACGATGAACAACTTGGGATTGGCGTCAATCTCCCGACCGACGATGTACTTCTGCAGATTGCCGCCGGAGAGTGAGCGCGCCACTGCAGTCGGACCGGAAGCCTTGATATGGAAGCGTTCGATGATGCGCCTGGCATGGCCTTCAAGCTGCTTGACACCGATCCAGCCACCGGCAAAGCGCGGATGCGAAATGGCTTCGCTGCGTGTCAGCAACAGGTTGTGTGAGAGGCCTAACGTCGGTACCGCGCCCCGTCCAAGCCGCTCCTCGGGAACAAAATGCAGGCCAAGCTGGCGCCGCGCCTTCGGACGCAAGCCCGATGCGTCGACGTCGCCGATCTCAATCGTTCCCTTTGGCGAGCGAACATCCTCGCCCGACAAGGCGTAGAGCAACTCCTTTTGCCCATTGCCCGAAACACCCGCAATGCCCACCACCTCGCCGGCATGAACTTCGAGCGTGACATCGTGGAGATCCACACCGAACTGGTCCTCGCGCGGCAGCGACAGCGCGCACACACGCAGCACCGGTGCACCCAGTTGCGACTGCCGCCGCGTCAGTTTGGGCGGCTCAGCCCCAATCATCAGGCGCGACAAAGAGGCATTGGACTCCTGCGCCGGCTGGCAAACTCCGGTCACCCTGCCGCTGCGCAACACGGTACAGACGTCGCACAGCGCGCGGATTTCATGCAGCTTGTGGCTGATGTACAGAATGCTGCAACCCGCGCTGGCCACTTTTTTCAGCACCACAAACAGCTTCTCCACGGCTTGCGGCACCAGCACCGACGTCGGCTCATCGAGAATCAGCAGTTGCGGCTGCGTCAGCAAAGCGCGGATGATTTCAACGCGCTGCATCTCACCCACACTCAAGGTGTGCACCGGGCGCGTCGGGTCTATGTCGAGTCCGTACTCGGACGCCTTGGCAGTGATGCTCTGCGTCACTTCGGCCAGACTCAGGCTCTTGTCCAGCCCCAGCCAGACGTTCTCGGCCACGGTGATGGTGCCAAACAGGCTGAAGTGCTGAAACACCATGGCGACGCCCAAGGCGCGCGCTTCCTGCGGGTTGCGGATCTGCACCGGCTGGCCGTTGAACAGAATGCTGCCGGCGTCGGGCTTGACCGCACCGTAAATGATCTTCATCAGGGTCGATTTGCCAGCGCCGTTTTCACCCAGAACCGCATGGATTTCGCCCGGCATGACGCTCATCGACACCGCGTCATTGGCGCGCACACCAGGATAGCCCTTGCTGATGTCAGTAAGCTGAAGGCGCGCTGTCGTCATGCTGTGGGTGGACTTGCGCTCGCCTTGTCGATTTCCGTACGCAACTCTGCATAGTTGCGTGTGACGGGAAAATTCGGAAATTCATCGATCACGTTTTGCGGCGGGCAAAACAGTATGCCTGCATCGGCCTCGGCCAGCATCGCCGTGTCGTTGTAGGAATCGCCGGCGGCAAT
>Ga0163199_1001240_pt1 | contig 15956 bp, 12 predicted proteins | sample PL_2010_150m_FD_113537 | JGI IMG/M metagenome (GOLD analysis project Ga0163199, IMG submission 113537) | Freshwater microbial communities from Powell Lake, British Columbia, Canada to study Microbial Dark Matter (Phase II) - PL_2010_150m | ecosystem: Environmental > Aquatic > Freshwater > Lake ... | reverse complement strand
GCGCATGGCGGCGGCGTAGGCGGCATAGACCTTGATCGGGTCGTGGCCACCCCGATTCAGGCGCCAGATGTCCTCGTCGGTAAGGTTGGCCACCTGTTCCGCCAACTCCGGATACTTGCCGAAGAAGTGCTCCCGGGTATAGGCGCCGCCCTTGGCCTTATAGGCCTGGTAATCGCCGTCCACGCACTCTTCCATGCGCTTGAGCAATAGGCCGTTCTTGTCCCGGGCCAGCAGGGGATCCCAATAACCGCCCCACAGCACCTTGATCACGTTCCAGCCGGCGCCACGGAAGCCCGCCTCCAGCTCCTGGACGATCTTGCCGTTGCCCCGTACCGGGCCGTCCAGGCGCTGTAGGTTGCAATTGACCACGAACACCAAGTTGTCCAGGCGCTCCCGGGCGGCCAGGGAGATGGCCCCCAGGGACTCCGGCTCGTCCATCTCCCCGTCCCCTAGGAAGGCCCACACCTTGCGCCCGTCCGTGTTGAGTAGGCCCCGGTCGTGCAGGTAGCGCATGAAGCGGGCCTGGTAGAGGGCCATGATCGGCCCCAGGCCCATGGAGACGGTGGGGAATTGCCAAAAATTGGGCATCAGCCAGGGGTGGGGATAGGACGACAGGCCGTGGCCGTCCACCTCCTGGCGGAAGTTATAGAGCTGCTCCTCGCTGATGCGCCCCTCCAGGAAGGCCCGGGCATAGATGCCGGGGGCCGAGTGGCCCTGGAAGAACACCAGATCGCCGCCGTGCTCCGGGGTGGGGGCGTGGAAGAAGTGGTTGAAGCCCACGTCGAACAGGGTGGCGCAGGAGGCAAAGCTGGAGATGTGGCCGCCCAGCTCCGTAGACAGGCGGTTGGCCTGCACCACCATGGCCATGGCGTTCCAACGGATGAAGGAGCGGATGCGTCGTTCCATGGCCCGCTCGCCGGGGAAGCGCGGCTGCTGGGTCAGGGGGATGGTGTTCAGGTAGGCGGTGTTGGCACTGAAGGGCAGATAGGCCCCGGAGCGGCGCGCCTTGTCCACCAAGCGCTCGATCAGATAGTGGGCGCGCTCGGCGCCTTCCTGCTCTAGAACGGACTCTAGGGCGTCCAGCCATTCCTGGGTCTCTTGGGGATCGATGTCGGGTTTGGCGGCCATGACAGTCCTCTTCTGGGGCAAAAAAGGCGCCCCGGTGCGGCAATTCTCAACGGGTGGAGCCGCGATGTACAACGCCTCATGCGTTCCCTACCGTCCAATCGCGGCAGGATGCCGCTCCACCGGCATACGGTGGAGCGGCTTTTAGCCGCGATGTACAATGCCTCATGCGTTTCCTACCGCCTAATCGCGGCAGGATGCCGCTCCCACCGGCATAGGCTCAGGCCTTTAGCGATAGGCCTTTCAGCCAAAAGGAGAACTGCTGCCCCCGGTGCGGGGGCGCATGTATGTCCGACATCCGGTCGAGCCTGGATGCCTATTGGGTCTTTTCAGACTCAGGTTTAAGTTCAGGTTCCGCCGCGGCCTGCTCGGGTGCATCAGCGGGCTCATCCGTCGCCGGTGGCGCCACAACCTGTGGATAGGTGCCAACTGCCTCGCGCCAAGCGGCGCGGCGGGCCTCCATGGCGGCCCTCTGGGCGACAACCCGGGCACGGAAGGCGGCGCGACGCGCCTCGGACGCCTTCAGGGCCTGCTCACGCGTCACCTGGAATTGCCGGAACATCTCCTCAGTGTTGGGGGCCATGGCGGGACCATTGGAAAAATCCCCAGGTTCCCCAAAAGAAGGGCCTGCCCCCCAAGGGGCGGATGGACCGTAGCCCCAGGGGGCATAACCGACCTGGGCCCGTTGTTCGACGGCTTCCTGCTGCCGGGCTGCCCACTCGTTGAGCTGCTCCTGGGTCAGTCCGTAGCCGTATGCGGGAGCCACGGGCGGCCCGTATAGAGGCGCATAGCCGCCCCAGTAGGGGGGGGCGCCATAGGGACCACCCCACCAGGCGCCGGCGGATAGGGATGCGCCGATTAGGACGGCGGCAACAGCAAGTTTTACGCTCTTCTTCATGGTGTATATCCAAGTTGTGGTTGTATCAAAAACCGTTCGCCCATCGGCATCGGGAGCGGCGGACGTTCTAGGCCCGATCCGCTCCATGCGGGCGCATCTATTTAGATGCCGCCGCGGCTGGGGCGGCCGGAATCACCGGGGCGACCGCATAGGGATAGCCCCAATAGGGGGCAACGCCGTAAGGGTAACCGCCGTAAGGGTAACCGCCGTAGGGATAACCCCAATAAGAACGGTTGTAACCCCAACCACGGCCCCAGCCCCCCCCGCCAAGGCTGAAGCTCATGTTAAAATCGAATCCGGCATCGCCGAACATGTCGTTACCCCAGCCATTGCCCCAGGGGCCCCAACCGCCGAACGGCCAGCCCCACCAGGCATTGGTATTCGCGGACACACCCAGCAGGGCAGTCAGCATTAAGGCAGAAATGAACTTTCTCATAGTATCCTCCCAGGGACTAATCGAGGTTAGTCACATGCCGTGAAACAGTGTAATTCTGTGGTATGCACAACAAATACATAATATAAGAAGATTGTGAAATAGCAAGCCCCCCTGGGGCAAGGCTACACCCCATGGGGAATGTTCTACTCTGGGCGGGAGATTTGAAAACCCTCTATCATATGCACCGCGCAGTGGTGTGCCCTCGGATAGGTCATGCCACTTCCTGAGCAGCAACCACCTGATGTCAATCCGCGGCGCAGTGGCCTGCGCGCTCCAGGCGGCGCAAGCCCCATTTGCACAGCAGTGCCTATCACGAGGTAGCAACCGACATGATGGACCCCACCACTACAATAAAGCGCGTATTTTCCTTTGAGGAAGGGGACGGAAAAAATAAGAAGCTTCTAGGCGGTAAGGGCGCCAATCTGTGCGAAATGACCCAAATCGGTCTAAACGTGCCGCCGGGATTTGTGATTACCACCGCGGCCTGCCTGGAATACCTGGCGGACGCCCACCGCGAGCTGCCCGCCGGGGTCATGGACCAGGTGCGCACGCATATGCGCGACCTGGAAGAGAAAAGCGGCAAGGTCTTCGGCGGCAGTGCCAATCCGTTGCTGGTGTCGGTGCGCTCCGGCTCCGCCATCTCCATGCCTGGCATGATGGACACCATTTTGAACCTGGGTCTGAACCCAGATACCTTGCGTGGCCTGATCGCCCAGACCGGCAATGAGCGTTTCGCTTACGACGCCTATCGCCGTTTCATCCAGTTATTTGGCAAGGTGGCCCTGGGGGTGGATGACAGGGTCTTCGACGAAGAGATCAAGGCGATCAAGAAGAAGGCCGGGGTGAAGCAAGACCTGGGGCTGTCTGCTCGGGACCTGAGCGAAATCTCCGACCGCTTCTTGCAAGTGGTGGAACGGGAGACCGGACGGCCCTTCCCGGAGGATCCCATGACCCAACTGGAAATCGCCATCAAGGCGGTGTTCAACTCCTGGACCGGCAAACGCGCGGTGGATTACCGGCGCCAATTTAACATCACTCCGAACCAGGCTAATGGCACCGCGGTCAATGTGGTGGCCATGGTATTCGGAAATCTGGGGGATGACTCGGCCACGGGCGTGGGCTTCACCCGGGATCCGGGCACCGGTGAAAACGTGATGTACGGCGAGTATCTGGTCAACGCCCAGGGAGAGGACGTGGTGGCCGGTATCCGCACCCCCAAACCGGTGGCGGAGCTGAAGGTGGAAATGCCCCAGATGTACGCCCAATTGGTGGAGCTGCGCAATAAGCTGGAGCGCCATTACCGCGAAGTGCAGGATTACGAGTACACCATCGAGAAGGGACGGCTGTACTGCCTGCAGACCCGCAACGGCAAGATGAATGCCGCTTCCCTGGTACGCACTTCGGTGGAAATGGTGCGGGAAGAGCTGATCTCCCGGGAAGAGGCCCTGCTGCGCATCCAACCGGAGCTGTTGGAACAACTATTGTTCCCGCGCCTAGACCCCACCGCCAAGGCCACTCCCCTGGCTCGGGGCCTGGCCGCTTCCCCCGGTGCCGCGATGGGACACGCGGTGTTCGACGCGGATCGAGCGGAACAGCTTGGACGCGGTGGCCAAAAGCTGATCTTGGTGCGGGAGGAAACCAAGCCGGAGGATATTCACGGTTTCTTTGCCGCCCAGGGCATCCTCACCTCCCGGGGTGGCAAGACCAGCCACGCGGCGGTGGTGGCCCGGGGCATGGGCAAGCCCTGTGTAGCTGGGGCCGAGGGCATCCATGTGGATGTAGCCATGCGCAAGGCGTTCGTAGGCGATACCATTATCTCAGAGGGGGATATTATCACCCTGGATGGAACCACTGGGGATGTCTATCTGGGAGCGGTCCCCATGCAGGAGGCCGGTTTCTCGGCAGAGCTTGCAACCCTGCTGGGCTGGGCCGATGAGGTCGCTCAACTCACGGTGCGGGCCAACGCGGACACCCCGGATGACGCCGTCCGAGCGGTGCAACTCGGCGCCCAAGGCATCGGCCTGTGCCGCACCGAGCGCATGTTCAATGCCGCAGATCGCCTGCCCATCGTAGTGGAGATGATCCTGGCCGAAGACGCCAGTGCCCGTCAGGTGGCCCTGGATAAGCTGCTGCCGATTCAGCGTGCGGACTTCAAGGGCATCTTCAAGGCGATGGCTGGCCGTCCCGTGACCATCCGTCTGCTGGATCCTCCGATCCATGAGTTCCTACCCTCCCGGCACCAGCTCGAAGAGGAACTGGAGCAGCTCGACCACCTGCGGGTGACGGTGCGCGGCATGAACATCCTGTCCGATGCCGTGGAATTTCTGTACCGCGCCGCCGATAGTCATCCCCGGGTGGATCGGCTAGCGGATCCGCGCCTGGTGGAGGACGTGATCGAGAAGAAGACCAGCATGTTGAAGAAGGTGCGCGCCCTGCAAGAGGTGAACCCGATGCTTGGCCATCGTGGGGTGCGTCTGGGGATTACCTTCCCGGAGATCTACTCGATGCAGATCCGGGCAGTGCTGGAGGCAGCCGCCGAGTGCCAAAGGGAGGGGCTGGTGGTGCAGCCGGAGATCATGGTGCCCCAAGTCTGTACCAAACAGGAGCTGCTGCGGGTCAAGATCCTGGTGGATTCGGTGAAGCAGGCGGTGGAGGCCCATTACGGCGTCCAGCTCACCTTCAAGTTTGGCTCCATGCTGGAAGTCGTGCGGGCCTGTATGCGGGCGGGTTCCATGGCCGAGGTGGCCGAGTTCTTCTCCTTTGGCACCAACGACCTGACCCAGGCCACCTTCTCCTTCTCAAGGGAAGACGCGGAGAACAAGTTCTTGCCCCTCTACAACAAGAACGAGATCTTGCAGGACAATCCCTTCGAGGTTTTGGACGTGAAGGGAGTAGGTAAACTCATGCAGTTGGCGGTGAAGTGGGGCCGCGACCATCGTCCGGACATGAAGATGGGCATTTGCGGCGAACACGGCGGCCACCCCGCCTCCATTCGCTTCTGTCACGCGATCGGGCTCACCTATGTCTCCTGCTCTGGTCCGCGGGTGCCGATCGCACGGCTCGCGGCGGCCCATGCTGCCCTGTTGGACAAGGCGCCTAGTGCCACGCATGTGGTCTAGGCAGAGCTGTTCTTTTATGACCTCGCGTGGGGTTGTCCTAATGATTTTTGAACGACTGCACAGTGTCTTTCTGGTGAAGGGCCTTGTGATCTTGACTGCCCTCATTGGGTGGGGTGGCGGTACCTCGTGGGCGACCGAAATGGTCCTACCCCCCGGAGATCTGGATCTGGTAGGGGAACTCCGCTACACCGAGTCCAGCCAGGAGGACACCCTGCTCGATATTGCACGGCGTTACGGTGTGGGCAGGGATGAGATCGTCAATGCCAACCCCAAGGTAGATCCCTGGCTCCCTGGAGAGGGGACTCAGGTACTGCTGCCTATCCGCTACATCCTCCCTAATGTGCCCCGGGAGGGACTGGTGGTGAATCTGCCGGAGATGCGGATGTTCTACTTTCCACCGGCGGTCGCGGGCCGACCCCGGCGACTGATTACCTATCCAGTGAGCGTGGGGCGGATGGACTGGAAGACCCCCCTGGGCATCACCCGTATTCTCGCCAAGCAGGCGAACCCAGTCTGGCGCCCACCGGCGTCGGTGCGCCGGGAACACCTCGAACAGGGTGACGACCCCCTGCCCGAAATGGTGCCAGCAGGCCCGGACAATCCCCTCGGTCAGTACGCCCTGCGCCTCGCTATCCCAGGCTATCTGATGCACGGGACCAACAAGCCCTTTGGGATTGGAATGCGCGTTACCCACGGCTGCATGCGACTCTACCCGGAGGATATCGAGCGGCTGTTTCGAGAAGTCGCGGTCAATACCCAGGTCAATCTGGTCAACGAGCCGGTCAAGCTCGGTTGGTTGGCGGATACCCTATTCGTAGAGGTCCATCCGCCCCTAGAGGAGGATACGGAGCTGCAAGCGCATCTATTGCGCTACACCCTGGGGCTGATCCACACGGAGCGCGAGCGTCGTCCCTTCGTGCTGGACGGAATGGCCTTGAGGCAGGCGGTGGAGCAGCGACTCGGTATCCCGGTGCCCGTCACCCAAGGCCCCACCCTTGGAGCACTTTAAGGAATCGGGCTTGCAGAAGAATGTTGTTATCGCGGTCTTACTGGTAATTCTCGCGATTGTGTTGCTGTGGCCAGGACAAGACAAACATACCGATAAAGGCAGGGGTTCCCTTAAGACCCCCTCGCCCAATACCGCTCGCCCCGATCCCTGGATACGGCAACGGCAACTGGGGCAACCGCCGTATCAGGACGCCTGGCACGGTCCACCGCAAGACGGGGTTTACCCCTATATCGGCAGTAATCCATCCGCCCCCTATGGGGGCCGCTATGACCCGCCGGGGCAATACGGCATGCCCGGTTTCCGTCTCGACCCAAGCGAGGGTCAGTCTTTCTATTCTCAGTCGCCCTACGCCCCCGACGCCGGACGCTATCAATATCCCTATGTCCCAGGCTATCACTTTCGTCCCCCGTCAAAGACCGAGTCCCCAGATCGTTACTCAGAGGGTCATCCCGAGGATCGCCGTCCGCCGGTTTCCACTCCGATGTCCGACTGGAGTTATTCCCCCTACCCGCAGGGGCCGTCCCAATATCCTAACCAGGATTATCGGGACCCCTCGACATACGCACCCTCATCGGACCGCTATTCGGGGCATTAGGGCAATTTTCGTGCACACCCGTGCGTTTTTCGTGAAGTCCCAGGTGTTCATCGCGGCTCGTTCCCCGAGGAAACGGATCTGTAAACCGACATGGAACTAGATCCATTGAGCAAACAGGCCCCGCGGCTGTTGTTTTTCGTTACCGAGGACTGGTACTTCTGCTCCCATCGGTTGCCCCTGGCTCAGGCCGCTCGGGCAGCGGGTTACGAGGTGGTCCTGGTCACCCGGGTACGTCGCCACGGTGATGCGATCCGCGCCCAGGGGATCCGGGTGATCCCCCTGGAGCTGTCGCGGCGGGGCTTGAATCCCCTGCGGGAGCTGGCCCTGATCCGCCGCCTATACGCCATCTATCGCCGCGAGCGTCCGGACATCCTGCACCAGGTGGCCATGAAGCCGGTGCTCTATGGGTCCCTGGCGGCACGCCTGGCGGGGGTGTCGGGGATCGTCAACGCCCTCGCCGGGCTCGGCTTTCTATTTAGCTCTGGACGGCTCCAGGCTCGCCTATTGCGGCCCCTAGTGCGGCTCGCCCTGCGCGGGCTTCTGGGTAGCAGCCCGATAATCCTGCAAAACCCCGATGACCTGCGCTTGATCAGCGATCTTGCCCACCTACCCCCCCGGCAGGTGCATCTGATCTGCGGCGCGGGGGTGGACCTGGTGGCCTTTTACCCTACCCCGCCTCCCCCTGAAACCCCTGCGGGGCCGGTGGTCATGCTCCCGGCGCGGCTGCTTTGGGACAAGGGCGTGGGTGAGTTTGTAGAGGCCGCCGGGCGACTGCGCGCCCGGGGTATCGCAGCGCGCTGCGTACTGGTGGGCGCGCCGGATCCAGATAACCCCGCCGCGGTGCCCGAGGGGCGCATTCGCGCCTGGGTGGAGGCGGGTTTCATCGAGTGGTGGGGACCCCGGGACGATATGCCCGCGACCCTCCAGCAGAGCCACATCGTGTGCCTGCCTTCTTATCGGGAGGGGTTGCCCAAGGTCTTGGCGGAGGCGGCGGCCTGTGGGCGGCCGATCATCACCAGCGATGCCCCGGGTTGCCGGGAGGTGGTGCGCCACGGGGAGAACGGTCTGCTGGTGCCGGTGCGCGATGCCTCGGCTCTAACCGAGGCCCTGGCGATTCTAATCCGGGACTCCGATCTACGGAATGCTTACGGCCAGGCCGGTCGGCGGCGGGCGGAGGCGGAATTTGGCAATAAGCGGGTAATCGCCGCCACTCTGGCGATCTACCGAGACCTACTCGACGATTAGGGAGCAGTAAGCAGCGCCCACGCATCCAACCCAAGCGGGTAAGACTGTGGGCGCGTGCCGCGATCAAGCTCAGCGGGTACCCATGCCACTGACGTCAATCACTACCCGGCGGTTCGGGGCCAAGCAGGCGACCAGCTTCTGCTTACCCCTTATCCCCTCGCAGGCCACCACCGGCTCGGATTCACCCCGCGCCACCACCTCGACGCGGCTCGCATCGACGGCCTGCCGGTCAAGCAGGTAGCGCTGCACGGCCTCGGCACGCCGTTGGGACAGTCGCATATTGTAGGCATCACTGCCGAGGCGATCAGTGTGGCCGGTAATCACCACGCGGTCTACCTGCTGATAGGTCCGCATGTGGCTGACCAGCTCATCTAACCTCGACTGAGTCTTGGGTGAGAGTTGCGCCTTGTCGAAGGCAAATAGGGCCTCGCCAGCATCTGAAAGGGTCAGGTGCTCCTCACGGGGCTCAGGCATTTTTTTCACTTCTGGAGGAGGCGCCTCCGCGACCATCCCGTCGCATCCCACTACCGCCATGGCCGGCGTCCATTCACTGGTGTGCCAGCATTCGCCGAAGTCGGTGTGAACGATAGCGCCACTGGTGTCGGTCACATAGCCGGGGATGGCGCCTGCCACTAAAGGCATGACGAACAACCCGGCCCCTAACGTCAACTTGAACATCTGTTTCATGCTTGCTTCTCTCCTTTACTGTTACGGATTGTGTTGTTATTTCAATTAGTACGATCAGATATACCAGGCCGGTCTGCGACCCCCCAGTCAACATCGAAAGATATCACTGCACGGACCTCCGCGACCAACTAACCTTCGGGGAACCGCTTAGAAAGACAGTCGTGCATTGAGCGCATAGGTCACAACCGAGGTTAGCAATGAGGCGATGACGAAGGCCGCCGCCCCAGAGTAGGCGAAAAATACCGCGTCTAGTGCTAAAAGATAGCGCACGGCCATCGCCATCCCCGCCGTCAATGCCATACCAAGCAAGGCAATGAGGCTAAAGCGCAAGAGGGCCGAATTTAGGGGATGTGCTGGGGTCGCCAGACGCTCCCGAAAAGTCAGATATCTGTGCAGCAGAAAGCTTATCAGGATACCAATAGCATAGGCGATTAGCACCGACAGCAGATACAGGGCAGGCGTATCGCCGGCGATACGGGCGATGCCCTCCCGCAGCAGTAGGGTCATAACGCCCACTAGGCCGCCGATGACAAAGTAGCGGCCATATTGATTCAAGGCCACGAACCCCGCCCTATCCTGCGCGATGATGCCCGCCGCGTCCCAAGTGGATGTTTGTTCTCTAGTCATGATCGCCCGTGCGTTTCCAGGTCCAATAGGCTCTTGAAAAAGGCCGTAAACCCAATCTGAAACCCCACAATGGTGAGGACGGTGGCCGGCACCAGTAGGCGCATCATTTGGCTTGCATCCAAGGGCCCAAAGGTGGTTTTACCCCACAGATAGACGCTGAACAGGATACCGCCGATGCCGCCCACGATGCACAGCAGGGCCACCACCAGCAGATGCTCCAGGGAAATACGCTCCAGCAGCGATGAGACCCCAGGGCGTTTGGGCAATAGCCCGGTTCGGGCGGCATAGTGCCGAGCCAGCCCGGCGAGGCCCACGGCTTGCACACCCAGGATAAGGGCCGCGCCCGACAGCAACAAGGTGTGAATATCGAACACAATATGCCCCACCGTCACCGGCCCCGGGATCAGCAGCAGCATACCCAGCAGCCCTATACCGGCAAACGCGAGTCCAGGGTAATAGAACAGCCAGCGCGGGCTGTACAGCAACAGAAAACGCAGGTGACGCCAACCGTCCCGCCAACTGCGCAGGTGGGGTGGACGGCTGCGTCCGTCGCGGTGCAGTACCGTCGGGACTTCCGTGATCCGCAGCCTGTGCAGGGTGGCCTTTACCACCATCTCGCTGGCAAACTCCATCCCCGTGGTGCGCAGATCAAGGGCCAGAATTGCGTCCCGATCAAAGCCGCGCAGACCGCAATGAAAGTCGCCAATCGCACTGCGAAAGAACGCCCGACCAATGCCGCTCAATACCGGGTTGCCCAGGTAGCGATGCAGCGGCGGCATGGCCCCTGGCAAGATGCCGCCGAGAAAGCGATTGCCCATGACCAGCGAATGGCCGGCACGCAGTTGTTCCACGAATGGATCCAAGGCGGAAAAGTCGTAGCTGTCATCTGCGTCCCCGATGATGACATAGCGGCCACGGGCGGCGTGGATACCCCCCATCAGGGCGCTGCCGTAGCCCTTAGCCGGCACCTGCACCACCCGGGCACCGTGCGCTGTGGCAATGGCCTGGGAGCCATCGCTGCTGCCGTTATCCGCCACCACCACCTCGCCGGTGATCGCCGTACGGTGCAGAAATGCCAGCGCCTTGTCGATGCACACGGCAACCGTTTCGGCCTCGTTCAGGCACGGCATGATCACCGACAGTTCGCACGGCGGGAGGTTTGGATCATCGACCATTACGGACAATTCCTTGCAGACACGCCGTTGGGAACAATTAGGGGAAATCCCCAATCAGGACAAACACAATCGTAAAGGGCATGCTGTGGCCATTTTGTCACCGTTGCGGCTTTGCATCAAGAGGCTATGGAGGGTAGATTATATTGCGAACTCGTGCCGCCCACTGTATATTTTCTCCCTACCCCAGTCCGTCTGTTGCAAAAAACCATCTATCTACGCACCCTGTAGATTGGGCCTTGTACAGTGCCTAGGTGCCGATGACACGGGGTTATACGCGGTCTTTGACGCCCCGCCATCACTCGAACCTTTGTCCGCGATGAAAGCTTTATTTCGCCCCGTCCCTCGGACGGGCCTCCTGATTTGGATGGGAGTGCTCGGCTGTACCACTTTGGCCCTCCTGCTCCCAGCTTTGTGGAACGGTTATCCGCTGTTTTTTTACGATTCCGGGGACTACATTGACTCAGCCTTCAGCTTTACTCCAAAGGTATGGCGCACCCTCCCCTACGGCCTGTTTCTCGCGGTTGCCCAGGTGCGGTTGAGCCCTTGGCTGCCGGTAACCGTCCAATCGCTCATCCTAGCCTACCTGCTGTGGGAGCTGGTGCTGAGCTTTGCCCCACAACGCCCACTCACCACCATGGCGGTCATCGTGGCCGTGCTGACCCTGGGCACCGGGCTGCCCTGGTTTGCCAGTCAGATAATGCCGGACGCCTTCACTGGGGCCATGGTTCTGGGCCTCGCGCTGCTGGCCTTTACCACCCCTGCTAGACCCCGACTCGCCCTGATCGCCCTGCTCACTGTAATCGCCATCTGCGCCCATGCCTCGCACCTGGGCACCGCAATCGCATTGGCGGTTACCCTGGCGGCCATGGCCCTATTTGGGCAGCACGAACGGCCACGGGTCTGGCTGCCCGCTGTAGTGGTGCTCGCGGGGCTGCTGGCCACCCCTTTGACCCACAGGCTCTTTACCGGTGAGTTCTACCTGAGTCACTCCGCCCCCATCATGGCCCTGGGTCGGCTGATCCAGGACGGAGAGGCGCAAATCTACCTGCGGCGAGTCTGCCCCCAGGCCGCGTACAGCCTGTGTCCCTATGTGGATGAGCTGCACGCCGGCGAGCACGGCGCCAACGATTTTTTATGGGGGCAAAGCTCGCCCTTCTACAAGGTCAATGGTTGGGAGCATTGGCAACGCTTCGCCCCCGAGGCCCGGGCAATCGTCATCGGGACGCTACGCACCCGGCCCCTGGAAAATCTGCGCGCCGCTTTCTATTCCTGTCTCCGCCAGTTCACAACCTTTGGCACCGGGTCGGGGCTGGTGCCAGGGCTCTGGGAGGCGACCAATGTGCAATTGGCCTATTTTCCCGACCAAGGTCCCAGCTACCTGGCCGCCCGTCAGTACAGCGGCTTTGACTTGAGCGCCCTCAGCCAGCTGCATGTAGTGGTATTGAGCCTCTTCATGCTGGGGGGCCTGGTCCTCGCCTTAACGCCTCTGGGACCCGGCGGGCATATGCGCAAGCTGCTGTTGTTTCTGGTGGTGGCGGCCCTGACCAACGCCGCGGTCACTGCTGTGTTCTCAACCCCGGACGACCGCTATCAGGCGCGTTTGGTATGGCTATTCGTACCAGTGGTGCTCTTGGCCCTGGGTACCTCGCATCCCCGCCGGCCACTTTGAGCGGATCGCCTCCTCCCCCGCTGGTAGTCGCCCTCGTCGCCCTGGGTGCACTGCTCCTGTGGTGGGGAGCGACGCGCCCGGTGGCCGTGCCGGGAGGGCTGGAGGGGCGGCTTAGGAGTCTCTCCTTTTCTCCCTATCGGGCCGGCGAAAGTCCCCTGCTCAAGGTTTATCCCAGCGCGGTGGAGCTGGACGCGGACTTGGCCCTGATAGCGAAGGTCGCCGAGGGGATACGCACCTATACCGCGCTGGAGGGGTTCGACCGAGTGCCCAGGCTCGCCACCCACCATGGGCTGCGGGTAACCCTGGGGGGCTGGCTTGGCAGTGACCCGCAGCACAACCGCCAGGAAATTGAGGCATTGGTGCGGGTCGCTAACGCCAATCCTGGGACGGTGACGCGGGTCATCCTGGGCAACGAGGTGCTGGTGCGCCATGAGTTGACCCCGGATACCCTGATCGACCACCTGCGCGAGGTGCGCGCTCGGGTGCGCCAGCCTGTTTCCTATGCGGACGTGCCGGAGGTATGGCGGTTCTACCCTCAACTCGGTGCGGAGGTGGACTTCGTTACCGTGCACATCCTGCCCTATTGGCTAGACCGGGGCGTGCCCTATGCCCAGGCCGAGCGCTATCTGCTGGACCAGGTGGCGGAGCTGCGCGGGCGTTTTCCCAACAAGCCCCTGCTGATCGGTGAATCGGGTTGGCCCGCTGCGGGCCGTCCGCGGGGCCCAGCCCTGCCGGGGCGGGTTGCCCAGGCGGGCTACCTACGTATGCTCGCCCGGGTCGCGGCACGGCACGACTTCGATTACAACGTAATCGAGGCCTTCGATCAGCCCTGGAAGGGGGCGTTGGAGGGGCTCGTGGGGGCCCATTGGGGTCTGTTTACCTTTGATCGAATGCTCAAATACCCCCCTACCGGCCCTATCGAACCCATGCCCGGTTGGCCCTGGCGCGCCGTTCCGGCGCTCCTCGCCGGCGCCGGGATCATCCTGCTCGCGACTCGGCGCACCGGTCTCAGGGGCCTCCCCCTGCTCGGCCTAGCGGTCGCCGCCCAGGGCCTGAGCGCCCTCACAATGCTGGCGGTAGACCGGCTCCTGGGCGACGCCTTTACCCCCCTGGTACTCGTCTGGGCGCTGCTGACGGCGATCCTGCTTGCGACTCTAGCAGCGGGGAGCCTCCTAGTCGGGGCCCGCATTTTGGCGGAGAGCGGGGGTGGTCGCCACCCGAGGCTCCTCGCCCTATTCCTCGCCAGCCTACTCCTAGTCCTAATTCACTCCGCCCGACTGGTCCTAGCCGGCCACTTGCTGGACATCCCAGTGCTACAGCCTGCCGTGCCCGCCGCCTGCCTACTGCTGTTGGCCGTATTGCGGCGCCTGCACGGCCTGCCCTGGGGTCACGCCCTGGCCCTGCACGAGCTGTTCGATGCCCCGGCGCGAGTCCGTCCACCCCGCCCCGCATGGTACAGATCGACTCTGCTGGGCGGGCTGTTGCTGCTCGCTGCGGCCCTTGGGGTACTGGTGAGTGAGGCATTTGAGGCGGTGGTCCATGACTTCGGTCGCGACCAAAATCTACTCGGCCGCCTTGCCACTGCCTGGGGCTGGCTTGGCGCAAGTCCTGTGGCTGACGCTTGGAGTGGTCTGCTGGTCGTGCTTGCCGTGCCCTTTATAGCCACCGTGCGACTGGGAACCCGGCGGGCCTGAGGGCATGGGGCGTTGTATGTCACGGCTGGTGCCAGCCTGTATGATTGGCGCTCGCGTGCGTGGTAATTGAGGATCTCGTGAATAAATTGATCAACTATTTCGTCGACCTGTGCCTATTGCGCGCCGCGCCCCAGGACCTGCCGGCCTCGTCGGTGCTGTTCAGGCTGACCCTGCTAACCAACGTGCTGGTGGGAACCCTGGTGGGAGTGGGCTCGCGGATGAATCCACTGCAAGCGTTGGGGGAGAGTCTGTTCGAGGTGCTGCTGCTGTTGCTGGTGTTGCACGCCGCCTTGCGTTGGCAGGCCCGCTTGGCGCGCTTTGCGCAGACGGCGACCGCGATTTTGGGTAGTGGAACCCTAACCAGCCTGCTGGCCTTGCCGCTGCTCAACCTTGGCGCCGAGGCGGGGGAGTTGGCGCAGTTGGGGGGTATCCTGTTGCTGGTGCTGGTGGTCTGGAGTGCGGTGGTCCTAGGGCATATCCTGCGCCACGCCTTCGATCTTCCCTTTGGTCAGGCGGTCACGCTGGGCGTGCTCTATACTTTGATCTCCTATGTTGTGATGGGGGCGGTGTTTCCGCTGACTTGAGCACCCTACAACTTGGATGTGATAGCCTCTCCCGGGGGATGTCCCAAGGGATTTCTTCATCGAAAAAGCGAAAATGCCATGCACCTACACATCCTCGGCATCTGCGGTACCTTCATGGGTGGGGTCGCGCAACTGGCCAAGGCCCTCGGGCATCGGGTGACCGGTTCCGACGCCCAGATCTACCCACCCATGAGTACCCAGCTCGCCGCCGCTGGAATCGATGTATACGAGGGCTATGACCCGGCCCACCTGGATCCATCGCCAGACCAAGTGGTGGTGGGCAATGCCCTGTCCCGCGGCAATCCGGCGGTGGAATACCTGCTGGACCAGGGCTTGCGCTATACCTCCGGGCCCCAGTGGTTGGCGGAGAACCTGCTCCCGGAACGCTGGGTGCTGGCCGTGGCGGGGACCCACGGCAAGACCACCACCTCCGCTATGTTGGCCTGGATCCTGGAGTACGCGGGCCTGGCGCCAGGCTTCCTGATCGGCGGGGTGCCGCAAGATTTCGGAGTATCCGCCCAACTGGGGGAGGCTCCCTTCTTCGTGGTCGAGGCGGACGAATATGACACCGCCTTCTTCGATAAGCGCTCCAAGTTCATCCACTACCGGCCCCGCACCCTTGTTCTGAACAATCTGGAGATGGACCACGCGGATATTTTCGACGATCTGGCGCAGATCCAGCGGCAGTTCCATCACCTGGTGCGCACCGTGCCTGCTGCGGGGCGAATCCTGTATCCGTGCGACGATGTCGCCCTGGAGCAGGTGCTGGCCATGGGCTGCTGGACGCCCCGGGAGAGCCTGTCCCCAGACGGAGCCGAGGCGGACTGGCGAGCGAACGAAGCGACTCCCGACGGCTCCAGCTTCACGGTATGCCTAGGGGAGCAGCCGTTGGGGCGGGTGGACTGGTCGCTCACCGGTCGTCATAACGTGGCTAATGCCCTAGCGGCGATTGCCGCCGCTCGGCACGCCGGAGTGCCGCCGGTCCTGGCGTTGGAGGCCCTGGGCCGTTTCCAGGGGGTGCGGCGGCGCATGGAGCTGCGCGGCGAGGTGGCAGGGGTGGCGGTGTACGATGACTTTGCCCATCACCCCACCG
>Ga0163199_1001239_pt1 | contig 15959 bp, 13 predicted proteins | sample PL_2010_150m_FD_113537 | JGI IMG/M metagenome (GOLD analysis project Ga0163199, IMG submission 113537) | Freshwater microbial communities from Powell Lake, British Columbia, Canada to study Microbial Dark Matter (Phase II) - PL_2010_150m | ecosystem: Environmental > Aquatic > Freshwater > Lake ... | reverse complement strand
CCTTCACGGTGGTCGCCAGCGACATCGCGGCCTCGCGACCGATGCTGCTGGCGCAGGGCGTCTCGGAAGCCCTCGTCGCCACGGCAGCCGGGCTCCTCGTGGGAATCCCCGCAATGGCGGCGTATTCGTATTTCCGCGGCCGCGTTCAGGCCAGGATCTCGGATCTTGAAGCAGCGACAACCCAGCTGATGGCATTGCTGGGAGTGGGAATGTCCGGACGTCCGGAATGAGAGCCCGGGTCATCGCGGGTGTTTTTTTGACCGCCGTTCTGGTGGCGCACGGGCAAACGATCTCAGGCGAGGTCGAGGTGCGGCGTGCGCTTCCCGTCAATTCGGATCCGCCAGAGGGTTATCAGAATCCCGCCTGGATCAAGAGCGTGAACGAGGCCGCGCCAACACCGGTTCCTGTCGCCACCCCAGTTCCGGCGTCGGAGTCCGTTCCATCCCCGTCGCCGCTCAGCGAACCCTTCCGCCCGGCAGCCACGCCCCCGCCCCCGGATGGAGATGGCAGCATCCGGATCGGTCCCTCAGCCAGTCAGCCCAACAATAGCAAGGAAGCGCTCGAACTCGCCAACAGCATGTATTCCCGAAAGATGTATGATCTGGCGGTGCCAGAGTATGAGCGGTTCCTCATCTCCTCGGGCGGGACCGAGGGCCGGGACGTCGCCCTGTTCCGCCTCGCGGAATGCCACAGGATGCTGGGCAACCTCGCCGCCGCGCGCGCCGGATACGAACGGCTCGCGATGGAATCCCAAAAAGGCGAATTCGCGGGCGCGGGCGCCTACCGGCTGGGCGAGTTCCTTTTCGGAGAAAAAATCTACGAGGCCGCGAACGCCCAGTTCCAGATTGCGGCCAAAGAATCCAAAGACAGCGAGGTCCGGCTGACGGCATTGTATTTTTCGGCCCGCAGCCTCGATTACCTCAAGAGGGATGCCGATGCGCGGGCGGGCTACGATGCCGTGCTCGCCGTTGAGGGAAAGAATCCTTATCGGGAGCACGCCCTCATGGCTGCGGCGGACATTGACATCCGCGGCGGCAAAAAAGATCAGGCGTTCGCCGAATACCGGAAGCTCGCGGAAATCACTGCTAATCCGGCGATCGTCGCAGAAGCCGAGGTGAAAGCCGCCGCGCTTGCGGTCGAACTCGGAAAAAACACGGAAGCCCTCGCGCTCTTCAAGAAGATCATTGCGCGGCCGGATGCCGGAGACTGGAAACCGGTGGCCGTCATCGGCGCCATGCGGCTTCTTTATCAGGCATCGGACTACAATGCCGTCGTCGCCATGGTCGCGGCGGCCGGAGAACTTCCCGACGCAAACCGTGCGGAGGCTCTCCAGATCCTCGCGGCTTCCTACAAGCAGACCGGCAACAACCTCGATGCGCGCCGGACATACGACCGACTTCTCAAGGAATTTCCGGATTCCGGGTCATCCGGGGAAGCCCGGTTCCAGCGCCTGGTGAGCCTCTACGCGATGAAGGAAAAGACCCTCCCGGCGGAGATCGACGCCTTTCTGGAAAAGACGACGAATCCCAAAGAGCGGACGCAGGCCCTCCTTCTCAAGGCGGAGGTGCTTTTCAAACAGGCCGACTACGCGGGAGCCGGCAATGTCTATGAGGGGCTTCTCGCCCGCGAGCTTCCCGCCGACGTGCAAGCGGACGCGCTCTACAAAATGGCCTGGTGCCTCGCGGCGACGGGCAATCACCCGGCTGCCGCCTCCGCGTATTCGGACTTCCTGTCAAAATTCCCCGACCACAAGCTGGCCTCGACCGCGCTCGCCCAGCGCGCGCTTTCCAAGCAGGAGAGCAAGGCCTTCGACTCGGCCATCGAGGACTTCGACGCCATCGCCTCAAAATATCCCGGCACCAAGGAACACGAACTCGCCCTGCAGCAGAAAGCCCTCATCTTCGGACAGCAGCAGAAATTCGACAAGATGGCCCGGGCGTTCGAAAAACTGCTCGCGGAATTTCCGAAATCCGCTGCCTCCGGGCAGGCGAATTTCTGGCTGGGATGGGCGGCCTTTGAACAAAAGGACTACAAGAATGCCGTTGAAAAACTCGATGCGGCCCGGAAGCTTGATGCCGCCCAATACGGAGAGAGGGCGACGCTGAGGATCATCCTGGCGCATTACTACCTTCAGGACCGCGAGGCCGTGATGCGCGAGGCCGCCGGCTACAAGGGGGGCAACCTCCCGTCCGAGATCACACTCTGGCTGGCCGCAAAATATGTGGACGACGGAGAGTATGCCAAAGCGGAATCCCTGATGCTTCCTCTGACCGCCAACCCGGCCACGCTCCCGCCCGACGCGTGGATCCGGCTTGCGGAATGCCAGATCCGGCTCGGGAAATTCCGCGAGGCGCGAGGACCAGCGGACAAGTTTCTTGATTCGGCGCGGGATCCGGCGAGCCGTTCGAGAGCGCTCCTCACGAGCGCCAGGATCTATCTCGGGCTCAAGCAACTCCCCGAGGCTTCCTCCGCGGTGGATGAGGCTCTCCTCCTCCAACCGGAAGGTTCTCTGAATGCCGAGGGCCGCCTGCTCCAGGGAGACATTCTCTTCGCCCAATCCAAATACGACGATGCAGCCCGCGCCTACATGACGGTCTCCGTGCTGCTCGACGACCCGTCGGTGACTCCGCGCGCCCTGCAAAAAGCCGCCGACGCCTACCTGCGCGCAAACAACCGGTTCGAATCCGAAAAAGCCCTTGCAGAACTGCGTCAAAAGTATCCAGATTTCAACAAATCCGCCAAACTTCCAAAAACCAAATCATGAGAACCGCTCTGCTGATTTTCTTCACTTCGGTGAGCCTGATCGCCGGGGATGCTGCACTTCACGACCACCCGCTGCCGGACGTGAAGGCGTCCCTCCAGATCCCCGAGGGGTGGGCGGCAACCACAGAAAACGAGGACGGGGTTTTTGTTTACCACTTCGGGAAACCGGGCACGCCTGAAGCCGCCTCGATCACCCTGAGCGTGACGACAAAAGTGCCTGAGCGCACCGAGCAGTCGACCGCCGCCTACGCTGCAGCACTCGTGGACATGCCGCAGGATGATGGAACAAGCGCGCCCGTGCAAAAAGGCGAACTCAACGGCCTGCCCTCCCTGCGCTCGGAATACAACTTCGACGGGGACGCCGGGAAGATGCGGGCCGTAAACATCGCGATCCCAAACGACAAGACAGGCACTCTCTATTTCTTTTCCTGGCAGGCCCCCGTGGATGAAGCCCTCGAGATCGAGGCCATCCGCGAAAAGATCCTCGCCTCCGTGAAATTCGACCCGTCATTCTAGCGGCACCCGGACAGATGCGAAACCTCCTGCGTTTTCTGGTGTTTGTCGCTGTCGCCGCCGCCACGGTCGGCGTGGTGTTTCTCTGGAAGACATCCCGGCCCACTGCTCCGCCGACAGCCCCGGAATCCGCCGTCCCCCCCCTGTATCTTGCGCAGATCGACAAGGAATTCACCACGCTCGTGGGAAGGGTGCTGCCCTCAGTGGTGAGCATCAATGCCATTCCGGCGAACGCCACGGACCCTCGCACGGCTATCCTCCGGAGCCTGCTCGGAGCGGGACCGGGCGTCCAGCCGCCCCCGCAGCTCGGCTCCGGGGCGATTGTCTCCGACGACGGCTACATCGTCACAAACTGGCATGTCGTCGAAAATGCCGGGGCGGTGGAAGTTCATCTGAATGACGGCCGGTCGCTTCCGGCAAAATTTGTCGGGGCGGACAGAATCTCGGATGTTGCGGTATTGAAAATTGACGCGGCAAATCTTGAGGCTCTTCCCTTCGCCGACTCCGACGACGTGCGGATCGGCCAGATGGTGATCGCCGTGGGGAATCCGTTCGGCCTCCAGGAAACCGTCACCAAGGGGATCGTCAGCGGCAAGGGCCGGCGCATGATGAGCGAGGCCGCTAACGAATTTTTCCAGACCGACGCCCCGATCAACCCGGGAAATTCGGGCGGCCCGCTCGTCGATCTCAACGGCAACATCATCGCCCTCAACAACGCCGTCATCCAGAACACCGACGGCATCGGGTTTGCCATCCCCGCCAACACGGTGCGGCGGATCTTTGAAAACATCCGGAATTACGGCCATGTGATCCGGCCCTGGTTCGGCGTGGTCATGCTGCCGATCTCGCCGGCTGTTGCGGCTCAGTTGAACCTTGCCGATACCAGGGGAGCGCTCGTGCAGGAGACGCTGGAAAACTCCCCTGCCGCACGCGCGGGCCTGCAACCGGGCGACGTCATCCTCTCCTACAACGGGCGCCCGATCGCCGATTGGAAAGACCTGCGCAACCGGGTCGCCGAAACCGAGCCGGGGCGGGAAATTCCGATCCGGCTGCTCCGTGCGGGAAAAAATCTCGACCTGCGGGTTACCATCGAAAAACAGCCCGGCGAATAGAACTTTCGTTTTTTTTTGAACCCGGTAAATTGAGACGCCTGTGACTTCCTCGACGCAAAATTCGCCTCCGATCCCAAGACAGCCCATGGGCGCGACATTTGCTGTCGCAGTCGGAATCCTCGGCTTCATTCTGATCCTCCAATTCCTTGCGGTCGCATGGTATTTCCTCCCGATCCTGCGGGAGAAGGTGGTGGAGAGCGCAACCGTGGCCAGCGTGCGACCGGCCACCGACATCCCGGCCTCCGCGCCCCCGGCGGGAAATCCGGCGGCCAACACCATCGCAAAACCCGAGCGCGCCCAACCCGATCCGGCGCTCGTCCAGCGGATCAACCGCCTGGTCACAGATTCTGACCACTCCTACCGCGTCGGGGATTTTGAATCCTCGCTCAAAGGCATCAACGAAGCCGCAGACCTGCTGGCCGATGATCCGGGCATTCTCCTCCGCAGGGCCAGGCTTCTGGAGTCGATGCAACAGCCGGCGGACGCAGCGGCCGATTACGCAAGGGTGGCTGCCCTCCCCGGACTTCCTGCGGACCTGCGCACCCAGGCGGAGAAAAAGCTCGCCCAGCTTGGCGGGACGGCATCCCCGTCCACCCCTTCGGGATCCCATCAGGTCATGGAGGATGCGCCGACCGGACAAAATTCCGATGTTCGCGATGAAGTCGGACTTCAGCCGGGTTCAAAACTCGGAGTCGTGGATACAAAATTGCGCGACGGAGCACCGGGCACGAAAGTCCTCCGGATCGCCATCAAATCCCGGCCGGGATCCACGGTGGACACCCGCGAGATGAAACTCCATGTCTTCTTCTACGAGCAGGACGAATCGGGAGAGATCCAACTCACGGAGTCCAAGGTCGTCTCCCAATGGATCAGCCCGCCGGTTAACTGGGCCGACAACGAGCCCGAACTGCTCGACGTAACCTACATTCTTCCGGACAGCAACCTCCCCGGAAGCGCGGCTTCCAACGGCTCGCCGGGCAGGAAATACGCCGGGTATATCGTCGGGGTCTATTACAACGGCGAGTTGCAGGACACCCAGGCCGACCCCGGTCCCCTCGCGAGAAAATTTCCCCTTCCACTCTATCTCAAGCAGGAAGCCCAATGAAAATACTGGTTGTCGACGGCGCGGAAGGCGCCTCAGAAAATCTCGCGGCAAAGCTCCGGGAACTCGGCTGGCCACAGGCGGGAGCCGCCACAAACTCGGATGACGCCGTCGAATGGATCAACCAGCACGCCGGATGCGACATCTTGGTCACGGAAGTTTTCATCCAGCCCGCGGATGGCTTCACGTTGCGCGAGACAATCCAACCCCATTTGCCGGACATGAAAACCGTTTTTACGTCCGCGCATGACCTCTCGGTCTACTCGGATCGATTTGCGGGGTGCCAGGTCCTCACCGCACCGGTGGATCCTGTGGCGCTGGAGACCGTCATCCGCAAGCTGGTTGGACCATCCAAGCCCCTCAGTTTGCCCGCGGCAACGGGGCAACCCCCGAGGGCAACCCCTCGCGCCCAGCCCTTTCCGCAGCGGACCCCGCAGGCAACTCCCCGCGCTGTTCAAGCATCTCCCCAGGCTGCGCCATCTCCAGCCAAACCAATGGCCGTTGCGGCGGCCCGTCCAACCCCTGTTGCTGCAGCGCCCACCCCCCACTCCCCGCCGACAACAAAAAGTTTTGCGCAGCGCGTGGCCGCTTCCTCGACTCCGGAAACGGCAACCCCCAGGCCGGTGGCGACAGCCCCTTCACCCAAGCCCAAACCTGCGGTTGCTGCAGCGGGTCCCTCCCTCGGCACGGAAGTCGAACTTCCGCCGGACGATCTCGTCGGAAGAACGGTCGGGAATTATTTGATCGAAGCCAGGGTCGGTCAGGGTCCCATGGGGCCGATCTATCGCGCGCGGCAAACCAACATCGACCGGAACGTCCGGTTCTACGTGCTCGACGCATCACTGGGAGCCGACCGGAATGCCGTGGAACGCTTCAGTTCCAACGCAAGTGCCAAGGCCAAGGCCAGCAACCCGGTTGTCATCTCGGTTTACGAGGCGGGACAAGAGGACGGCGTTTGTTACTACTCCTGCGAATACGTCCCGTGCCGCTCGATCGGCCAGCTCCGCGAGGCCGGAGGCAAATTGGATGAACCCACCGCCCTTGCCTCCATCAAGGCCTCCGCCGAGGCCCTCGATTTTTTTGCGCGCGAAAAAATCGAACACGACCTGATCACCGCCAATTCGATCCTCATCGGCCCGGCCAACCGGATCCGTATCTCCAACATCGCCTCGGCCAAGGCTTCGCAGGAATTCGATCTATCCGCTGAAATGAAACGCGTCGGGGAGATCATCCTCGGAGCCCTCCCCGAATCGGGTGCGGTCAAGGCGCGCGATCTTGCAGGGTTTCTCGTCGACCCAAACTCCCAGCCGGCATCCTGGGCGGCATTCCTCCAGACAGTTGCGGCCTACCAGCCGAAGACCGTCATCGCCGACGCTTACAAGCTCGACGCCCAGGAACGCGCGGCAATCCGGGTCGTGGAGGAATCCAAGAAACGGCAGAAGCGCGGAATGATCATCAACACCGCCGTCTCCCTGACCCTTCTTACGCTTGCACTGTTCGCAATCCGATACGCGCTCACCCGCCAGGGAAGCGCCACTGTCCGCCCGCTCGACAAGATGGTGGAAGTCCCGGCCGGCGAGTTCATCTACCAGGACGGAAAAAAAGTCACACTCCCGCGGTTTTATATCGACGAGAACGAGGTGACGATCGGGCAATACGCGGAATTCCTAGACTTCCTGGAAAAAAACCCGGACCAGGCCGCCAAGTTCGAACATTCCAACCAGCCGAAGGGCAAATCTCATATCCCGGTCGCCTGGGCGGATATGAAAGAACTCAATCCCCCGATGCCGGGATACTACACCAGGTCGAAGCGCTGGGGCCGCTACCAGGAAGCCACCCTCGATGTGAACTCTCCGGTTTTCGGAGTGGACTGGTTCGACGCCTACGCCTACGCGAAGTGGAAGGGCAGACGCCTGCCGACCGAACAGGAGTGGGAAAAGGCCGCCCGCGGGACCGATGGACGCAAATTCTCATGGGGAAGCAATGAAGATCCCACGCGCGCCAACACCGGGCAGGATCTCAACAACAATCCGAAGCTGGGCGGCGAAAAAGACGGCTTCAAGCGCTGGAACACCGTTGATGCGAAAAAGGGGGACAAGAGCCCGTATGGGATGCTCGGAGCCTCCGGCAACGTCTCCGAGTGGACCGGAACCTATGTGGACAGCTCCGAAGGCGGTGGCAAGATGCCCGTCATCAGGGGGGGGAACTGGAAAAATGCCGACCCATCGGTGACGCGCCGCGTGGTCAAGCTCATGGACCTCCAGCAGGATGATGCGCTGGGCTTCCGGACCGCCTCCGATACCCCTCCGTCAAAATGAGGTTTGTTCTCACGGCGCTCGTTGCCGCCACCCTCTCTGCCCACGCTCAGGTCCAGGTGGACATTGCGCTGAAACGCAATCTCTACATCATCTACGAGCCGATTCTCGCCACCGTCACGATCACCAACATGACCGGCAGTGAGCTTTCACTCGCCGACAGCGGCCAGAACAAATGGTTTGGCCTCCAGGTGGAAACCATGGACGGCCGGCCAATCCCCCCGCTCGGAGGCGATTACACGAACGCTCCGCTCGAACTCGGTCCCCAGCAAAAAATCAGCCGCACCGTCAACCTGACCCCCTTGTTTCCGATCAGCGAATTCGGAGGATACCGGGCGCGCGCCACGGTTTATACCCAGCAGAGGAACCGCTTCTTCACATCCCCCTCGCTGAATTTTGAGATCACCGACGGACGCCCGATGTGGCAGAAAACGGTCGGGGTGCCGGATGGCGCCCCGGGAGCGGGCACCAGCCGAACCATCACGCTCCTGTCGCACCGCCTTCCGCAGAGCACGCAGCTCTACCTCCGCATCGAGGACAAGCAGGCCGGGAAAATCTACTGCACACACCAGCTCGGACGGTTTCTGACATTCGGCAGCCCGAATGTCATGCTCGATCGGCTGAACAATATTCATGTCCTGCAAAACTCCGCTCCAAAGACGTTCATCTACTCCAAGATCGGTCTCAACGGCGAAGTCCTTGAGAGAAAGTCCTTCAATGAGTTCTCGACTCGTCCCGCGCTGCGGCGGGGCAGCGACGGGAGCGTCCTTGTCGTCGGCGGCCAAGCTTACGACCCGACAGCTCCCCCGCCGGAGCAATCCCTCCCTTCTCTCAATGACCGCCCGGTGGACCTCCCGGGGGCCAAGCAGAAACCCACGCCGGATGACAAGCGGCCGGAGAACCTGCTCTCCAGATAGCACGGATCATGAAAAACTTCTCGCTGAGCCGGAAGATTCTCCTCCTGTTTCCCATGTTTTTCATCTCCGCCTGCTCGACGCCTCCGCTTCCTGAAAGCAGCGAACCCGTCGTGGCCATCATGGCGGAGCGCCTGTCCATGGCCCGCGATGTGGCCTGGGCAAAACAGGCGGACGGCCTCCCGGTGCGCGATCCGGCACGCGAGCAGGAAATCCTCCAGAAGCTCGTCCGCCAGGGCGAGGCGGCCGATCTCGACGAGGGGCTTGTCGCGCGGTTCATCCGCGCCCAGATCGAGGCATCCTGCCTTGAGCAGGAGGCATGGATGAGCAGATGGAAGCAGGGGGAACCGATGCCTGCGGGTGACCCGCCGGACCTCGAAAAACTCCGTTCCCGCCTGGACCGCTTGTCGTCGTATCTCGTCGCGGAATATGCGGCCGCCTGGAATACGCCCGCTTCGGCGGCCCGCGCCCGGCTGGAAAAAACCGCGATCAACCCGCGCGCGGCCGCAGCGGCCGCAGCGGGATTCATCTCGCGATAAGGCACCGGAAAAATCTGCTTTCCGGCACCATGCGGACGGCTAGAGTGCTCGGCTCTATGGAAACGACACTGATTCTTTTGAAGCCGGACTGCATAGCGGGCCGCAAGGCGGGAGAGGTTTTGAAGCGGTTTGAAGATGCCGGATTCCAGATCCGCGGGTGCAGGATGTTCCGTGCGGACTCCGCCCTTCTCCGCGAGCATTACGCCCATATCGCATCGAAGCCATTCTATCCGGAAGTCGAGACCTTCATGCAATCGACTCCGGTGATCGCCCTCGCCCTGGCAGGCGACAATGCCGTCGGGCGCGTGCGCGACATTATCGGCCCCACCGACTCCAAGAAAGCTGCGAAAGGAACCGTGCGGGGGGATTTCGGGGTGGACGTGATGGCCAACATCGTCCATGCCTCGGATAGCCCGGAAAACGCCGCCATCGAATTGAAGCGCTTCTTCCGCGACGGCGAGCTGTTCGATTACGAAATGAGCTACGGGACGAAATCCGCCTGATCCGCCGGACCGGCACAATGCAGGAAGTGGAGAGTGATCTCCGGAGGACAATTCAGGCGGGCTGCGATCGCGCAGCTTCCGGTCCCCGGAGACGTGTAGCCCTGGAGGGTCCCATAGCTCCACCGGCCGTTGACGAACATTCGGTCCACCCGGCAGGGAACAATGACCGGAAGCCCGCCGGGCAGGCAGAGCTGCCCTCCGTGAGTGTGGCCGCTCAGCTGCAAATCGAATCCCACGCGCTCGGCTTCGGAATATATCTCGGGGCTGTGTGAGAGCAGGATCACGCAGGCTTCGCCGGGCGCAAAAGAACGGACCTTGCGCAGGTCGTGCATCTTGTAGAAATGCGGATCGTCGATTCCGGCGATCCACAGGATTTCCCCGTCGCGCCGGATGTCGGCGGTTTCATTCAAAAGAACCGGCAGTCCCGCCCGCTCCAACGACGGAACCATCTCGATGCAATCGTGATTGCCAAGGATCCCCCAGCGCTCGGGTGCAAAGAAGGAGGTGATCCGCTCCAGCCCGGCCATGCACGGGCCGTAGTCGCCATCGGTTTTGTTGCGGTAATCGCCCGTGACAACCGCCGCATCGTGGGGGGTTGACCGGACAAGGTGCTCGATCACGGGAGTCAGCTCAGGATCCAGATCGAGGTGCAGATCGGTGAGTTGGAGGAGTCGAAACCCCTCGAACGCATTGGGAAGATGGGGCAGCGACCAATGCCGGGTGACAACACGAACGCCCAGAAAATTCCGGCGCACCAGACCCCCGAGCCCGCAGCACCGCAGCCCGATCGATACCAGCGAATCAACCGGAAGAAATTTCTCCAGCCGGAACACCCCCTCCCCCTGATGCAGCAGTTTGGCGGAATTTCCCGCCTGTCTCAGCAAGCGCTCCGAGAGATGCTCGCGACCGATTCTTTTCTCGAGCGCGAGATAGTCTTCATTTTCCATATCCCGTCACAGCGGGCTGTCAGTTTGTGGGATTGCGGATCTTCTTGAGCTCGGGATCGAGTTCCTGCTTGGAATCTTCACCGGGCCGGATCACCCGGATCTGCCTTGGGGAGGGATTGCGGAGGGGTTTGAAAGCGGGGTCGCCGCCATCCCGGCTCCAGTAAATCTCCTCGACGCGATACCAGACGGCACTCTGCGCCCCCTCGTAGAGGGAGAGTTCCTTCAGCTTTCGGCGGACTTCCTTGCGCAGGTCAAAGCTGGACGCCGAAGGGTCGGAATCGAGTTTGAGACCATGAATCCGAACGCTGTTCTGGTCGATAAGCTGGGGCTGCACAAAGACGTGCCCGCCAGTGGGAATATCGCCCGCGCTCTCGAGGCAGCGCAGAGTGAGGAAGAGCGTGTCGCCGACACGGGAGGGCCACATCTCAAAACTGTAGCGCTTCACCTCGCTCGAGCCCTTGCCGGGCAGGGCAAGGTGCACGGCATAGCGGTCGGAATCGATCGGGGTGACCATCGCTCGAGCCGTCCGCCCCTTGTCATCGGTGGTTTCCCAGACCCCCAGCAGCCAGGTGTTTACGCCCTTCGTGGGTCCGCCGGTGAGCGGGTGATCAAAGAAGCAACCGCAAAGGTTCAGGCAAAGCGCCAATACGGGAACCGCTCGGAATAGAAATCTCATGCCACGCCTATATCCAAGTTCCGTCCGGAATGACACTGTTTTTCGGGACCACGACGATTCCGTCCCGGATGTAGTATCCGTCGCCGTCCAGGTCCTGCGATTTCCCCTCGGGGGAAATCACGACGTGGTGCCCGATGCGGGCATTTTTGTCGATGATCGCACCGTTGATAATGCAGTCACGACCGATGCCGATCGGGGGGATGCCTTCCTTGGGACCGCGGACCTCCGACTCGTAGAAGTCGGCGCCCATCATGATTGTGTTCTTCAGAGTCGATCCGGACTGGATGACGCTGCGGATTCCCAGAATGCAGCGCTCCAGCTGGACATCGCCAATGATGCACCCATCGGAAATCATCGCGCTCGCCACTTTCGCGGAGTTCACCACGCTCGCCGGAAGGAAAAGCGGCTGGGTGAACACCGGCGAACCGGGGACATAAAAGCTGTATTGCGGGTGAGGCTCGGTCAGGGCCAGGTTCGCCTCGAAAAACGCGGAGATCGTTCCGATATCCTCCCAGTAGCCCTGGAAAATATAAGCCATGACCTTGGTGTCGCTGATGGCTGCCGGAATGATGTTTTTCCCGAAATCCACGTAGTCGTTGTCGAGGCACGCCTCCAGCACGGACCTGTTGAAAATGTAGATTCCCATCGACGCCTGGTAGAGGTCTGCGTCGGACGGCTGTCCGATCTTCGCCAGAAGCTCGGATGGAATCCGGAGCGCATCCAGAACATCCGGATCTCTCGGTTTTTCAACAAACTGCCGGATCCGTTTGTTGTCATCGGTGAGCATGATTCCGAACCCGGTGGCGTCGTTCCGGGCGACCGGGATCGTGGCGATCGTCAGGTCGGCCTCGGATTCCACATGCTGCCGGAGCATGTCGCGGTAATCCATCCGGTAGAGCTGATCGCCGCTGAGAATGACGAAGTATTCGTAGGGATGCTCGAGGAAATACCGCATGTTCTGCCGGACCGCATCGGCGGTTCCCTGATACCAGCGCGATCCTTCCGGCGTCTGCTGGGCGGCGAGAATTTCCACGAAGCTTGGCGTGAAGTCGTCGAACTTGTAGCTCGAGTTGATGTGCCGGTGAAGGGACGTGCTGTTGAACTGGGTGAGGATATAAATCCCGCGCAGTCCGGAGTTCAGGCAGTTGCTGATCGGGATATCCACCAGGCGGTATTTGCCTCCGAGCGGGACAGCCGGCTTGGAGCGCTCCTTGGTCAGCGGAAACAGCCTCGTCCCTGCTCCTCCTCCCATGATGATAGCCAGGGTTTTTGCAGTAGGCAGTGCGTTCGAGGGGCGGCTCATGGCGGAATTGTATCTTGCCGCACCGGCAGGGAGTTGTCACGATACAAATCTATGTGTGGAATTGTTGGCTACATTGGACGGGCTGAGGCGCTTCCGGTTCTCATGGACGGGCTGCGCCGGCTGGAATACCGGGGATATGATTCGGCGGGCGTGGCCCTCCTCAACGGCGGATCGATCGAGTCCCGCAAGGCGGTCGGACGGATTGCCAACCTTGCTGAGGCGATCCAGCAAAATCCCGTTCATGGAAAGACGGGAATCAGCCATACCCGCTGGGCAACCCACGGCGGAGTCACCTTCGAAAACGCCCACCCCCACAGCGACCAGAGCGGACGGCTTGCCCTCGTGCACAACGGGGTCATCGAAAACTACCAAACCCTCCGCGAGCAGTTGCTGGCCAAGGGCCATCAGTTCAAATCACAAACCGACACCGAGGTGCTGGCCCATCTCGTCGGGGAAGCCGTCGATGGGGCAGGAAACCGGACGAAGGCCGGCCTCGTCGAAGCCGTGCGCATGGCGCTCCGCCAGGTGATCGGCACTTACGGGATCGCCGTCATCCACGCCGATATCCCGGGAGTCATGGTCGGAGCCCGTCGCGGAAGCCCTCTCGTTCTCGGCATCGGTCGCGACGAGCATTTTCTGGCCAGCGATGTCAGTGCGATCGTTGCCCACACCCGCGAGGTCGTCTACCTGAACGACTACGAGATCGTGGCCGTGGAGGCGGAGCGCTTCGACATTTCGACGGTCTCGGGATCGGGGGCGGATTTTCAGGTGAGCACGGTCGAGTTCAGTGCGGACGCCGTGGACAAGGGAACATTCCCTCACTACATGCTCAAGGAGATCTACGAGCAGCCGAATTCGATCCGCGACGCCATGCGGGGAAGACTCTCCTCCGAGGAAGCCACGGCCAAGCTGGGCGGGCTGGAGATGACAAACGCCCAGCTGCGTGCGGTGGACCGGATCGTGCTCAGCGGATGCGGCACCGCATTCCACTCGGCCCTCACCGGGGAATACATCATCGAAAACCTCGCCCACATCCCGGTCGAGTGCGAGATCGCAAGCGAGTTCCGCTACCGCAACCTCCCGATGGACCGCGACACGCTTGTATTTGTGATCAGCCAGAGCGGAGAAACCGCAGACACCCTCGCCGCGCTTCGGGAGAGCCAGCGGAAGGGCCACCGGACACTCGGGATCTGCAACAACGTCGCCAGCACGATCGCGCGCGAAAGCGACGGGGGCGTCTATATGCATGCGGGTCCGGAAATCGGGGTCGCCGCCACGAAGTCATTCACCTCACAGCTTGTGATCCTCACGCTCCTGGGGCTCCTCCTCGGCCGGATCCGCCACCTCAGCCATGCGGAAGGCCGCACGATCATCTCCGAGATGGAAAAGCTCCCCGACCTCGTGGCAAAAACCCTCGAACTCGATGCGGAGATCGAGAAGGTTGCCAGGAAGTATGCCCGGGCGAACAATTTCCTCTTCATGGGCCGGCAGGCGAATTACCCGATCGCAATGGAGGGCGCTTTGAAGCTCAAGGAGATCAGCTACATCTCCGCCTCGGGATACCCGAGCGCAGAGCTCAAGCACGGGGTGATCGCGCTCGTCAACGAGGAGACTCCTTCCGTATTCATCGCTCCCCAGGATGCCGTCTTCGACAAAAACGTGAGCAACATCGAGGAAGTCAAGGCGCGCAAGGGGCCGGTCATCGCCATCGGCACCGAGGGCGACACCGCGCTCGCCAAAATTTGTGACGACGTAATCCTCATCCCGCATGCCCCGGATTATCTGACACCGATTCTCTCGGTGATCCCGCTGCAGTTGTTCTCCTACCATATCGGGGTGGCGCTCGGCTGCGACGTGGACAAGCCGCGCAACCTCGCCAAAAGCGTCACGGTCGAATAAACCCATCCTTGTCCGGCAGGCAGGACTCCGCGATCTCCCGCACCTGATCGAGCGACTCGACGCGCTGGAGTTTTTCGCGCAGACGCGGACCGCCGGGCATTCCCCGGGTGTATGCCATCAAGCGCGCGCGCATCGCCTTCATTGCCAGAAGCTCTTTGCCGCCCCACCATTCTATCTCCTTCCGGCAATGCCCGAGGATGAACTCCCACTGCCGTTCCGGAGGGAACGGAGGCTGTGCGGGCTTGCCCTCGATCGCGCGCCGGATCTCGGAAAATATCCAGGGATGGCTCATGGCGGTCCTCCCGATCATCAAGCCCGAGACATTCGTCTCGCGAAGCCGTCGCAGGGCAATCTCCGCGCTGGAAATATCGCCGTTTCCGACAACCGGAATCCGGACGGCATCCGCCACCGATCCGATGACTTCCCAATCCGCTTCCCCGGAATACCCCTGGTCCTTGGTCCGGCCGTGCACGGCAATCCTCCGGATCCCCTCACCTTCGAGAATTTTTGCATTTTCGACGGCATTGATCGCATCCCACCCGGTGCGGATCTTCGCGCTCACAGGCACCGTGCCCGCAGCCGCAACAACCGCGCGGGCCACCCGGGCAAGGAGAGGAGCATCCCTCAACAGCGAAGAACCGCCGTTTTTGCAGACAACCTTGTTCACCGGACACCCGAAATTCAGATCGATGAAATCCGGCGCAACCCAGCCGATGACCGCGCGGGCCGCCTCCGCCAGGTGCTCCGGATCGGCGCCGAAAAGCTGGACCCCCAGCGGCCGCTCGTCCGGATGAAATTCCAGATACCGCTTCGTGCGTTCGTTCCGGTGAAGAATCCCCTCGGCCGATACAAATTCGGTGGTCAGGACATCCGCCCCGAGCTCTTTGCAGAGCCGCCGGAACACGGTGTTGGTCACACCCGCCATCGGGGCGAGATACAACAGGGGAAACGGAGACATGAAGAATGTTTCGCCGTCAACGCTCATTTGCAATCCAGGGCGGATCAAATGTAGTCACGCCGCTCTGTCGCCGTGTTGCGTCATCCCGAATCCGGCGATTGAAGAATTCAGACAGGATTAACAAGATTTACAGGATTGATTTACTGCGGATGCGCGGTGGACAGAAACATTTCAACGCCGCTTTTTGCAAATGCCTTTCTGGGAATCTTGTCCATAGTATGTCCGCACGAGGTTTGAGGATAACTCGCAGAGGTTTGAGGATATGGAGATCCGGAGTCATGCGGCTGCATAAGCATTGAATAGCTGATGCAGGGGGGCTGCAAGCAGAGGTTTTACATCCCCAGAAGGACCCGAAGCTGGTCCACGTTTGCTCCGGTTGTTCCGCAAGTGAGGTCGAGTCTGCCGCCCAGGCGCT
>Ga0163199_1001238_pt1 | contig 15964 bp, 14 predicted proteins | sample PL_2010_150m_FD_113537 | JGI IMG/M metagenome (GOLD analysis project Ga0163199, IMG submission 113537) | Freshwater microbial communities from Powell Lake, British Columbia, Canada to study Microbial Dark Matter (Phase II) - PL_2010_150m | ecosystem: Environmental > Aquatic > Freshwater > Lake ... | reverse complement strand
GCGGCGAAAGATACCCGGTCCGGAGGATCCGTGCCGGCCATCCTCGACCAGCTGCAAGTTGCCTCGCGGCAAGGCGCGCGCCAGATCCGGGCCCGCGCCGGGAGGCGTGCCCGCGTCATGGCGGCCTGGCACATGACGCAGGGAATCCCCTGCAGCAATTCGGCATTGGCGATCAACTGGCCCTCGGCCAAAAAGCTGTCGTGCTTGAAATAATGGCTTTCGATGCGGGCCAGCGCGAGCGTCGCCGGCGCGTCGATGAGATACGCGGGCGGCTGTGGCTCCAGCGTCGCAAGGCGGTCTTCCCAGGCGCACCACGCGTTGGCGGCGCACATTTCCGGCGTCGCATCGCCGCAGGTCAGGCGCGCATGGTAGGCGCCGATCAGGTCGCGCCGTTCGACAGCGGGTATCGGCGCCAGAAAGCTTTCCCAGGCATCGGGGAACAACAGTGAGGCGCCGCGCCCATACAGCCAGCGGAGTTCCTTGCGCCGCGCGGTGAAAACCCCGCGCAACACCATTGCCCTGACGCGCTGAGGATGATCCTCCGCATAGGCCAGCGCCAGGGTTGCCCCCCAGGACCCTCCCAGCAACAGCCAGCTTTCGATGCCACAGTGGACACGCAGGGTTTCGATATCGCGGATTAAGTGGGCGGTGGTATTCGCTGCAAGGCTGGCCGTGGGTCGCGAGCGGCCACAGCCGCGCTGATCAAACAACACGATGCGATAGCGTTGCGGGTCGAACCAGCGGCGATCGCCCGCGGTGCAACCGCCACCCGGTCCGCCATGCAGGAACAGGGCAGGCGTGCCGAGGGGATTGCCGCACATCTCCCAGTAGATCTGATGACCGCCATCGACCTGAAGATATCCATTGGCATATGGCTCTATTTGCGGATATAACGTCGCCGCGCGTGGCCGGCGGACTCCGCATTGGCGCATTTCTTCGGGCAGTTTCGGACCAGGCAGGCGCGGCATTCAGGCGGCCGCCTTTTCGGCGCTCCAGCCCACGGCGGGTGAGGTCGGGAATACCAATGACTTGATCACCACGGGCACCGCCCCTGAAGTTTCGAGCAATGCGCCGATATCGACGAAGTCGAATGCTTTCAGCGTGATGCCGTCGATCGAGACGATCGCATTGGACAGCCTCAACTCCTCTCCGCAGTGGATGCCAATCAGGCCGCCGATGTCGCCATCGCCGACCAGGACCAGCGGCAGACCGCGCGACAGCAGGGTTTCCAGCCCGCGACTGACGCCTCGACAAAACGCATCGAGCCGGGCGAAGGTCGCGGACCCCTGCCAGCGATAGCAGAGTGCGACCGCCTGCTCGCCCGCGTGAAGATCAAAACTCCGCAAGGCCAAACCCACTGCCGTTGCAATTTTCCCGGCGTCGAGCGCTTCCGCCGCCAAGGGCAGATCGGGCGTGATCACGGCAATGTTCTTGAGCGGCAGCGTGGCCTGCGGCGCGACATAGATCGTGCTGCCGCTTACCTGAATCGTATATTGCGAGGCTCCGACGACGGTAGCGCGAATACCCTGAACAGGCGGTTCAATGCGCGGGCTCCAGCGCTGTACCCGCTCAAGCACGGCCGCGGCAAGTTGCGGACCGAGATCCCCGAATGATTCGCGCTCCAGGCCATAGATATATTCCGAGACGCCGCCTGAAAAGCTAATTACGTCCGGCGCCCGTTCGTTACGCAGCGGGTCGAGCCGCAGCAGCGCCGCGGCCGCCGGTTCGAGAGTCGAACTTCGCATTATCTCCAGCAACTGGTCCGCCATGCGCTCGACCATCCGGTTTAGACCTGTCGGATCGGGTATCGCGCCGACTTCGAGGACTAGTCCGACTTCCCCGGCAAAGACATGCCCTGCGGCCTCAATCCGCCCGACGCGTCCGCCGGAATCGAAGGAAACGATTCGCGCACCGACGTCCGCGGCCGTCAGGTCCACCACTTCGCCGGCCTCGCATACTGCGATCTTCGAGGTGCCGCCGCCGATGTCGACATTCATGGTGCGCGCCGCTTCGCGGATGGAACGCGCCGCCGCGCCGGAGCCGAAGGCCGCCAACGTCGTCTCCAGCGCATCGCCGGCGCTGACCGAAACGAACTTGCCGGCCTGTGCCGCAAACAAATCTCCGATAGCCCGCGCATTGCTGCGCCGGACCGCAACGCCAGTCAGTATCAGCGCCCCGGTATCGATACTCAATGGGTCGATCTGCGCCAGCGCATACTGCCGGTCGATGAAGCTGCGGAGTGCAACGGCATCGATACTCTCGTCGGCGGCATAGGGCGTCAGCAGCACTTCGGACTCGTGCACAACCTCACGCTCGGAGACGACGTAACGACTGTCAAGGCGTTCCAGGACGATGCGCGAAAAAACCAGATGGGAAGTGGAAGAGCCGATGTCGACGCCGACGCTCACCAGGCGGATTTCGTCCTCCTCCTCGAGGCTGCGTCTGACGCTGCTGAAAAATACCCTGCCGCCGGCTTCACCGTCCATGCGCAGCCCCCCCAGAGCCAGAAAAGCGCGAAAGTCGCCCGCACCAGCGCCTTCGGCGCAAGCTACTTTGCCGCCGGCCGCCGGTACCAGTTCGGGTCCATCCGGCTCGCCACCTTGTTCTGCTTCAAGGTCGTTTCGTACTCATCGCGAATGTAGGGGTCTTCCATCCAGTAGGGGATCGAGGTGCCGCCTTCATTGATATCCATGGCCGTGTAGTCGATGTGTTTCTCGCCCGGCGGCCCAGGATCTCGCCCCGGATTGTGCGGCCCGAACCAGGCAGTGAGGCGCAGCGGCTCCGCCGAAACACTGAAGTGCTGATGGTACCAACGCGCCCCGCCGGGGGCTGCGGTCACCAGACCCACCGGTTCGTAATCGACGCGGCGAACCTGGTCGGCATGTCCGTCCCGCCACGGATTCTCGCCGATCTTCTCCGGCCAGCTGTAGGTATAGCCTGCGCCCTTGAGGCAGATCAGGACCGCCGCCGAGGTGTGGGCGTGACCCTTGGAATAGCGCCCGTTCTCGTGCTGGCCGATCCACAAATAGAAGCAGTTGTTGGTCATGAATGGTTCGACGCGGCGAAAGCCCGGCGAGCGTCGGTTGTCCAATGGCAAATCGCAATTCATCGCGTCTGGAATCAGGTTGGTGCGCCGCATCGCCAATCCCCGCACCGGATCGGCTTCGATTTCGTCCCTCGGCTTGAAGAAATCCTCCGCGCCGCTGAAACGATCGTGAAACACGAACGGGTTGTTGAACACCGCGTCGAAATTATTGATCATGTTGATCACGTTCGGCGCGGTGGTGCCGGCCAGCAACAAGGCGCCGCCCGAAGTGGCATTGACGATGCGATGCAAGGCATTCATCGGGATCGAGAACATCGAGCCTGGCTGCCACTCGAAAACGTGCTTCCTGCTCTCCCCTTCCTGCCACACCTCGGTGGTGCCGCGGCCCTCGACCACCAGGAAGATTTCCTCATACATGTGCTTTTCAACATTGAGCGCGCCCGCGGGCGGCACTTCCACCACATAGCAGCCCCACTTGCCCTCGGTGCCGTAGAGTTGGATGAAGTGCCCGCGACCTCCCGTGCGTTTCCAAGGGAACAGCGGCAGATCCTGCACCTTGCGGATGCCGATGTCGCGAAACACCGGTATGCCCTCTTCTTCCATGAACGCGTCGTAGGGAGTCGGTTGCTTGCTGAATTTGCCGAACCCGGCCTTGCTGTTCCCCGCCGGCTCATGCCAGTGGCTGCGATCCTTGTCGTGCGGCATCGTCTAACTCCTGAATGGATGTTCTTATATAAGGAACTGCGTTCCTTTCTATGGATTGATGCTACGTGCCAGCAAACGAAAAGTCAATTTATACGCAGATCATGGTCACCGACGATCAATGATGCACACACGGTGGGCGAGAAGATCGGTGCGGCCGTCAGTCCATGCAGTGCGCGACAGTCCAGCCATAGAGCCATTCCATGGCATCATAGAAACGCTCCGGGGTTCGGCCTTGCCACAGCGAATTGCGCACCTGGCGTTCGATGCCCTTGGCGTGGTAGATGCGTCCCATCTCGCGCGCCGAGAGCACCACGCGCGCGGTGCGCACAATGCGTTTTTCCTCATACAGGCGGAAGGCCGCCTCCAGGTTGCCATCGCGTGCGCGCAGCGCTTCGCGCAGCGTCACTGCATCCTCCAGCGCCATGCAGGCCCCCTGCGCCAGGTACTGCAGCATCGGATGCGCGGCGTCGCCGAGCAGCGTGGCATGGCCGCGCCCCCAATGCTCCACCGGATCGCGGTCGGCGGTCGACCAGCGTTTCCACGAAGTGGGCTTGGAAAGCAGGCGGCGCGGACGGTCGCAGATTTCGGTGAAGTAGGAATTCACCTCCGCCGGATTGCCTTCGCGCACGCCCCATTCTTCCTTCTCGCGGCTGTGGAAAGTGACGACCAGGTTGTACTGCTCGCCACCGCGCAACGGGTAATGCACCAGGTGGCAATTCGGGCCGACCCAGATCGCCGCGGCATTCCAGCGCAGATCTTCCGGCATGTCGTCGCGCGCCACCACGGCGCGGTATACGACGTGACCGGACACGCGGTGCGTGTCTCCGACCAGGGTATCGCGCACCACCGAGCGAACGCCGTCGGCGCCGATCAGGGCGCAGCCCTCGAAGCTGCGCCCCCGGGAATCGGTGACTCGCACGCCGGCAGCGTCGATGGTGATGTGCTCGATGCGTGTCGAGGTGTGCATCTCGACGTTGGATGCGTGCTGCACGCCCTCGAACACCGAAAGATGGATGTCGGCGCGATGAATCACCGCATAGGGATTGCCGAAGCGTTGGCGGAAGGCGTCGACCACCGGAATATGCGCCACCTCGCTGCCGTCGATGGCGTCCATCATTACCATCTGGTCGGTGTAAACAGCCCGCCGGCGTGCCGCCTCGCCCACGCCCAATGCGTCAAGCGCCGCGAAGGCGTTGGGGCCTAGCTGGATGCCGGCGCCGATCTCGCCGATCTCTGCGGCCTGCTCCAGCAGCGTAACGTGCAGGCCGAGCTGGTTCAGGGCCAGCGCCGCCGCCATGCCGCCAATGCCGCCGCCGATGATGATGATCGGGCGGCCGCCGGATTTGTCAATGTTGTCGATGTTTCCCACGCGAATTCGTCTATGCGTCCCAGCGCTCGAACACGCCGAGCTTGCGCTGCACCGGCGACTCGTCGGCGCTGATGAGGAACAACGGCTCGTGCGCCGAGGCATTCGCCAAGCGTATTGCTGCGCCGCCGGGGGCGCAGAAGGTATCAGCGATGGCGCAACCTAGCGTTTTGTCGCCGATGGTCGCACCGCCCGCCCCCTGCACCACGTGGAATACCCGCGCGGCAGAAATGCGCGCCAACGCCGCGTCTTGTCCCGGACGCAGCATCAGCGCCGAAAAAGCCAGGGTATTCAGTGGCGCACCACCGGTCTCGGGATTCACGTAAGCAAGTTCAACTACCTCAGCGGCTGGCATGCCGGCCGCCAGCACTTCGAGTGCACGCCTGGCCTCGCGCCATTCATAGTGCAGCAGCGGGTACTCATCGACCGAACGACCGCCGTGGCGCGTCGGCACCATGCCGCCGGCGCGGTAGGCCGAAGGCGAAGGCCGCGGCTGCTGCGGGCGACCCTCGATGACGTAAGAACGGTCGAGATAGACCATCAGCGGCAGGTCGAGAACGTCGAGCCAGATCATCGGGCCTTCGCCCTCATGGCGATGCTCGTGCCACAGCCCGGTCGGTGTCAGGATCAGGTCGCCCGGCTCCATGGCGCACTTGACGCCATCGACGATGGTGCACGCAGCCTGCCCTTCGACCACGATGCGCGCCGCATTAGGCGTGTGGCGGTGATTGGGCGCAACTTCGCCCGGCAGCACCAACTGCATACCAAGGTAAATCACCGAAGAAGCTTGCAGGTTATCCAGACCGCGGCCGGGGTTGGCGAGCACCAACACTCGGCGCTCGGCTTTCTTCATCGGCGTGAGTTCGCCGGCACGCAACAGCAACGGTCGAATCGCCTGCCACGACCAGTGAGTGACGGTGGTGGCGCTGGCGGGGCTGCCAGGCGGCAACAAGGCACGCAAGTTCGGCCAAAGCGGCACCAGATTGGCGGCGACAAGCTCGTCGCGATATGCTTGCGGAAGTTCCTCCAGGGTGCCCAACGGATTCATTGCTGGTTTCTCCTCGCCGTCACGATGGCGCAATGTGGATAACTGGATTAGAAATGTTTGATAGCATAATATCTGCATTCCTTTGTTTGATTCAACCATCCGTCTGAAGCAAAGCATGTCCTACGCCAACTCCGCGCTCGACCTTCCCGCCGTATCCATGGTGAGGACGAGTGCTGGTCGGCGCAGCAACTGAGACTCGCCATGCGCCTCCTCCATTCCGATCCGAGCTCCGCCTCCTACCGCGTACGTATCGCCCTCAACCTGAAGGGAATTAGCGCCGAGAGCGTCAGCCTGCAGTTGCGCGAAGGCGCGCAGCTCGACCCGGTCTACGCCGCCATCAACCCGCAATGCCTGGTGCCCACACTGATACTCGACGACGGCACCGCGATGACCCAGTCGTTGGCAATCATCGACTATCTCGACGAGACGCATCCCCAACCGCCGTTCCTTCCGCGCGATGCCGAGGCACGGGCCTGGGTGCGCGCCATGGCGCTGTCGATCGCCTGCGACATCCATCCCCTCAACAATCTGCGCGTGCTGCAGTACCTCGAGAACGAACTGAAGCACGACGGCGCCACAGTCAGTACCTGGTACGCGCATTGGGTGCGGCTGGGTTTCGACGCCATCGAGCGCCAGCTTGCCAAGCCGCCAGTCATCCCCGGGCGCTTCTGTTGCGGTGATGAACCGGGCCTGGCGGACATCTGCCTGGTGCCGCAAGTTCGCAACGCGCGGCGCTACAAGGTTGACCTGACGGCCCATCCACGCATCGTGGCCATCGACGGCGCGTGCGCCGAGCTTGACGCTTTCCGCCGCGCACGATCCGGATGAAACCGTCGCGTCTCGACTTCAGCGTCGATTTCGCGGATTGTGACCCTGCGCGCATCGTTTATTATCCCCGTTACTTCGATTGGTTCGACCGCGCCACCGAGCGCCTGTTCCGAGAGCACGGCATGCCCTGGCCGGCGCTATGGGACGAATACCGGCTGGCCGGATTTCCTATCGTGGATGCGGCGGCGAAGTTTCTCGGACCGTCGCGCTTCGGCGACCGCATTACCATCGAGAGCAGGATCGCCGAGTGGCGCAACAAACTGTTTCTGGTTGAGCATCGGGTGATCAACGCCGGCCAGGTTGCCGTCGAGGGGCACGAGTTGCGCGTTTGGGCCCTGCGCGATCCGGCCACCCCGGATGGCATGAAGGCCGGGCCGGTGCCGGAGGAGATTCGCGCACGTTTCGAGGAGTGAGAGGAGAACCGCATGGAAAACGTTTGGAAAAACAGCCTGCCACGGCTCAACGAGCCGGCACCGGAGTTTTCGGTCAAGACCACCCAGGGGCCGCGCAAGCTGCAGGACTATCGCGGGCAGTGGCTGATCCTGTTCTCCCACCCGGCGGATTTCACCCCGGTGTGCACCTCGGAGATCGTCGCGTTCTCGCATGCCTATGCCCGCTTCAAGACTCTCGGTTGTGAACTGCTGGGACTGTCGATCGACAGCAATTTCGCCCATCTGGCCTGGGTTCGCAATATCCGCGCGAACTTTGGAATCGACGTCCCTTTCCCGATCATCGAGGACCTGTCAATGCGAGTCGCGAACGATTACGGCATGATTCAATCCGGCGCCAGCGACACCTCGACGGTGCGTGCGGCGTTTTTCATCGATCCGGAGTCAAAGGTGCGGGCCATGGTGTATTACCCGATGAGCAACGGCCGCTCGGTGGAGGAATTCCTGCGCCTGCTCGCCGCCATGCAAACCGCCGACCGGCACTGCGTCGCCACTCCTGAAGGATGGCAACCGGGTGACAAGGTCGTGGTACTGCCGCCGACGACCATCGCCGACGCCGACGCACGTGCCAAGGCTGGCTATGAATACGTGGATTGGTACTTCTCCAAGACCGACCTGCCGATACAGCGCACCAAGCCGTCGCGTTCGAAGAAGCGCTGAGGACCGGAGTCCTGCCGCTGACTCAGACGGCCACTCTCGGGCGACCGTTTTCTAATCCTGCTGCCCGTATTCGGAAAACTTCTTCAATACGCGCGCCATCTCTTCATCCGGCAACAGCCTGGCCGCACCGATCTGCAAGACCCGCCAGTACTGCTCGCAAAGCGTTTCCAGTTCCACGGCGAGGGCCAGTGCCTGCTTCAGGTCGGTGCCGCACACGAGCATGCCGTGATGTGCCAGCAGGCAACCCCGGCGGTCTTGCAATGCGACGAGCGCCGCATCGGATAATTCCTGGGTGCCGAAGGTGGCATACGCGGCACAACGCACATCCCGGCCGCCAAATCGCGCGATCATGTAGTGAAATGGCGGGATATTGCAACCCATGCAGGCCAGCGCAGTCGCAAATGGAGAGTGCGTATGCACCACTGCACCAACGTCGGACTTTGCGGCATAGATGTCCCGGTGAAAGCGCCACTCGGAGGACGGTTTGCGGCTGCCGGGATAGCTGCCGTCCATTTCCATCAGGACGATGTCATCAGCAGCCATCTCAGCGTAATCCATGCCGGTGGGAGTAATCATAAAGCGCGCGGGGTTGTCCAGGCTGCGCGCACTGACATTACCGGCGGTGCCACGATTGATGCCCGATGCGTTCATGGCACGGGCCGTTGACAGCACTTCGCTTGCCAGTCGGTTGGGCATGTCAATCCGGTTTTGGGGCTAACTCAGCTTTCCATGGCAGTGCTTGTACTTCTTTCCGGATCCACAGGGACACGGGTCGTTGCGGCCGATCTTCTCGGTATTCCGAACCATCGGTCTGGCGGGTTTCTCTTCCGGTTCTCCCAGTACCTCGTCATAGTCGGCATGGTGATATTGCACGTTTTCGAGTAGTGGCGGAGCTTCGGCCTGCTCGATTTGCTCCTCGGTGCGGATCTCGACAGTGAGGAGAAGCTTGGTAACTTCCATGCGTACCGATTGCAACAGGCCCTCAAACAATTCGAAAGCCTCGCGCTTGTATTCCTGCTTGGGATTCTTTTGCGCATAGCCACGCAGGTGTATGCCCTGGCGCAAATGATCGAGGGCGGCGAGGTGCTCGCGCCAGTGCGTATCGAGACTTTGCAGCATGGCATTCCGCTCAAAGCCATGCCAGGCATCGAGATCGACTCTATCAATCTTGGCGGCATACGCGCTATCGGCGGCATCCAGAATGCGCCTCAGCAACTCGTTGTCATTGAGTTCGGGTTCGGCCCGGAGCCAGACACCTATTGGCAGTTTCAATTGCCAGTCGTTCGCCAAGGACGCTTCCAGAGCAGGTATTTCCCACTGTTCCTCGACGCTTTCCGCTGGCACGTAAATACGGAACGTGTCGTGCAGCACTCCCTGGCGCATCGCGGTAATGGTTTCGGAGATATCGTCGGTTTCCAGAAGTTCGTTTCGCTGCTGGTAGATCACTTTGCGCTGGTCGTTGGCGACGTCGTCGTATTCGAGGAGTTGCTTGCGGATGTCGAAGTTGCGCTGTTCCACCTTGCGCTGCGCCGACTCGAGCGAGCGCGTCACCAGCGGATGTTCGATCGCTTCGCCCTCGGGCATCTTGAGGCGTACCATGATGGCGTTCAAGCGCTCGCCAGCAAAAATCTTCAACAGCTGGTCGTCGAGCGCAAGATAGAAACGCGACGATCCAGGATCACCCTGCCGTCCTGCGCGGCCGCGCAGCTGGTTGTCGATGCGGCGGGACTCGTGACGTTCGGAGCCGACGATATGCAATCCGCCAGCGGCGACTACCTGCGCGTGGAGTCTGTTCCATTCATCGCGAACCTCACCGATGCGAAGTTGCTTTTCCTGCGTGCTGAGATTCGGATCGTCTTGCAAGACATTGATCTGGCGTTCAGGATTACCGCCCAGCACGATGTCCGTTCCGCGACCGGCCATGTTGGTGGCAATCGTGATCATCCCGGGACGTCCGGCCTGGATGACGATCTCTGCCTCCATCGCGTGCTGCTTGGCATTCAGCACCTGATGGGGCAACTGTTCCTTTTTCAGCATTTCGGAGAGCAGTTCGGAATTCTCGATTGAAGTGGTGCCGACCAGCACCGGCTGGCCGCGCTGCTGGCAGTCCTCAATGTCGGCGATAATCGCCGTATATTTCTCCGCTGCGGTCCGGTAGATCTGGTCCATGCGGTCATCGCGTATCATCGGCCGATGCGTTGGGATGACTACCGTCTCCAGACCGTAAATCTGGTGGAACTCGTAGGCCTCGGTGTCAGCCGTGCCGGTCATTCCGGCCAGCCTCCCGTACATGCGGAAATAATTTTGGAAAGTGATCGACGCCAAGGTCTGATTTTCGTTCTGGATCGCCACACCCTCCTTGGCTTCCACGGCCTGATGCAGACCGTCTGACCAGCGTCGACCGGACATCAGGCGGCCGGTGAATTCGTCGACGATAATGACTTCACCGGCCTGGACTACATACTGCTGGTCCCGTAGAAACAGATTGTGGGCCCGCAACGCCGCATACAAGTGGTGCATCAGCAGAATGTTGGCCGGCTCGTAAAGGCTGCCGCCTTCGGGCAGTAGCCCCTGGCGGGCGAGAATTTCCTCGGCATGCTCGTGTCCGGATTCAGTCAGCAATACCTGATGCGACTTCAGATCCACCGTATAGTCGCCGCTATCCGTTTCACCTTCCTTGGTGGCGGCGTCACCCCGCGTCAGGAGTGGCGCCACGGCGTTCATCTTGATGTAAAGATCAGTGTGATCCTCCGCCTGCCCGGAGATGATCAAAGGTGTGCGCGCTTCGTCTATCAGGATAGAGTCGACTTCGTCCACGATGGCGTAATTGAGTCCGCGCTGCACCCGCTCATTCGCCGTGTAAACCATGTTGTCGCGCAGGTAGTCAAAACCGAACTCGTTATTGGTACCGTAGGTTATGTCAGCGGCGTAAGCAAGCTGCTTCTCATCATGCGCCATTTGCGACAGATTAACTCCCACGCTGAGACCCAGGAAGCGGTAAACCCGCCCCATCCATTCAGCATCGCGGCTGGCCAGGTAGTCGTTGACGGTTATGACGTGCACACCCTTGCCGGTCAGCGCGTTCAGATAAGCGGGCAGCGTGGCGGCCAGTGTCTTGCCTTCGCCGGTTCGCATCTCGGCAATCTTGCCGGCATGCAGCACCATTCCGCCTATCATTTGTGCATCGAAATGACGCATGTTGAGTGCGCGCTTACTGGCTTCCCGAACGACCGCAAATGCTTCTGGCAGTATCGCATCGAGTGTCTCGCCATTGGCGACACGCAACTTCAGTTCGGCAGTCATGCCGCGCAACCGTTCATCGTCAAGCGCTTGCAGGGACGGCTCAAAAGTGTTGATCTTCTTGACGGATATGGCGTACTGACGAATCAACCGATCGTTTCGGCTGCCGAAAATTTTCTTGAGAAGGCCTGAAATCATGCGTTGAAGCCCGTAGCGGCAAAGGGGTGCATTTTACCACGGTGGGGAGGGCCAGCGCCCCGCTCGGGAGCGCGCTGAATCAGGCGTCGCTCCGAAAATCGCCGAGGGACTACGGGAAGTCCTTGAAAAACTTGGTCGGGGTGAGAGGATTCGAACCTCCGACTCCTGCGTCCCGAACGCAGTACTCTACCAGGCTGAGCTACACCCCGAATCGATTCACAGGTCCACAGAGATGCCGTCCTGCTGACTGAAACCGGTCCGCATATGCGCTTGCCTCTGATATGTCGGCAGCATCAAATTGAAGTGGATTCAATGATTGCGCGCAATTGCAAAACAGGCTAATTGTAGCAGAGATTCACGGTAGGTTGAAGCGGGGAGCGCATCCAGCGCGGCGATTGCCATTTCGATTTCACTCTCGGCCTGGCGGCGCGTCATGCCAAGAGCATCAGTTGCGTGGATAGCTCCAAGTACCGCTGAAAAGTCCTCCCGCCCGCCGTGTTCGATGGCATGGCGCACGCACGCCGACTGTTCCGCATTGCCTTGCTGCAGCACATGAATCAGCGGCAAGGTCGGCTTGCCTTCGGCCAAATCGTCGCCAAGATGCTTTCCCGTTGAAGTTTCCTCGCCCGAATAGTCGAGCACGTCGTCAATCAACTGGAATGCGGTGCCCAGATGCATGCCATAACTTGCCAGATCCGCTTCGATGGCCGGGTGTGCGCCGCCCAACATGGCCCCAAGCCGCGCCGCTGCTTCAAACAGCTTGGCCGTCTTGAACCGAATCACCTGCAGATACTGATCAATCCGTATATCTGCGTTGTGGCAGTTCATCAACTGCAACACTTCCCCTTCGGCGATGATATTTGTGGCATCTGCGAGTATCCGCATCACCCGCATGTCATCCACCGTGAGCATCATCTGGAAGGCCCGTGAATACAGGAAATCTCCTACCAGGACGCTCGCAGGATTGCCGAACATCGCATTGGCAGTACTACGGCCACGGCGCAAGTCGGACTCGTCGACCACGTCGTCGTGCAGCAGGGTCGCGGTGTGGATGAACTCGACTACGGCGGCAAGTTCGTGGTGATGGGTGCCTCTGTAGCCAAGCGCACCGGCGCTCAGCAGCACTAGCACAGGACGCAGGCGTTTTCCTCCAGCCGAAATAATGTACTCGGCAACGTGCCTCACCAACACGACATCCGAGTGCAGGCGCGCGCGAACGACCGCGTCAACGGCACGCATGTCTGGCTCAATCAAGGCGTTGAGAGCAGCAAGCGGCGAGGTATCGGACACTGGAAGATGACAGTCGGAAAGACCTGATGTTAGGCGGCACCCACAATTGCGTCAAGCCGCACGAAATGTCTTTGACCATAACAGCTTGTCTCTGTATAATGCGCGGTTCTTTGCGGTACCATTTCAAGTGGAGTCCATCATGTATGCGGTCATCAGAACTGGCGGCAAGCAATATCGCGTCGCTGCCGGCGAAAAACTCAAGGTCGAACAGCTACCGGCAGATGTGGGCACGGAAATTACCCTTGACCAGGTACTCATGGTTGGCGAAGGCGAATCAGTCAAGATCGGCACGCCCATCATCGCTGGCGCTAGCGTCACCGCCAAAGTCGTCGCGCATGGCCGCGGGCCGAAGATCAAGATTTTCAAAATGCGCCGCCGCAAGCACTACCAGAAACACCAGGGACATCGCCAGAACTTCACCGAAATTGAAATCAGTGGAATAGTTGCTTGATTTGCACCGTTCTCGACCATTAGGAGCCTGAATCATGGCACACAAGAAAGCCGGCGGCAGTTCCCGTAACGGCCGCGACTCTGAATCACAACGCCTCGGCGTCAAGCGCTACGGGGGTGAAGCCGTTTCCGCCGGGAGCATCATCGTCCGCCAGCGCGGAACCGTATTCCACGCTGGCGACAACGTTGGCATTGGCAAAGACCATACATTATTTGCAAAAGCGAATGGCGCGGTAAAGTTTTCGGTGAAAGGCGCCGCAAGGCGCAAGACCGTGAGCATTCTGACAGCCGCATAATCACGCGACATTCGACAATGTTTTCCGCAAAGCCCTATCCTTGCGATAGGGCTTTTGCATTTCTGGATGTGAAGCAATGAAGTTTTTCGACGAAGCGAAGATCGAGGTGATTGCCGGAGACGGCGGAAACGGCTCGGCTTCGTTTCGCCGCGAGAAGTATGTTCCACGTGGCGGTCCGGACGGCGGCGACGGCGGCAGAGGTGGCAGCATCTGGGCGATCGCCGACTGCAACCTGAATACGCTCATCGATTTCCGCTACACGCGTATTTTCCGCGCCCAGCATGGTGAGAACGGGAGGGGTGCAGACTGCTACGGCAAGGGCGGCGAAGATATGCTGTTGCGCGTTCCCATTGGCACGGTGTTTTATGACCTGGCTTCGGGCGACGCCGTCGCCGACCTCGATGCCAACGGGATGAAGGTGCTGGTCGCCAAAGGGGGCAATGGCGGCTTCGGGAACATCCATTTCAAGTCCAGCACCAACCGGGCACCGCGTCAAACCACCCAGGGCGAGGAAGGCGAGCGGCGTGAATTGCGGCTCGAACTCAAGGTGCTGGCCGATGTCGGATTGCTGGGCCTGCCTAATGCCGGGAAGTCGACGTTCATCCGCGCAGTTTCAGCCGCCAAACCGAAAGTGGCCGATTATCCCTTCACCACCTTGCAGCCTAACCTTGGCGTAGTAAGGGTTGATGTCAATCGAAGTTTTGTCATCGCCGATATTCCGGGCTTGATTGCTGGCGCTGCGGAGGGCGCCGGGCTCGGGCACCGATTCCTTAGACACTTGCAGCGCAATCGTCTGCTGTTGCACCTCGTCGATATATGTCCCTTCGATCCTGAAGCCGATCCGGTCCGCGATGCGCATGCAATACTCGAAGAGTTGCGCAAGTACGACGCGGCCCTTTTCGACAAACCGCGCTGGTTGGTCATCAATAAGATTGACCTGCTTCCCGATGACGAACGCCTCGAGCGCGTCACCGCCCTGGTCGATGGATACGGGGAGGTGGAACGACACTTCACTATATCCGCCATCAATGGACAGGGCTGCCGCGAATTGTCTTTCGCTATAATGGATCATCTCGAAAAAAACAAGTTGTCTGTGGATGAACTGAATGATGCGGCAGCGGCTTCTTGACTCGCGTCGCCTGGTCGTCAAGGTCGGTAGCGCGCTGGTCACCGATAACGGCGCCGGGTTGGCTCACGAGGCGATCGCAGAATGGGCTCGGCAAATCGCTCAGCTGCGTGCCGACGGCAGGCAGGTGGCGCTTGTTTCATCAGGTGCCATCGCCGCGGGGATGCAGCGACTGGGCTGGACGTCACGCCCGCACGCTATGCATGAACTTCAGGCAGCCGCGGCTGTCGGCCAAATGGGACTGGCCCAGGCGTATGAATCGTGTTTCTCCCTGCATGCTCTGAAGACCGCTCAGGTCCTGCTCACTCATGAAGATCTTGCGGATCGCAGGCGCTATTTGAACGCGCGCTCGACGCTGATCACCCTGCTTGGACTAGGCGTTGTTCCAATCATCAACGAAAATGACACTGTTGTCACCGACGAGATCAAGTTTGGTGACAACGACACGCTTGGCGCGCTGGTCGCGAATCTGATCGACGCCGATACGCTGGTAATCCTCACCGACCAGTCGGGCCTGTATAGCGCAGATCCGCGCCATGACCCGGCGGCAAGGCTGATTAGCGAAGGGCGCGCTGACGATACTCGCTACGAGGCAATGGCCGGGGGAGCCGGCAGCAATCTCGGCAAGGGTGGCATGATCACCAAGGTCAAGGCAGCCCAGAGAGCTGCCAGGAGCGGTGCCAACACTCTGATCGTCAGCGGCCACGAACCGGACGCCCTGCTGCGCGTTGTTCGCGGCGACGAGTTGGGAACGCTGTTGTTCGCCACTGCATCGCCTTTGGCGGCACGCAAGCAATGGTTGGCCGACCATCTGCAGCTTGGCGGCAGTTTACTTTTGGACGATGGGGCGGTCCGGGCGTTGCGTGACGGAAGAAGCCTTCTTCCCATTGGCGTGGCGGGCATTGAGGGGGTATTCGAGCGTGGCGCCGCGGTTGCCTGCCGAAGTCGCTCAGGCGGCGAGGTCGCGCGCGGTCTGATCAACTATTCAAGCATGGAAGCGCGCCGCATCGCCGGCCATGCATCTCAGGAAATCGAGGCCATCCTCGGCTACCTTGATGAAGAAGTTCTGATCCACCGGGACAATATGGTCCTGCTGTAACGGTACTATATCGTGGCACTGACTGACCTCGTTTCCGAATCCCACAAATGCCAAAGCCCTCTTTGGAGGGCTTTGGATTGAGGATTGGGGGAGTCTGGCGCTGACCTACTTTCTCACCCGCAATGGGCAATATCATTGGCGCGGAGGTGTTTCACGGTCCTGT
>Ga0163199_1001237_pt1 | contig 15974 bp, 10 predicted proteins | sample PL_2010_150m_FD_113537 | JGI IMG/M metagenome (GOLD analysis project Ga0163199, IMG submission 113537) | Freshwater microbial communities from Powell Lake, British Columbia, Canada to study Microbial Dark Matter (Phase II) - PL_2010_150m | ecosystem: Environmental > Aquatic > Freshwater > Lake ... | reverse complement strand
GTTGTCTGGTGAGCGCTGCGGCAGCCGACGAGAGTCTCGAGGCGACCGCTGCCATCGCCAGAGCCAGAGCTTTTCCCGGGCTGGCCGGGATGGACTTGGCGAAAGTCGTCAGCGTCGCCGAAAGCTATCCCTGGACCGAGGGCGGATGGCAGCTAGGCAAGGGCTATGTCACGCCCGATGCCTCCGGCCAGCCGGCGAAGTTTCACGTGGTGGCTTATGATTTTGGAGTCAAGCGCAATATCCTGCGGATGTTGGCCAGCCGTGGCTGCCGCCTGACCGTGGTGCCGGCGCAGACTTCGGCGACGGAAGTGCTGGCGCTGAATCCCGACGGCATCTTTCTCTCCAACGGCCCCGGCGACCCCGAGCCCTGCGACTATGCGATCGCGGCGATCCGCGAGTTCCTGGATCGTGGCATGCCGACTTTCGGCATCTGCCTGGGGCATCAGTTGCTCGCGCTGGCTTCGGGTGCGAAGACGATCAAGATGAAGTTCGGCCACCACGGCGCCAACCACCCGGTCAAGGACCTGGACACCGGCCAGGTGCTGATCACCAGCCAGAACCATGGTTTTGCGGTCGATTCCGACTCGCTGCCGGCCCATCTGCGGGCGACCCACGTATCGCTGTTCGACGGAAGCTTGCAGGGCCTGGCGCGCACCGACAAGCCGGCTTTCTGTTTCCAGGGCCATCCCGAAGCGAGCCCGGGGCCGCACGACGTGGCCTACCTGTTCGACCGCTTCGTCGGAATGATGGCGAAATTGAATTAGACCATGCCAAAACGCACTGACATCCACACTATCCTGATCATCGGCGCCGGCCCGATTGTCATCGGCCAGGCCTGCGAGTTCGACTACTCCGGCGCCCAGGCCTGCAAGGCGCTGCGCGACGAAGGATACAAGGTGGTGCTGGTGAATTCCAATCCGGCGACGATCATGACCGACCCGGAAATGGCCGATGTCACCTATATCGAGCCGATCACCTGGCAGGTGGTGGAAAACATCATCGCCAAGGAGCGGCCGGATGCGCTGCTGCCCACCATGGGAGGGCAGACGGCCTTGAACTGCGCCCTGGACCTGGCCAGGCACGGCGTGCTGGAGAAGTATGGCGTCGAGATGATCGGCGCCACGCGCGAGGCCATCGACATGGCCGAGGACCGCGAAAAGTTCAAGCAGGCGATGACCCGCATCGGCCTGGGTTCGGCACGTTCCGGCATCGCCCACAGCATGGAGGAAGCGCAGCAGGTCCAGGCGGCGCTGGGATTTCCGACCATCATCCGCCCGTCATTCACCATGGGCGGCAGCGGCGGCGGCATCGCCTACAACCAGGAAGAGTTCATCGAGATCTGCAAGCGCGGCCTGGAAGCCTCGCCGACCAACGAACTGCTGATCGAGGAATCGCTGCTCGGCTGGAAAGAGTTCGAGATGGAAGTGGTACGCGATTGCAATGACAACTGCATTATCGTCTGCTCGATCGAGAACCTTGACCCGATGGGCGTGCACACCGGCGATTCGATCACGGTGGCACCGGCTCAGACATTGACGGACAAGGAATACCAGATCATGCGTAACGCCAGCATCGCCGTGCTGCGCGAGATCGGCGTGGATACCGGCGGTTCCAACGTGCAGTTCGCCATCAATCCGGGCAACGGTGTCATGGTGGTGATCGAAATGAATCCGCGCGTTTCGCGTTCCTCGGCACTGGCGTCGAAGGCCACCGGTTTTCCGATCGCCAAGATCGCCGCCAAGCTGGCGGTCGGTTATACCCTGGACGAACTCCACAACGACATTACCGGAGGTGCCACGCCGGCATCCTTCGAGCCCTCCATCGATTACGTGGTGACCAAGATTCCGCGTTTCGCCTTCGAGAAGTTTCCCCTCGCCAACGACCGGTTGACCACGCAGATGAAATCGGTCGGCGAAGTGATGGCGATCGGCCGAACTTTCCAGGAATCCTTCCAGAAAGCGCTGCGCGGTCTGGAAGTGGGAGTCTACGGACTCGACGAAATCGAAGCCGAGGTGGACGAGATCGAGCGCGAACTGGCAAACCCCGGCCCCGAGCGAATCTGGTATGTCGGCCAGGCGTTCCGCGGCGGCATGCCTTTCGAGAGCATCCGCCAGCTGACCAAAATCGATCCGTGGTTCCTGGTACAGATCGAGGACCTGGTGCGCACCGAGCAGGCGCTCACCGGGCGATTTCTCAAGGATCTCGATGCCCAGGAAGTGCGCAGCCTGAAGCGCAAGGGATTTTCCGACCGCCGCCTGTCGCGCCTGCTGGACACCTCCGAGACGTCGCTGCGGCGTCACCGCCATGCTTTGGGCATCCGGCCGGTGTATAAGCGCGTGGATACCTGTGCCGCCGAGTTCGCGACGTCGACCGCCTACCTGTACTCCACCTACGAGGACGAGTGCGAGGCCAAACCGACCGCGAGGAAGAAGATCATGGTGCTCGGCGGCGGCCCCAACCGCATCGGCCAGGGCATCGAGTTCGACTACTGCTGCGTGCATGCGGCGTTGGCGATGCGCGAGGACGGCTATGAAACGATCATGGTCAACTGCAACCCGGAAACGGTGTCGACCGACTACGATATTTCAGATCGCCTGTACTTCGAACCGGTGACGCTGGAGGACATCCTCGAGATCGTGCATCTCGAGCAGCCCACCGGCGTCATCGTCCAGTTCGGCGGACAGACGCCGCTGAAGCGGGCGCGTGAGCTGGAGGCCAACGGCGTGCCCATCATCGGCACCAGCCCCGACATGATCGATGCTGCCGAGGATCGCGAACGCTTCCAGAAGCTGCTGACGCAACTCGGACTGCGGCAACCGCCGAACCGCACCGCGCGCACCCCGGAAGATGCCCTGGTACTTGCCGCCGAGATCGGCTACCCGCTGGTGGTTCGGCCGAGTTACGTGCTCGGCGGGCGTGCCATGGAGATCGTGCACGAGCAGAAGGATCTGGAACGATACATGCGCGAGGCGGTGAAGGTTTCCAACGACTCGCCGGTGCTGCTCGACCGCTTCCTCAACGACGCGACCGAGGTGGATGTCGATGCCCTGTGCGACGGTCAGCAGGTGATCATCGGCGGGATCATGGAACACATCGAACAGGCCGGCGTGCATTCCGGAGATTCCGCCTGCTCCCTGCCGCCGTATTCCCTGTCCGGCGAAATCCAGGACGAGCTGCGTCGCCAGACCGAGATGATGGCCAAGGGCCTCAACGTCATCGGCCTGATGAACGTGCAGTTCGCCATACAGAAGACCGCCGAAGGCGAAATCGTCTATGTGCTCGAAGTAAATCCGCGCGCCTCCCGCACCGTGCCCTTCGTTTCCAAGGCCACCGGCCTGCCGCTGGCCAAGATTGCCGCGCGCTGCATGGCCGGCCGCACGCTGGCCGAGCAAGGCGTTGCCGGTGAAGTGATCCCGCCCTACTACTCGGTGAAAGAGGCAGTGTTCCCGTTTGTAAAATTCCCCGGTGTCGATACCATTCTTGGGCCGGAAATGAAATCTACGGGCGAGGTGATGGGGGTCGGCAAGAGCTTTGCCGAGGCCTTCGTCAAGAGCCAACTCGCTGCCGGCACCAGGCTTCCGGTCTCCGGCAAGGCCTTCATCAGTGTCAAGCCGGCGGACAAGCCGAAGGCCGTCGAAGTCGCCCACGAACTTGCGGAGATCGGCTTTACGCTGGTCGCGACGCGCGGCACCGCGGCGGCGATCGAGGCAGCGGGTATCGCGGTGACCGTGGTGAACAAGGTAACCGAAGGTCGCCCGCACATCGTCGACATGATCAAGAACAACGAAATCAGTTTTATAGTCAACACCGTCGAGGAGAAGCGTTCGGCCATCGTCGACTCCCGCTCCATTCGCACCAGCGCCCTGGCGGCGCGGGTAACCTTGTACACCACCGTTGAAGGGGCGCGTGCCGCCTGTGCCGGAATGCGCCATCTGGCCGATCTGGAAACGTATGCGTTGCAGACGCTGCATAATGACTTGAAACCATGAGCAAGTTTCCGATTACCGTCAACGGCGCCGGGTTGCTGCGCGCGGAGTTACAGCGCCTGAAGACGGTCGATCGACCAGGCGTGATAGCCGCCATCGCCGAGGCACGCTCGCACGGTGACCTGTCCGAGAACGCCGAGTACGATGCCGCCAAGGACCGCCAAAGTTTCATCGAAGGGCGCATCAAGGACGTCGAAGGCAAACTTGGCAATGCCCAGATCATCGACCCGAAGTTGCTCGACGCGGACGGACGCGTGGTGTTTGGCGCCACGGTCGAACTGGAAGACCTCGAGGCCGGCAAGACCGTCACCTATCAGATCGTCGGTGACGACGAGGCCGACATCAAGACGGGCAAGATATCCCTGAATTCACCGGTGGCGCGCGCCCTGATCGGCAAATATGAAGGCGATGTCGCCGAGGTGCAGACGCCCGGCGGCGTGCGAGAGTATGAAGTGCTCGACGTCAAGTATATTTAGCCATGGGCAGACTTGCCGATGCGCTGTATCACCTGGTCATCACGCTGTGGGTCGGTGCGCTGTTCGCCATCGGCTACCTGGCGGCGCCGACGCTGTTCGCCCAGTTGGCGGATCGCGGCCTGGCGGGCAGCCTCGCCGGGGAAATGTTCAAGTGGGTGGCCTGGCTGGGCATCGCTTGCGCGGCATACCTGCTGCTGTTCCTGATGGTTCGGTGCGGCTTCGGCGTGCTCAGGTCGTCGGTATTCTGGCTGGTACTTCTGATGCTGGGCCTGACGGTCGCGGGCTACTTCGGCATCGCCCCGATACTCGCCCAACTGAAGGCCGATGCCTTGCCGCGGCAAGTCATGGAAAGCGCGCTGCGCGACCGCTTTGCCACCTGGCACGGCATTTCCAGCGGTCTCTATCTGGTCGAGAGCCTGCTGGGGCTCTGGCTGGTGATCTGGCAGGAACGCGGCAGAAGGTAATCGCTCAAGCTGATATCTGTCGCAGCATTCTTGCCAGTGATTGTTCTACAAGCGTCGATTAGTGAGGGACTCGAGTGGCGATAGGATCGGCAACCGGCAGCAGTGGCATCCGGGACAACCATAGTCAAGGGAGAGTCGCCGATTTTCTGGCCGAAAAGATTTCAACGGACAGTGTCCTGTCGGTTGTCTCGGCCTATTTCACCATTTACGCTTATGAAGCCTTGGCTGGCGAGCTAGATCAAATCGAGAGTCTGCGATTCCTTTTTGGCGAGCCCAGCTTCATCGCCACCATCGATCCGGACAAGACAGACAAGAAGCGATTCAAAATCGAGGACGAAGGGCTGGAACTCGCCAACCGTCTCCAACAAAAAGAAATCGCCCGCCGTTGTACCGCTTGGATACGCGACAAGGTCGAGATTCGTTCCATCCGGCAGGCCAACCTGCTGCACGGCAAGCTTTACCACATTCATGATGGTCACAGGGAACACGCCATTATTGGCAGTTCCAACTTCACCCGGCGCGGTCTTGGCTTGTCTGCGACCCCCAATATTGAACTTAACCTGATTGTCGATAGCGACCGCGACCGTGCCGATCTTAAGGCTTGGTTCGACGACATCTGGGCAGACGACAAACTGGTAGCGGACGTCAAGGAAGAGGTACTGCGCTACCTGGAGCAGCTTTACGTCAATCACGCTCCGGAGTTCATCTACTTCAAAACGCTATTTCACGTCTTTGAGCGCTTCCTGTCAGGCCAGGCCGATGATGCCCAACTTTTTGACCGAACCGCTATTGTCGATTCAGTTGTTTGGAAGACGCTGTTCGATTTCCAGAAAGACGGCGCCAAGGGTGCGATACACAAGATCAATGCGCATAATGGCTGCATCCTTGCCGACAGCGTCGGCTTGGGCAAAACTTATACAGCGCTAGCCGTCATCAAGTACTACGAACTGCGAAACCTTCGCGTCCTCGTTCTCTGCCCCAAAAAACTGCGCGACAACTGGACGGTGTATCTCGCCCAGAACAACAGCGAGCTGAACCCCTTCCTCAGGGATCGCTTCGCTTACACGGTGCTTTCCCATACCGACTTGTCCCGCGAGACAGGGAAAGTAGACGGGGTTGATCTCGCCGCCCTGAACTGGGGAAATTACGACCTCATCGTCATTGACGAATCCCACAACTTCCGTAACAACGTCAAGGGTAAGCGCGACCAGGACGGTAAAGTCATTCGCAAGAGCCGCTATGAGCGGCTGATGGAAGACATTATCCAGTCCGGTGTCAAGACCAAGGTGATGCTGCTCTCCGCCACCCCGGTGAACAATGACCTCAAGGATTTGCGCAACCAGATCTATTTCGTGACCGAAGGACGCGATGCGGTATTCTCGCAAAGCTTGGGTATCAACAGCATCAAGGACACGCTCTCCACCGCGCAAAAGACCTTCATGGAATGGGCCAAACGCGCCGGCGAGAAGGATTCCAAAGAGTTGATGGATCGTCTGCCGGCAGGCTTTTTCACCCTGCTTGACGAACTCACCATTGCCCGCTCGCGCAAACATATTCAGCGCTACTATCGTGCTTCACTGGCTGCCATCGGTCAGTTTCCAAAACGTGCCAAGCCGCAGTCCATATACGCCGACATAGACAGCAAGCATCGTTTCCCGACCTATGACCGGCTGAATGAGGAAATCGAAAAATATCAACTCTCCCTGTTCAAACCCTCTGCCTATGTGCTGCCGCAGTTCAAGCACTTTTACGCCGGTGAAGGTGCCATCAAGAACTTCAGCCAGGAGACGCGTGAGCGCTTCCTGATCGGCATGATGAAGGTCAACTTCCTCAAGCGTCTGGAAAGTTCCGTGCGCTCATTCGCCATCACCATGGATCGCACCGTCAAAAAGCTCGAAGACCTGGAAGCGCGCATCGGCAAGTTTCAGGAGTTGCGTGATTCAAAAGCGCAGGATTTACAGCCAGAGCTGTTTGTCATGGAGGCGGAAGAAGACGAAGAACTGCGTGAAGCCTTCGAGGTAGGTTCTCTGAAATATCGCTTGGAACACATGGACGTGGATCGCTGGCTGGCGGACTTGGCCAGCGACAAGCAGCAACTGTCGATGCTGGCGGAAAGCGCCGACGGCGTAACTCCCGAGCGCGATGCCAAACTCGCGGAGTTGAAAAAAATCATCGAAAAAAAGGTTAGACACCCGAGCACCAACAACCATGGGGAAGAGAATCGCAAGATCATCGTCTTCTGCGCCTTCGCCGACACAGCCGCCTATCTTTACGAGGAGCTTGATGACTGGGCGCGCGCCAAGCTGGGTGTCCATATCGCCCTGGTTTCCGGCGGCACCAAGCCCAACCGCACCACCTTCGGCCAGGCCGATTTTTCCCAGATCCTGACCAACTTCTCACCCCGCGCCAAGCAACGGGTGAAGATGAAATCCATGCCGCAGGATGGCGAGATCGACATTCTTATTGCCACCGATTGCATTTCCGAGGGGCAGAACCTTCAGGACTGCGACCTGCTGGTCAACTACGACATCCACTGGAACCCGGTGCGCATCATCCAGCGCTTCGGCCGGATCGACCGGATCGGCAGTCAGAGCAAGGAAATTCAGCTCATCAATTTCTGGCCGACACCCGACCTCAACAAATACATTAATCTCAAGAACCGGGTCGAGGCGCGCATGGCGCTGGTGGATATCGCCGCCACCGCCGAGGACAACATCCTGGAGGCAGATGACCTGCGCGAACTGATACAGGAAGACCTGCGCTACCGCGACAAGCAACTGCTCAGGCTCAAGGACGAAGTGCTCGACCTGGAAGACTTCAACGAATCCGTCGCCCTCAACGAATTCACCCTCGACGATTTCCGCATGGAACTGGCGACGTATATCGAAGCAAACCGCGAAAAACTCGAAGAGGCACCCTTCGGCCTGTATGCCATCGTGCCGCCTCACGTCGAACATCAGACCATCAAGCCCGGCGCCATTTACTGCCTCAAGCAACGCATCGAAGCCAGCGGCAACGAAACCGTGAATCCCTTGCAGCCGTATTTCCTGGTCTATATCCGCGACGACGGCGAAGTGCGCTACAACTTCACCAGCCCGAAGCAGATTCTCGAAATCTTCCGTGCCGTGAGTCAGGGCAAGACCGAACCCTATGCCGAGCTGTGTGAACTCTTCGATGCGGAAACCAAGGACGGCGAGGACATGAGCCAATACGGCGCCCTGTTGGAGCGTGCCGTGACCGCCATCGCCGTGCAGTTCGAGCGAAAGAATGCGGGCAATCTTTTTTCCGGGCGTGGCGGCAAGCTTGCCGATGCGGGCAAACAAGTGAAATCCGCAGGCGACTTTGAACTAATAACATGGCTGGTCATCAAGACGCGGGATTGAAATATATCCGGTATGGGAATACCATAAAGGCCGTAATCCCATATTCCCGGAAGGATGCCATAAAATGAAAACCACCATTGAAATGCCGGATGACGTATTTCGGCGAGCGAAGGCAGCAGCAGCTCTGCAGGGGCTGAGCATGAAGGAGTGGCTGACGAATCTCTTGCGCAGGGAAATTGACGCGCCTGCTCAGTCGGAGCCTATCGCTGGTAAACAGCAGGAGATCGAGGCGTTCAACCGCGAACTTGATCGGCTAACGAAGATCATTTCCGCATCATGGCAGGGACCGCAGGATGCCGTTGCAGCAATCCGCGAGCAACGACGGGATTTGGGCGCGTGATTGTCGACGCCTCCGTATGGGTTGCCAGATTTCTTGAGGTCGACAGGCATCACAAGATTGCCAGAACCTGCGTCACAGCTTTGCTGGAACGCGAGTCACGCATGGCGATTCCCGTGTTGGCTTGGCCCGAAGTAGCCGGCGCGGTCGCTCGACGAACCGGTGTAGCCGAGAATGGCCACAATGCGGTAAACGCCATCCGGGCATTGCGCTGGATCGAGAGCGTGTCAATAGATCCTTTACTTGCCGAAACAGCGACGAAAATAGCGGGCAACTTGAAACTCCGTGGCGCCGATGCGGTTTATGTTGCCCTCGCGGTCGCCCGCAAGGAGCCGCTGATCACGCTGGATACGGAAATGCTCGAACGCGCCCGCGAAGTCGCCGAAGTGCTCACGCCCGAACAATGGCTCCAGAATAGCTGACCATGTCTCCAGTCAACTCTGCCGCCGAACGACGGCAGGCGACTCAAACCGTGCTCGCCGACCTTGCCCGTCTGCCACTGACGGAGGCTGCGCGCGCCTTGCTCCGGGTATTGGGTTACAGCAGCGAAAAGACCGCAGAACTCGGCAGTAGCGCAGAATCCCTTCTCGCCAACATCGAGCAGTTCAAGCCAGAACTCGGCAAGATCAGCCGCGACAAGGTCAAGGCCGAACGCTGGAAATCCTGCGCCTTCCTCTTCCAGCTCACCAACGATGAGATTCCCTCGCTGGCAGTCGGGCAGTTACCGCAGGGTGCAGACACCAAACTCGAGCGCGGCCAGATCGAATCCTTCGTGTTTCTGGCAATCGAATTGCAAGGTGAGAGTTGGTCGCGCACCGACCTTGCTGCCATTGTGCGGGAACTGAATCGTCGCTTCCCCATGCCAGCCATCGTGATCTTCAAACACGGCGACCTGGTTTCTCTGGTGGTGATCGATCGTCGCGCCAACAAGCTCGATACCAGCCGTGACGTCATTGATAGCCGTATCACAGTCATCAAAGACGTCCGGATCGCCAACCCTCACCGGGCACACCTCGACATCCTCGCCAGCCTTGCCCTGGAAAACCTTGGCGAAAAGCAGCGTCCATCCAACTTCCGTGAACTCTATGATTCATGGATCGTCGCACTCTCGACACAAGCACTCAACAAGCGTTTCTATCAGGAGCTCGCCAACTGGTATTTCTGGGCACTCACTCAAGCACAATTCCCCAAGGACGCGCCCAAGGATACCGATGGTCGCGACTCGTCCAGCCTCATTCGCCTCATCACACGCATCATCTTCTGCTGGTTCCTCAAAGAAAAAGGCCTGCTGCCCGACGCGCTGTTTGACCCGCGCAAAATTGCCACGCTGCTGGGCGACTACAACCCCACCGAAAGCACTTTTTACAAAGCCATCCTGCAAAACCTGTTCTTTGCCACACTCAATCAGGAAATGGATAAGCGCGTGTTCCGCAAGGCCGGGCAGAATTTCATGGCGCACAATCTCTACCGCTACCACAGCCTGATGAAGAATCCGGATGAAGTGCTCAAGCTCCTCGCCGAGATCCCCTTCATGAACGGCGGTCTTTTCGAATGCCTGGACAAAACGCGCGGTACCAAAGAAAAACCTGACTACGTGCGCATTGATGGCTTCTCCGACCGCGACGACAACTCGCTCAAGATGCCTAACGATCTGTTCTTCGGTGAAGAGCGCATCGTCGATCTTAGCGCTGCCTATGGCGACAACAAATTCAAGTCAGCCAAAGTCACGGGGCTCATCCACATTCTCGACCGCTACAAATTCACCGTTGCCGAAAACACCCCCATCGAGGAAGAAGTCGCACTTGACCCCGAGTTGCTCGGCAAGGTCTTTGAGAACCTGCTCGCCGCTTACAACCCCGAGACTGGCGCCACCGCACGCAAACAGACCGGCTCCTTCTACACGCCGCGCGAAATCGTCAACTACATGGTGGATGAGTCGCTCATTGCCAGCCTCAAAACCAAGCTGGAATCTGCCCGTCCTGATGCTGCAAATTCTGAAGAACGCCTCCGCCACCTGCTAGCCTACAACGACCAGCCGCACCTGTTCGCTACCGCCGAGGTGGAAATACTCATCGAGGCGATAGATCACCTCAAAATTCTCGACCCCGCCTGCGGTTCCGGCGCGTTTCCGATGGGCGTCCTGCACAAGCTCGTCTTCGTGCTCGGCAAGCTCGACCCTGGCAACCAGCTTTGGAAAGCCCGCCAGCTCGCCAAGGCCGCCGAGATTCCCGATGCCATCGTGCGCGAGCGCGTCATGGACGACATCGAGCAGACTTTCGGCGCCAACGAACTCGACTATGGCCGCAAGCTCTATCTCATCGAGAATTGCATCTATGGTGTAGACATCCAGCCCATCGCCGTTCAGATTTCCAAGCTGCGCTTCTTCATCTCGCTGGTCGTGGAGCAGAAGATCAACGCTCGAGCCGACAACCTCGGTATCCGCCCGCTGCCTAATCTCGAAACCAAGTTTGTCGCGGCCAACACGCTCATCGGCATAGTGCGCCCCGGTCAGCAACTGCTGCGCAATCTGGATATCGATGTTAAGGAGGCTGAACTCCGCCGCGTGCGTGAACGCCACTTCCTCGCCCGCACGCCGACCACCAAGGCAAAGTGCCGCGAGCAGGATGCCACGCTGCGTGAGGAAATAGCCGAGTTTCTTAAAAGCGATGGCTGGAATACCGCCACCGCATGCGCCCTCGCTGAGTGGAACCCCTACGACCAGAACGCCTCGGCTGACTTTTTTGATCTGGAATGGATGTTCGGCATGCTGGAGGGTTTTGATGTCACGATTGGCAACCCGCCTTACGTCCGAGCGGACGAACCCTCGGACGCGAACAAGCGCCTCCGCGAACGGATACTTGCCAGCCGGCAATATGAGACGCTTTGGGAGAAGTGGGATCTGTTCGTCCCTTTCATCGAAAAGGGTTTCAAGCTCCTGAAAAACGGCGGCGTCACCACCATGATTGTGTCGGACGCTTACTGTCATTTCAAATACGCTCAAAAATCACAGAGCTGGTTCCTGAAGAATAGCTGTGTTCTCCGGCTCGATTTTTGTGCCGACCTGAAAATCTTCGATGCCGCCGTTCACAACGTCATCTACTTCTTTCAGAAAGCCGATGGTACCCACCACACGCCGGAGCGCCGTGTCCACCGCGAAACCTTTGGCAACGTCACCACGCTGCCGAGCGATGAGCAGGAGAAGCTGACGTATCGAGCATTCTTTCCAGATGAAACGCAGCACGCCGGCTTTTTGGCATCGACACTGCCCATTGGCTCAATTTGTTACGTCAGCTTCGGATGCCGTCCAAACAGCGATGAGAAAAGAGCAAAAGGTTTGTTTGTTGCTGCGGATTTGGTCACTGACACGCACGATAAGGAACATCCGAAACGATACATTGAAGCGAAAGACATTCAGCGTTGGTCATACCAACAAAGTCGTTGGCTTGAGTGGGGAACGAAACGTTCCCCCAGTTTATTGGCTCGCGCAACTTTTGAAGAACTCTACGAGGTTGCAGAAAAAATCGTTGCGGCAGATGTTTCGGGCGCCGAAAACCGAGCTGCCTACGACGCATCACAGGCGTTTCACAGCCACACTCTAATTTCTTTCGTCCCGTGGCACGCACTGGCAGGCGTGCGCAACAACTCGCTTAGAAAGACCGCGCGCTATCGCGACGAGAAGCCACGTCCCGATCTGCCAAAGCGCGAGGAACTGGAAGTCACTGGCCGTCGCTTCGCCGTGAAATATCTGCTCGGCGTGATGAATTCATCCACCGCCCGCGATTTCCTGCGCGCCAATCGCCGCAGCAATATCCACCTCTATCCGGACGACTGGAACCTTCAAGCGGGATTCCTCAACAAGAGGTTTGATGTGCAGTGAGAGGCCTGATAGGCGTTAGTCATATGCGGAGGGCAGCGATTGCCGCTGAGCCATCACCACCTTCCCCCGAAGAAAGTGATGACAGTCCTTTTTGAAGAACACATCTGCTCATCATTGAGGGTCGGAAATAAAACAGGGTCAGGGAGAAAAACACCATGAGTAAAACACCCGCGATACCCGGCAAACCTGCGAACCACATCGCCGTCTTTCAGGAACAAGCTATCCGCCGTACCTGGCATAACGAGGAATGGTGGTTTTCCGTGGTTGATGTTTGCGGCGTCCTGACCGAAAGCCCCGATGCCGGGGCATACTGGCGCAAGCTAAAACAGCGGTTGGCCGCAGAGGGCAGTGAAGTCGTGACATTTTGTCACGGGTTGAAACTTCAGGCCCCGGACGGCAAGCAACGCGTCACTGACTGCGCCAACACCGAGGGCTTGTTCCGCATCATCCAGTCCATCCCCTCGCCCCGCGCGGAACCCTTCAAGCGCTGGCTGGCACAGGTGGGTTACGAACGGGTGAAGGAAATCGAAAACCCGGAACTCGCCAGTGCCCGCGCCCGCGAGTTGTATCAGGCCAAGGGCTACCCGCAGACATGGATAGAGAAGCGGATGCGCTCCATCGCCATACGCGGTGAGCTGACCGACGAATGGAAAGAGCGCGGTGTGCGGGAGGGTAAGGAATATTCCATTCTCACCGCTGAAATCGCTCGCGCCACCTTCGGCGTAACACCCGGCGCCCACAGCCGCATCAAGGGGCTGAACAGGGTGAAAACCGGCAACAACCTGCGCGACCACATGACCGATCTGGAGCTGATCTTCACGATGCTGGGCGAAGCTGGCACTACGGAAATTGCTCGACGCAAAGATACCCAAGGCTTTGCCAACAACCGCACGGCAGCGAAGGAAGGCGGCACCATCGCCGGCGATGCGCGCAAGGCGCTGGAAACCAAGAGCGGCAAGCCGGTGGTGAGCAGAGATAACTATTTGTTGCCGCCTTCAATCACCTTAGCGCTGGAAGATAAAGTTCCCGCACTGCCCGCCAGGAAAAGAGCCACCGCCACCCCAAAAAAACCCAGGAACGGAAAAATATGACCGCCTTTCGCATCAAGCGGCTGCGCTCTATTTGCGCGTCGGCCGGCGCGGCTTGCCGAGGACGATCTTGCGGGAGCGGGCCACCTTGTCGGTCTTGGCGGCGGCCGCCTTCTTGGTGAGCTTGGGCGCAGGTCGGCGACGGATGGTTGCGGGTGCCGTCACAACCGGCGATTCCTCCGCCGGATTTTCCCGCCAGACCACCAGCAGGTGGCCGATATGTTGCACCGGCGCGGCCGTCAGCGCGGTGCAAAGCTCGGCCAACAAACCTTCGCGCCGTTCGCGTTCGCTGTCATAAACGCGAATCTTGATGAGTTCATGGGACGTCAGACAGCGATCGATCTCCTTCAGCACCGCTTCGGTCAGCCCTTTCTGGCTGATGCTGACGACGGGTTTGAGGGCGTGGGCCAGCGCGCGTAACTCGCGGCGCCGCAGTGGCGTGAGGTCTGGCGCCGAGTCTGAAGTCGATATGTTCATGGGGGCATTGTAACCGCTTGAAGAAGCACAAATCCAACAAGGCATGGATCCACCAACATGTGACCGACCCTTACGTTCAGCGCGCCAAGGCGGAGGGCTGGCGCTCGCGCGCGGCCTTCAAGCTGATCGAGATCGACCGCAGGGAGCACCTCCTGAAACCGGGCATGAGCGTGGTCGACCTTGGCGCCGCGCCGGGCAGCTGGTCGCAATATGCGGTCCAGCGGGTCCAGCCTGGCGGCAGGGTGTTGGCGCTGGACATCCTGGAGTTCTTGCCGATTGCCGGCGTCGGTTTTATCCAGGGCGATTTCCGCGAGGATGACATACTGGGTGAAGTCGAAACCGGACTGGCCGGACGCGCGCTAGACCTTGTGTTATCCGATATGGCCCCCAATATGTCCGGTGTGCAGCTTACCGACCAGGCGCGGGTCATGCATCTGGCCGAACTGACCCTGGAGTTCGCTTCGGCGCACCTGAAACCCGGTGGCGATATGCTGGTGAAAGTGTTTCAGGGCGCCGGATACATGGAATTGCGCGAAGCCATGCGTCGGGTTTTTGAAGTGATCCTGGTGCGCAAGCCTGCAGCTTCGAGAGATCGAAGCGCGGAAACGTTCCTGCTAGGGCGCAAAAAACGCCTAAAGATCATGGAATAAATGACGTTGGATATTTGCGCACCCGAGAAATCGGCTCTAGAATCATTCATACTGCGACATTGATGCTCGGCCCGGTTGGTCGAAGGAGAAGCAAGCTTGAATAATATGTTCAAAAACCTGACGATCTGGCTGGTGATCGGGATAGTACTGATGACCGTGTTCAACCAGTTCTCTACCCGCCAGATCACGCAGACGACGATGGACTATTCGCAGTTCCTCGATGAAGTGCGGCTGGGGCACATCACCAAGGTGCTGATCCAGGGACGTACGCTCGATGCCACGACCTCCGAGGGCAAGAAGATCATCGCCTATGCGCCGCCGGATCTGTGGATGGTCAGCGATCTTCTCAAGTACAACGTCAAGGTGGTCGCCAAGGCGGACGAGGAACAATCCTTCCTGATGAACCTGTTCATTTCCTGGTTTCCGATGCTGCTGCTGATCGGCGTCTGGATCTTCTTCATGCGACAGATGCAGGGCGGCGGCAAAGGTGGCGCCTTTTCCTTCGGCAAGAGCAAGGCCCGCTTGATGGACGAATCGACCAACACCATCACTTTCGCGGATGTCGCCGGCTGCGACGAGGCCAAGGAGGATGTCGCCGAACTGGTTGAGTTTCTGCGCGATCCGAGCAAGTTCCAGAAACTCGGCGGACGCATTCCGCGCGGCGTGTTGATGGTTGGCTCGCCCGGCACCGGCAAGACGCTGCTGGCCAAGGCCATCGCAGGCGAGGCGAAAGTGCCGTTCTTCTCGATTTCCGGTTCCGACTTCGTCGAAATGTTCGTCGGCGTCGGCGCGGCGCGCGTGCGCGACATGTTCGAGAATGCCAAGAAACAGGCGCCGTGCATCGTCTTCATTGACGAAATCGACGCGGTCGGCCGTCAGCGCGGCGCCGGCCTCGGCGGCGGTAACGACGAGCGCGAACAGACGCTCAACCAGTTGCTGGTCGAGATGGATGGTTTCGAAGGCACCTCCGGCGTCATCGTCATTGCCGCCACCAACCGGCCCGACGTGCTGGACCCGGCGCTGTTGCGCCCGGGCCGTTTCGACCGCCAGGTGGTGGTGCCGCTGCCGGACATCCGTGGCCGCGAACAGATTCTGATGGTGCATATGCGCAAGGTGCCGCTGTCGTCCGATGTGGACGCGCGCACCATCGCCCGCGGCACGCCCGGCTTCTCGGGCGCCGACCTCGCCAACCTGGTGAACGAGGCCGCGCTGTTGGCCGCGCGCAAGGGGCGGCGC